>Ga0302324_100006030_pt1 | contig 26313 bp, 27 predicted proteins | sample Palsa_T0_1_FD_201949 | JGI IMG/M metagenome (GOLD analysis project Ga0302324, IMG submission 201949) | Peat permafrost microbial communities from Stordalen Mire near Abisko, Sweden - Palsa_T0_1 | ecosystem: Environmental > Terrestrial > Soil > Palsa > Peat permafrost | place: Sweden: Abisko... | reverse complement strand
CCGGAGATCCCGGAAGAGCTCGAGAACGTGACCGCGATGGCGCTGCAGAAGGATCCCGAGAAGCGCTACAAGACCGGTCTCGATTTCGCCGCGGAGCTGACGCGGGTGCATCAGAAGCTGCGCGCCCAGTACAACCGCATCGATCAGCAAGAGCAGTTCGGCCTCTTGCGCAAGCTCAAGTTCTTCCACGATTTCTCCCACAGCGAGATATGGGAAGTGCTGCGCGCGAGCAGCTGGCAAGACTACGCCGACGGCGAGGAGATCGTGAAAGAAGGGGAGATGGACGACCGCTTCTACATCATCGTGCAGGGCCGCGTCGGCGTCGCGCGCCTGGGCAAGAACCTCGGATACCTGGAGAGCGGCGACTGCTTCGGCGAGACCAGCTACGTGCGCGGCGCCAAGCGCACCGCGACCATCGGAGCGGCCGGTTCGGTCGTCGTCATGAAGGTGAGCTCCACCCTGCTGGAGCAGGTCTCCGCCGAATGTCAGCTGCGATTCAATCAGGTATTCCTGCGCAGCATGATCGGGCGTCTGCAGAGCGCGGAGCGCGCCGGCCAAAGTCAGGCCAAGGTCAGCGTCGGTTAAGTGCGATGAGCCGGCCGAATCAGCGCGCCCCGGCGTCCTTGTCGTGCTCGATCATCGCGTACGCGGAGTGGTTGTGGATGGACTCGAAGTTCTCCGCCTCGACGACGTAGGCGCGCACCCGCTTGTCGCGGTTCAGGGCCATGGCGACGTCGCGGACCGTGTCCTCGACGAATTTCGGATTATCGTACGCCCGCTCGGTCACGAACTTTTCGTCGGGACGCTTCAGGATTCCGTAGACCTCGCATGAGGCCTGCGACTCGGCGACGTCGATCAGCTCCTCGAGCCACATGTGTTCCCGCAATTTAGCGGTCAAGGTGATGTGCGAGCGCTGGTTGTGCGCGCCGTAGTCGGAGATCTTCTTAGAGCAGGGACACAGGCTCGTGGTCGGCACCACCACTTTGAGCCACACGTCGGTCCGCCCGTCCCGGTACTCGCCGTAGATTCCCGCCTGATAGTTCATCAGACTCTCGACGCCGGACACCGGGGCCTTCTTCATGACGAAGTAGGGGAAGGTCATCTCGATGTGCCCCGCGTCGGCGTGCAGGTGCTCGGTCATCTCCTGCAGCATCTTGCCGAACGAATCCACCGATATCTCGCGTTCGTGGCGGTTCAGTATCTCGACGAACCGGGACATGTGAGTGCCCTTGAAGTTGTGCGGCAGGTTCACGTACATGTTGAAGTTCGCCACCGTGTGCTGCTCGCCCGCGGCCCGGTCCTTGACGCGGATGGGGTGATAGATGTCCTTGATGCCGACCTTGTTGATCGGTAGCTGCCGCGTGTCGGGATGACCCTGCACGTCCTCCACGGTCGAGACATTGGACTTTTTGGCCGGAACCGCGACGTTCATAGGGATTGGTTTCCTGCTGCTGCGAACAAGCCCCACATGGGGCCCCTCTGGGGCATTGCAATGATAACAGAGGAGAATTGGTGCTTTGCGGGGAGCCCAACGCGCGGCCGTCAGGCGGCCCCCGTCGCCCGCCGGTTCAGTCGGGCGTTTTGGGGGACTCCGGGTCGAAATCCTCGACTTGGGCTCCGCCTGCCTTCTTCAACAAAATCTCGACTTTCTGCTCGGCTTCCTGCAGAGCCGTCTGGCAGCTCCTGGTCAGCAGGACACCGCGCTCGAAAGCGGCAAGCGACTCTTCGAGGGGCAAGTCACCATGCTCCAACCGCTCGACGATTTGCTCGAGATCGCGCATCGCGGTCTCGAAATCCAACGGCTTCGAATCGGGTTCTAGCTTGCTGCCCGCCATATGACGCGCACGGTACACAGGCAGCGCGGCGTGGTCAAACGTTGCCCTCAACCGTATCCGCGTCACGAAGCTGATTCATCGACGTGACGCAAATTGTCGGGCCGTGATGCGCGTCACAACTGCGGGGTCGCACTCCCCGTCGTTTTGAGTACCATGGCCTTGGGAAGCCAAATGCGTCACTCGATCAAACATATCCTTGCGTTCGGCGGGTTCTGCGCTGCCATCATGGTCGTCGCGGGGTGCGCGCCGCGCCGAATTCCCCCCGTAACGGTCGAGGAACTCATGGAGGACCGGGTGACGCTGGATGGAATCCTGATGAAATGCGATCAGGATCCGACCAAGGTCCGCAGCCCCTCGGACTGCGAGAATGCCCGCATCGCGATCGAGCGGCTGGCCTCTCAGCAAGTCGATCCCGACGTCGAGAAGAAGCACCAGGCCGAGTTCGAGAAGGCGCGCGAGCGGCTGCGCCTCGCGCAAGACAAGCTGCGCCAGGAACAAGAGGCCAAGACCAAGGTGGACCCGTACACCTTGCCGGTCGTGCCGGTCGACCCGACCGCATCGGCCAAGGGCGCAGCGCCGACCACGCCTGCACAGCCCGGCCCGAGCGGGCCTCCGCTCGCGGGTAACACCACGCACTGAACCCCGCGGTCGCATCCCTCGCGACCTGATGGCTACGGTCGAGGCATGCCGATGGCCGCGCCCGGGGATGTTGCTGGAAATAAATTGCTACAGCCCAGTCGGGCGATGGGGCGGGCACGTTGAGGGAGTTCGAGTTCGGGAGCGGAGTGAAGTCCAACTCGCCTGGACGCTGAGCAGTTCTTTTCTCAGCTATATATCCGCCATCGCCGGCGCGCTCGTCAAGCCTTCAATCCGCGCTCTTCGCGCCAAAATGCACCGCCTCGCACCAAGGGCGGGCGGGCTGCATGCGCCCGCCCGCCCGCGAGGGAGCGCTACTGCTTGTCGAACACCACTTTCGAAGTGTATGACTTGCCGTCGGCACCGGTGACCGTGGAGGTCAGGGTGAGAACCTTTCCATGCGCGGAAATCGTGCGGCTTCCATGGCCCACGACCTTCCCGGCTTTCTTGAGTTTGAACTTCGTCGTCGAGCCATTCACTTTCCGGACCGCGGTGGTGTCGTAATCATTCGATCCGGTTATGGGATTATCCTTGCCGTCGTACTTGAAAGTCGCACCGCCCGTGGCGGTAGTGCCATCCGCCGCGACGGCCGTGAATGACATCGTGACCGTGCCATCGGCGGCCTCGGCATAGGTCCGGGTCTGCGACTTCAGGGCTGGACCGGTGAAGGTCGATTTCTCGGCATTCATCGTCCAAGTGCCCGTTACGGAATATGCGCCCGCCACCGTTGCGCCGAGCGCGAGAAGGGTCCCCATGAGCATGGTTGTTATGTGTTTCATGAATGATCCTGATTTGTGTTGATGGAAATTCACCTCATTCGAGCGAGACTCGAGAAGGCTGTCCCTCAGTATGGCCCGACGCGGCCGACGTGACCAGCGCCTTGGCGTGCGCAATCTCCGGCCGGTCGGATCCGGCTCCACTGGATTTGAGGAGCGCCGCATAGTAGCGGCGCGCTTCGTCGGCCTCGCCGGCGGCTTCCGCGGCGCTGCCCGCGCCGAAAAGACCGTTGAATCGATTCGGACTCTGCTTCATCGCCTGGGTGTATTCGGCCAGCGCCTGCTGCGGCTTTCCGGACTCGAGCAACATGTCGGCGAGCATTTCACGGGCTGGAATATCGACCTCGCCTTGCCCGACGCGGTCCTGGAGATCCGCGGCGGCCCGCATCTGCTGCAACGCTTCCGCCACGTTGGCGTCGGCAAAGGCGGCCCACCCGAGCATCTCCTCGCGCCTGATGCGTGCTGCCGTAGAATCGGCGTAGTACGCGTGGCTACCCTTTCTCACTTCATCCATCAACGCATCGTATTCGGCAAGATCGGCGCGGGCCTTTAGAGGCTGGTGCAGGTGTCCGTCCCCCACCACGCGCGCCCAATAAACTTGGACCTGGGTATCCGGCGGTGCACCCTTCACGGGCTCGAGCGTGGCGGCCGATCTCCAATCCCGGGTTTCGAGCGCAAGAAAGATCGGAAACTTGCTCCGATAGTAAGGAAACATGCCGATCATGTAATGGTCGGGCGCCATATCCGGCATGGCCTCATAGTGTGCAATCGCGGCCGCCGCGTCGGCGGCAACCGCGCGCGCGCGTGCATCCTGCCCGCGCTGCAAATAGCCATAGACGAGGAAATCATCGGAGTGGAATTGATCCATCCAGCCGCTCTCGTGCCGCGCCTCCGCGGCTCGCGAGGCAGCCACCGAGGCGAGGTTGGCATCGATGTCCTCTGGCCACATCCCCAGACGCGCGAAGATGTGTCCCGGCATGTGCACGGCATGCGGCCCTGAGGAGGCGATCTCGCCGTAGGCCTTCGCGGCGGCGAGCCCATCCGGTGCGAGCGAGGGCGTATCGCAGGCGTGGATGATGTAATGCACGAGGCCGGGATTATCCGGATACCTCGGCCAGAGCGGAGCAAGCACCGCCATGGCCTTTTTCTCCTGTGTGAGGCTGGTCTCGTCCGGCCGCTCTGCGGCCAGCAGCGCGAGTGCATAGAACGCGCCCGCATCCACGTCTTTCGGGTAATGTGCGTGGAGCATCCCCATCGCCGCGGCGTAGGCGTCGATGCGAGTTTGAAAGTCTTCATCGCCGGGGCTGAAGAAGCCGCTGAGAGCGGCAATGTATGCACGCTCGCGGGCCGTCTTGGCGGGCCGAGATTGCGCGGCTTGCATCTCGCGCCAGCCCTTGGACATCGCGGCCGCATCGGGCCGATCCCATATCTGATGGAATCCGCTCATGGCGATTCCCCAATGCGCCATCGCGCACGACGGGTCCGCCGCGACGATCTTCTCGAATTGCGGCCGGGCTTCCTCGTACCAGAAGTCGTGGAGCAATGCGACGCCGCGGCTGAAGCTCGCGCGCACCGCCGGCGAGCAGGACACCGGGAACGATACCGTGCCCAGGTGTTCCGCGGTGACTGACGCGGGGGAATCATCCGCCGCCCGACTACTCAGTCCGGCCGCCAGCGGCGAGAGGGCGATGCAAATCCGCAAGGACATCCAGGCCGAAGTGCGTATTCCCATGGCGCGGATTCTATCAATTCGGCAGACAGGCGTGTGGCACGGTACTGAGCGCCGCCTACAATGTTCCGCCGTCACCACATGCTGCGGATGCAGCAAGAAACGGGGCCCGGGGGGGGGTGCAAACATTCCGGGCCCCGCTTGCACACTGCGGTCTAGCGCCGATCGGCGGCGAGAATTTTTGCGGGCTGCCGGACTTCGTACTTCGCGGCGTACAGGGCGGACAAGGTGGGTCGATCGACCTTTGCCACAGCGCCCTCGATCGCCTGCTGCACACACGTTTTGAAGAGGAACTTGGACTCGAGATCGCCACGATCCAAGGGCGCGCACAGCCCTTCGGAGGCGGAGCGTATGCGGTTGTAAAGCACCGCCGCACCCTGTGAAGTCGATATGTCGAGATCAGCATACCTCACGATCGCCTTGGGCACGTCGGTGGAGTCGGCGGCGCTGCATACCACGGCGAAGCTCGAGACCAGCACGGCGAGGATCGATGTGGCAATCAGGGTGCGGGGATGAGTGAAATGGGTCGAAGTGGTCATCGTGTTCATGGTGCTCTCCTCGGTAGTCGGGTGAATCGTTCAAGGTTTCCGGTCGTCTCGTCCGGTGGGTCAGGTCCGCCGGCTCTGGGAGAACAATGCGCCCGGGCCGCTCCGGAAGTCCTGATGGCGGTCTGAAAGTGGCCTAGGGATTCACTGATACAATCCCCATCGGGTCGAGAAGGGAAGCAACACAGGTTCTTCGAGAATGTCGCTGATCAGCTCAGCCGGTCTTTCCTCGCTGCGGATCGCCGACTTGCGCGTAGATCCGGCGCTGGACGAGATTTGCAAGGCCGGACACACAATCAAACTCGAGCCAAAGGCAATGCGGCTCTTGATGTGTCTCGCGGAGCGCGCGGGCGAGGTAGTCAGCGTCGAGGAGCTGCTGGATCGGGTCTGGAAAGACGTCGTCGTCAGTCCGGATTCGGTGTATAGCGCGGTGGCTGCCTTGCGCCGGACTCTGGGCGACGATCCCAAGACGCCCAAGTACATCGCCAATGTCGTACGCCGGGGCTATCGGCTGATCGCGCCGGTATCACAGTGGGTGGATCCGTCCGCCGTGCCGCCGGCAAGTGCGGCCTCGTCGTCACCCGACAAACCATCGATCCTGGTCATGCCGTTCGCCAACTTGAGCGGCGATCCCGCACAGGACTACTTCAGCGACGGCATTACCGAGGACATCATCACCGAGCTGTCGCGTTGGCGGCTTCTCGCGGTGCGATCCCGCTCCGTCTCGTTCCGGTATCGCGGCGTCGCGGTGGACTTAAAGCAAATCGCCCGCGAACTAAACGTGCGCTTCGTCGTTGAAGGCAGCGTCAGGCGCGTGGGCGAGCGCATCCGCATCGGCGTGCAGCTGGTCGATGCCGAGACCGGCAACGACATTTGGGTCGAAAAATTCGACCGCGGATCGGATGAGATATTCACCGTACTCGACCGGGTGGTGCAAACGCTGGTCAGCACGCTCGTGGGCCGGGTGCATGTGTGCGTCAACGAGCGGGCGCGCCGTAAGCCGCCGGCGAGCCTCGCAGCCTACGAATGCGTGCTGAAATGCAATGCACTCTCCTGGGATGATCCGGCCGGCATGGCGGAGGCCACGCGGCTGGTCGAAAAGGCGATCGAGCTCGATCCCGAGTATGCATTCGCGCACGCGCTGTTGGGTGCGCTCTCCCATTCGCGGTGGGAGGACGGACCGCGAAGCTCGGAAGCTGCGCTCGAGAAGTCGTACGTCCTCGCGATGCGCGCCGTCGAGCTCGACGACAGCGACAGCACTTGCCAGGCGCTCCTGGGCGCAGTCTGCATGGAGCGACGCTCCTTCGACGTGGCCGTGCAATACTCACGGCGCGCGGTCGAGCTCAATCCGAACAACCAGTGGAACGCGGCCGATCTCGGCTCGGTTCTCGTCTATGTCGGCGAGCCCGAAGAGGCGCTGCTCTGGTTCTCCAGGGCCCGCGAGATTGATCCCTACTTTGAGGAGCCATGGTACTGGCGCGCGGCCGGCCTTGCCTACATGACCATGCAGCGCTACGCCGATGCCCTGGCGATGCTCAGTCGCGCGCGCGCCCGGGCGTACACGTACGCCGCGCTGACCGCGGGATGTCATGCCCGCCTGGGCGCGGCGGACTCCGCCCGGGCCAGTGTTGCCGAGTGTCTGTCCATGAAGCCGGACTTCTCGGTCGCGAGATTCGTCAACAACCAGCCCTTCAAGATACCGGCCCATGCCGAGCAACTGGCCGCTTCCCTGCGTTTGGCGGGCCTCCCGGTTTGATCCCGACGGCAGGGATGTCTCGCCACAAGGAAATCATGCCGCATTCTTCCCGAGCAACGACCCAGTCAGACTGGGCAACCGAGGTTCTCCATTTCTGGTTCGAGGAGCTGGGCAAAGCTCATTGGTTCGCCAAGAGCGGGCACATCGATGCGCAGATCAGCGAGCGCTTCCTGTCGCTGCACGAGCGGCTCGTGGTAGACGACGGACTCGATGGCACCATGCGCCGTCCGCTGCTGGCGGCCGTCATCGTGCTCGATCAGTTCTCGCGAAATCTCTTCCGCGATACGCCGCGTGCCTACGCAGCCGATCCAATGGCGCGGCGGCTTGCCCGAAGCGCGATCGCTCAGGGCTTCGACGACGCCATGACGGCAGAGGAGCGCTTGTTCCTTTACCTGCCGTTCGAGCATAGCGAGGATCGTGCCGATCAAGCGCTTGCGGTGGAGTTGATCACGCGACTCGATAACGCGGAGTGGACGCGCGATGCCATCGCGCACAGGGCAATCATCGACCGCTTCGGCCGCTTTCCGCATCGGAACGCCATACTCAACCGGCATTCGTCCGCGGACGAGGTCGCGCTCCTGCAGTACTACCCCGAGGCGTGGTTCTGATCAAGTCCAATCGCTCAGTCCCTCGAGCGCATACAGCTGTTTCCAGCTCCGCCGAGCCTTCATCCGCGCGGCGTATTGCTGAAGCGCGGCCCACTCGGTCACCGGCTTCGGCATATTTCGCGACCAGCGCATCAGCATGATCAGCATCAGATCCGCCGCCGAGAATTCCGCACCCAGTAGATACGGTCCTTGTGCCGCCAGATGCATATCGATTCGCGACCAGATGCTTTCGATCTTGCGCCGCGTGGCAGGCATCAATACTGCTTGCGTGCCGGGGTCATCGCTGATGTCGCCCGGATAGAACCACAGGCGGAACGCGGGCTGCAAGTTGTTGGCCAAGTATACGATCCACTGATACCACGCGATTCGGCTCGCTGAGCTCTCCGCGGGCGCGAGTCCTGCCTGCGGGTGCCGAGTAGCGATCGTCATCAGCAGAGCAGCCGATTCGGTAAAGGGTACATCGTCAATCAGCAATGTCGGTACGACGCCGCTCGGATTGAGCCTCAGATAAGCCGGATCGCGCTGCCGGCCGGCCTGCAGATCGACGAGTACCAGGCGATATTCGGCGTTCGTCTCGATGAGTGCCTGATGCACGCACATGCTCGCGGTCCCCGGGCTGTAGTAAAGCGTATACATCTCCATCTCCTGCCGTCGTCAACCAATGGATCGAAAGCGCACAGAGCTGAGGCGCCAGCTTAACTCGGTGCGCGAAAGCGCCTCAGCATCCGCAGGAACCAGGCGCCGACCGCGCAGAAAAAAAGGATCAGCATGGCGAGGAGGAGCGCGCTCGGGAATTGGGGCGGCGAGACCGCATTCGCCTCGACGAGCAGCCCATCCACGCTCCCGAGGAACAGCACCAGAATGCATCCGAACCACAGACCCTGCTCGCTCAAAAAGACGAGCGAAACCCGCGCGCGCTCGGGCGCAAGCCAATAGTCCCGGTGAGGGATGTTGATCAGCGATACGGGGAGCGCCCGCGGCAGGAGGGTGGTGGCAATCACGATCAAGAGCGGCATGCCGAGCGTCGAGGCGAACATGAAATCGCGGCAGCCGGTGCGCGTCATGAAGCCGTTGGCTCGTCCCGCCGCATCGAAGTGGACCGCTACCAGATCCGGCAGCTCTTCCGCCAAATGGAAGATCAAGGCCGTGGTGCCGGCGAGGAGTATCACGAACAAGAGCAGCGGCAATTTGCGCATTGCCGTCAAGGCCGCCGGGAATCGAGCGCGAGCCCCAGACGGAACGCTAGTCGATTGCACGGTCTCACCCCCGGGTTATGCTTGCGTCTTTGCGGAGCAGGATCGTGATCGGAAAGGACGTCGATTTCAAGGATCTCGGCAGCCTCTCGGCCGAGCGTGGCCGAAGGGGCGACGCATACTTCGAATTTCTGCGCGTCGCTTCGATGAGTGCGGGCATTTATGTGCTGCCCGCCGGGAGCGTCGACGCGCAGTCCCCCCACGGCCAAGACGAGCTCTACTACGTGGTGAGGGGCAAGGCCCGCATGCGGGCGGGCGCAGAGGACCGGTCGCTCGAGCCGGGCCATATCGTGTTCGTTGCGGCGCATGTGGAGCATCGTTTCTACGACATCGAAGAGGAATTCACGGTCCTGGTTTTTTTCGCACCAGCGGAGACCTCTTGATCACTGCGAGGGAGGAATCGTCACCATGGTGAGGGTGCGGGCGCCGAGCGTCACGCCGGGTCCCGGGTCATTGATGACCACGTAGAAGCTTTTTGGCTGCTGGCGCGTCGCATCGCCGACGACGGGGATGAACAGGCTGACCGAGCTTTTGCCATCCTCGATCACTTCCTGATGCGGCGAGACCGCCATGAAATCCTGCCCCGGCTTGGCGGTGCCCGATTCCGTCCACCACGTAAACGTCGCGTCGCCTTGCAGGCTGCCGCGGCGGCGAACCACGATGCGCGCGGCCGGATCGGTGAGCGGCACATCGATGGTGTCGGCCGCGAGCTCCACACGCGAGCGGGGCAACGCGCTCGTTTCGACCGTTTCCACGCCGCGCGAGCTCGCGGCGAGCCGGGTGCGAGCGTTTGCAGGGCTCGATGGCGGCGGCGGGGTGGGACCCGGCGTGGCTGCGGGCGCCGGCGCGGTCGGCTGCCCGGCGGCGCTGCGCGCCGGCGGGGGCGGCTGAGTGGCGGTGCTGTGCGCCGTCGGAGTCGGCTGTGTGGCTGTGCTGCTCGTCGGCGGGGTCGGCTGCGCGGCGGAGCCGTCCGATTGTGGCGGCGGCGCATCGGATTGCGTCGCTGAATCGCCTGTGGGTGTGGGCCCGCCCGCATCGAAATACGCGCGCGCCCATAGGGCTGCGGCGACCGCGGCGAGGACGGCCGCGGTGCCCAGGGCCGGCGCTGCCCAGCGGGGGCGCCTGCGTGGAGGAACGCGCACCAGCGTGAGCAACGGCGGCAGGCGCGCGGCCGCCTTGCTCCAGTCGAAAGCGGAGAGCCATTGCGTGACATCGGAAGGCCGGCGCTCGCGGTCGAAAGCAAGACCCGCGCGCAGGGCGCGCCATTCCCTCCAGTTGAGCTCGGCAGGCCGCGACGGCCGGAGGCGCTGCTCCGCTGCCCCGAGCGCCGTTTTCTCGCCGAAAGGATGCTTGCCGCTCAGGAGGACGTACGAGAGGCAGGCGAGTGAGTACACGTCGTCTCGAGCATCGGGTCGCTGGCCGTCGAGCACCTGGGGGCTCGCGAAGCGTGGGGTCGCGACCGGTGCGCGATCGGTCGAAGCGGCGGATACCGTGGGGCCCTCGCGCCAGGCACGCGCGGCTCCGAAGTCGAGGACCCGTATCTCTCCCTCATTGGTGACGAAGATGTTGCCCGGGTTGAGGTCGCCATGGACCACCGCGCGCGAATGCGCATGCGCGACCGCCCCGCCGACGTCGCGAATGATGGCGAGTGCGTGAGGGCGCTCGAAGCGCACCTGATCGCGTGCTGCCAGCACTCCGGTCAGGGACAAGCCTCGCAAGTACTCCATCGTGAAGAACGCGATGTCGCCGTCCCGGTCCAGGTCGTGTGCCCGCACGATATTGGGGTGCGACAGCGACTGGAGCAGCTGGAACTCACGCTGCAGCTCCGAGAGCAGTTCCGGCTTGCCGGTGATCTGCCCGTGCAGCACCTTGAGGGCCACCCGCTGACCCGAGTCCGGCATGTCGACACGGTAGAGGTCCGCGGCCTCGAAGACCATTCCGGTGCCGCCGCGGCCCAGGACGCCCTTGATGACGTAGCGGCCCCGTAATACTTCACCAACCGCGATCTCCCGCCGGGTCGAGCGACGCAGCGGCTCGACTCCGGCCATTGGCTTCGCAACCGGCTGAGCGGGCGGCGACGCAGCGGGTCGTGGAACGGCGGGCGTCGGCGCTGCGGCAGCGGGCGTTACGCGAGAGGACGCCGCGGGAGCGGGCGATGCGGGAGCGGGCGATGGCGTCGGCAGGGGCTCGAGCTCCCCGCTTCGCGAGAGCGGGACACTCAAATCTTCCCCGTCGGGTCCTGCCCCGATGAGCTGGCTGCCGAGACGCGACTTGATGCTGCTGAAGACCTCGGTCGGAATCTTGCCGAGGCGGTAATATTGGTCCAGCAGGGCAAGCGCATCCCAGCCGGCCTCGACCGAGCGGCGGGTCAGTTTCTCGACGGCGCGCAGGAATCCTTGTTCATCGCAGGCGCCCGTCGACAGCGCGTCGAGCCACGCTTGCACGACTTCGCGGTCTACGCCTCGGCGCAGAGGGTTTGCCGCGGGCTTGGCCGATTTGGGTGGCATGTGCGGGTCGGTCGTTCACACGAGCGATTGCTTGAACAGCGCGACCAACTCGTTCCAGGCCCGCTCGGCCTGGGCTTCGTTGTAAATGGTTTTGCCGTCGGGTGACAGCGGCATGTCTTTCACGCACCAGCCGTGCAGGCACCCCTCGTAGACCTCGATCTTGGCGGGCAATCCCGCGCTGTCGAAAGCCTCTCTCAGCTTGGTCTTCGCCTCAGGCTCGTTGGCGTCGTCGTTGGCCGCAATGCCGAAATAATAGCGGGCTTTGATCCGCGAGACGAGGAGGTGCGGACTGTCCGGTTTGTCCGTGACGAGTCCGCCGCCGTGGAACGACGCGCCGGCCCCGACGCGGTTCGGCATCTCGGCGGCGGCGCGCAAGGTCATCGGACCGCCCATGCAATACCCGAAGGCCCCCATCTTGGCCGATTTTTTCACCGACCGCTGCGCGTCCAGGAACGAGACGTACGCCGTCGCATCCGCGACGACCGCGTCGGCCGTGAGGGGCGCGCGAAGCGCGTTGAACTTCTCCCGGTCCCCGGGATTCGAGAAGCTGAAGCCGGGTGGAAGTCCCGGCGCCTTGCTGGAGCGATAGTAAGGATTGGGCACGAGAACCGTATAGCCGTCCCGCGCCAGGCGTTTGGCCATGTCGCGCATCGTGGGGCGCAAGCCGAAGGCGTCGACGAACAAGATGACGCCCGGCCATTCCCCCTTACCGCCGGGCTGCACAAGAGACGCGTCGCAAACCCCGCTCGGCGTTTTGATCTCAACGGCGCTAACGGTTGGCTCGTGCGAGGCCGGAGATCCGCCCAATGCGTTGCTGGAGGCGGCCGCGGTGACGCCCGCGGCCAACGACGCTGCGGTGAACTGACGGCGGGAGATCGAAAGCTTATTACTCATAGGATGGCTACTGGGGCGGTTCGGGAATGGCTCGCTAGTTCGGGCTCTGGCCCTCGAGCGGATAGGTGCGAGGCGGCTCTGCGGCGGGCGCCGTCGGCGCGGCGACCGGAGCGACTTGTGCCGCGGAGGCGGGCATGTCCGCTTGGGGCGCCGGCGAGTTTCGAACGGCGGTGTGAGTGGCCTGCGCCAGACGGGCCAGGAAACGCTGCGCGGTCTCGGGCGGAGCTGGTGCCTGGCCGGAGAAGATCTCCGTCGCCGTCACACCTCGCTTGCCATACAGCGCCGAGTTCGCGGACTTGTCGATTGCGATCACGCTGCCGTCGATGGCGATGCCGCCGAACAATCCGCGCGTACGCGCGTAGGAATAGATCTCGGCCAGCGAGACGTCGGTGGCCGCCGTGCCTTGTCGGCCCACCGGGCCCGCTGCGACGGAAGCGTCCGCGCCCAGCGTGAGCTTACCACCCGCGATTCCCTCGATTCCGCTCTTGGTGGTGAACACCAGAATGATGTCGGAGGACTGAGCGCCCGCTTGCAAGCCCCAGCTGCCCCCGGTGAGGGATATGAATACCGGATTGCTCCACGGCGAGTTGAGCGTATCGCGCACCGTGAGCACTCCGTTGCCGTGCCGGCCGCCGAAGAAGAATGCGACTTGGGTGACGTCCGGAATTACCGCGATGCCATAGGCATGGGCGAGGAGCGTATCCGGCAGCCGCTGGTCGGGCATGCCCTGCACGTCCTCCAGCACCTCGGTCGCCGTCAGCAGCCGGCCCTCCTCGCGTGCGGCACCGGCGATTGAAGAATTTGCAAAGGAGAGCGCGAGCAGCGTGCCTGCCAGCAACATCGAGAGGACTTTATTTCCGATCATATGGCTCCCTAAAGACCCTGTGATACCCGGTGGTCGATTGGTGGATTCTAGCGGAGGGGACCCCGCGCCGGGAGCTTAGTTCCACAAGCTTAGCGCTTGGCCGTCTCCTCGAGGACACTCTGCGCCTCCGCGTCGCGGTGGCGCGCGCGGTAGTACTCGACCAGCCGATCGGTCGCTTCCTCCGTGGCCGGATGATGCGCACCCACCGAGGCGAGCAAACGTGCACGCGCGGTGACGAGCATCGGCTCGCCTTCGGCGTACTTTTCGCGCTTGATCAGGACCCATGCCAAGCTCGCGGCGCTGCGCGCGCTACGCCAGCTGTCCGCACCGGCGAGAGCCGTGTTGATGTCGACCGAGGAGCGCAGCTCTGCCTCGGCGGCAGCGAGCGATCCCCGGCGCAACAGGATCTCACCGAGAGTCAGTTTCACCGAGCCGACATAGAGGTGCTGCGGCGGCAGCGACTGCGCATACACGGCGAGAGCCTCGCGCGCGGCAGCCTCGGCGGCCGGAAGATCGCCTGCCTTGATATACAGGTCGGCAAGCGCGTTCAGGTAATAACCGGTGAGATAATGCTCGACACCGAGTCCCTGCTTCGCGACCGAGACGGCGGCCTGCATCGTCTCGATTGCCTTGGCCGTCTCGCCGCGCCGCTCATAAAGATCGCCGAGATGGGCCTCGGCCTGTGCCACGCGCACGTTGTGCTCGCCGAACACGCCGCGCTCGATCTCGAGCGCCTCTTTTAGCAGCTGCTCGGCTTCGGTGTATTGCCCGCGCTCCATCAGGATGTAGCCCAGTGTCGCGAGCGCCACCGCGTGATCGGGATAGTTGCGGCTGACGGTCGCGCGGAAGATTTCGATCGCCTCACGCTCGTACTGCTCGGCGGCGGCGAAGTCGTCCATCCAGGTGGCGGCCGCAGCGAGACCGCTCAGTGTGACGGCGACCGACAAGTGCTGTCCGCCGAGGATGCTGCGGTAGATGCCGAGAGCCTCCTCGAAGAGCTTGCGGGAATGCTGAGGATCGCTCTTTGCGTTCAGCTCGAACTGCGCATACTGAACCAGGATATCGGCCGTCTCGGTCGATGAGGACTGATCACCCTTGCGCGACAGCTCGAGCGCTTGCTGCAGATAAGCCTCCGCGGACACGAGGTGGCCGGCGTCGATAAGCGCGCGCGCCAGATTGGCGAGGGCTGCCGCGATGCGATGGTTGTCGACCGGCTTCTCTTGCCGGCGGATCGCTACGGCCTGCTCGAACAGTGGAATCGCACGCTCGCTCAGTCCTTGGCGCCGGTAGGCGAGGCCGATGCTTTCCAGCAATTGTGCCTGCACCTCGGGCTGCAAGCTCGTGTTACCCGTGATCTTTGCCGCGCCGCGATCCAGCAGATCCTTGGCCGTTGCGTCGTGCCCCTGCGCCGTGAAGGGGTCCGCTTGCGAGAACACGTCGACCAGGAATGCCGACACTTGCTGCGCCCGATCGCGCTCCTGCGCCGTCGCGTCGCGCGCAATCTCGATGCGGTGATTTTGCCAGAGGGTGACGCCGGCGATGAGTACGAGACCCAAGAACGCCGCAGCCACCGCAGATACCGCCAGAAGGTAACGTCGCAGGAACTTCGCCGTGTTGTAGCGCCAGTCGCCCTGTCGGGCGAGGACGGGTCTGCCCAGAAGGTGCCGCGAGATATCGTCGGCGAGCGCTTCAACCGAAGGATAGCGACGATCCGGCTCCTTGCGCATGGCCATGGCGACGATCGCATCCAGATCGCCGGTGAGTCGGGCCCGCAGGCGTTGCGGCGAAAGCCCGCGGCGGTCGGAGAGGCGGCTTCGGTCCGCATCGGTCTCCGCCCCGAGCTTGGCGACCACGATCTGGCTCGGACGCATCGGGTCGTCCATGCAGATCGCGCGTTCGAGCTGCAGCTGGCTGTAGCTCATGAGGCGGTAGGGTGATCGGCCGCTCAACAGCTGATACAGCAGCACACCGAGCGCATAGATGTCGGTCGCGGTGGTGATAGGCCGGCCGAGCACTTGTTCGGGAGCGGCGTTCTCGGGCGTGAGGATGCGCTCTTGCAGGCGCGTCACGGGTACCGTATGCCGCAGACTCTCGGGGGCGAGCAGCTTGGCGATACCGAAGTCGAGAAGCTTCGGAGTGCCATCGCTCGTCACCAGGATGTTCGCCGCCTTGATGTCCCGGTGCACGACGAGGTTGCGGTGCGCGTATTGCACTGCCGTGCAGACGCGTACGAAGAGCTCGAGACGCTCGCGCACGAACAAGGTGCGGGTGTCGCAGTAGGTGTCGATGGGCTCGCCATCGACGTGCTCCATCACCAGGTACGGAGTACCGTCCTCGAGCTCGCCGCTGTCGATCAGGCGCGCGATGGAGGGATGGGCGAGCGTCGCGAGGATGTGCCGCTCGCTGTGCAGGCGGCTGCGCAGTCGGGGGTGCAAGGCTGCGTGGTGCAGTACCTTGACGGCCACCGTTTGCTGGTACTTCGCATCGTCGCGTTCGCCGCGATAGACCGTGCTCATGCCGCCCTGACCCAAGATGGACACGATGCGGTAGTTGCCGATGCGGGCGCCGATCAGACGATCCTGATGCTCCACCAGCAGCGATTCGGCCGCCTCGCTGACGGCGTTCATCAGCGGGTCCTCGCTCTTGCGGTCCGATGCCAGCAGCGACTCAATCGAACGCTTAAGGTCTCCATCACCTCCGCAGGCGCTCGCCATCAGGGCGGCCTGCTCGGCAGGCGGCGCGTCGACGACCTGGTCGAACAGCGATTGAATCTGCTGCCAGCGTCCGCGAGGGATCACGTGGGCGAATATCCTGCGATTTCCTGCAGCAACCACGCGCGCGCAAGCCGGATGTCGCGGTGCACGGTCGCGGCAGAAGCGCCACTCTCGGCGGCGATTTGATCGTAGGTCAGGCCGCCGAAGTAGTAGAGCTCGATGACTTGCGCGAGACGCGGCTCCATTTGCTGCAAACTTTGGAGGGCATCATCGAGGCTGATGACGTCGAAGCCGGCCACTTGCGGCTCGGAGTCTTCCTGGCGCGGCTCCTCCGGAGGAACCACTCGTTTCAGGCGCCCACGCGATTTAGCATGGTCAACCAGCACCCGACGCATGAGCCGGGAGGCGAGGGCGAAGAAATGAGCGCGATCCTGCAGCGCCACGTTTCCCTGTATCAGTCGAAGGAAGGCCTCGTGCACCACCGCCGTAGCTTGCAGGGTGTGGCCGACCCGCTCCCCCCGCATGTAGTTGCGCGCCAGCCGGCGAAGCTCCTCATAGACGAGCGGCGTCAGCCGCTCCAAGGCTTGGGGGTTGCCGTCACGCCAGTCGGTCAGGAGTTGCGTGAAATTCGCCGGCACTTGCATCGCAGGTCTCTCATCGCCGCCAAAACAGCCGTGCTTCGCCGCGGGCCCGCACTGCACGCACGCCATAAATTGTCGCGACGCAACATGAGGGGATTTCGGTGCGAATGTCGCTTTACTTAATAGGCGGGGCCTAAAGCCGGCCTAGCTTTGTCCCAAGTGTGTTCAACCAAAAGTCCGGGAGTATCGAGTATGAAGGTAAGTCTAATCGCTTTGTATAGCTGCTGCGCAGTGTCCAGTGCCGCTTTCGCCTATCAAAACTCACAAGGGGGGCAATCGGCCCACTCCTACGCTTTGGGTGCCCATGCGGCGCAGTTCGTGATGCGGGACGACCCGGGTGTTGACCCGCCGCGGGCCGCGATCAAGGATGACCCCGGTGTTGACCCGCCGCGGGCCGCGATCAAGGATGACCCCGGCGTTGACCCGCCGCGGGCCGCGATCAAGGATGACCCCGGCGTTGACCCGCCGCGGGCCGCGATCAAGGATGACCCCGGCGTTGACCCGCCGCGGGCTGCGATCAAGGATGACCCCGGCGTTGACCCGCCGCGGGCTGCGATCATGGATGACCCCGGCGTTGACCCGCCGCGGGCCGCGATCAAGGACGACCCGGGTGTCGACCCGCCGAGAGTTGCGGTCACGCAAGGCCGCTTCCTCGATCTTCCGCTCCGAAACTGACGCGAGGGGTGTCATGTACCGTGGCAAGATGATGGTGGCTGCTGTTGCGGTTTTCGCTATCGGGGCGGCTTTCGCCGCGCCCACCTCGACGCGCGCAGATCGGTTGCAGGGAGAGCTCGGGCAACGCTCTTCGTGGACGCCGGGAACGAACGGCGTGATCGCGGCGTACGAGACGAACGCGCTTCTGTTGGCGCCACCGCGGTAAGTCGGCATTTGTGGCCGCCGGCACGCCCGGGGTTCCCGCGAGGGAAGCCCCGGGCATTGTCCGTGGTCTACACTACCCGTTTCTATCAATGGGGAGATAGGAGTGGCCGACTCGTCCTGCGTGATCGTGATTGCCCATCGCGGAGCAAGCGGGGAACGGCCGGAACATACACTCGAGAGTTACCAGCGAGCGGTCGAGCAGGGCGCGGACTATATCGAGCCCGATCTGGTCATGACCCGCGATGGCGTGCTCGTCGCACGTCATGAAAATGAGATCGGCGGCACGACGGACGTAGCGCTGCATCCCGAGTTCGCCGAGCGGCGCCGAACGCAGGTCATCGATGGGGAAACGATGACGGGCTGGTTCACGGAGGACTTCACGCTCGCCGAAATCAAGACGCTCCGTGCACGCGAGCGACTGCCGGCATTGCGGCCGGCGAACTGCGCTTTTGACGGCCGCTTCGCCGTGCCGACTTTCGAGGAAATCATGCAATTGGCGCAAAGCGCCAACCGCGCGCGGTCCGGCGCATCCAGAATCGGGGTCTATCCCGAGACCAAGCATCCCGCCCATTTTCAAAGGCTTAGGTTAGCCCAGGAGCGGCCGATGCTCGAGACGCTCGAGCGCCATGGCTACGCCGCGCCGGGATCCCCCGTCTTCATTCAGTCCTTCGATCCGAACAACTTGCGACAATTGCGCGACATGACGCCTCTGCCGCTGGTGCAGCTCCTCGAGTACGAGATCGGTGATGTGTCGCGCATCGCGCAATACGCGAATTGCATCGGTATCGCCAAGGGGCTGGCCACGCCCGCATCCGTGGCCGAGGCGCACGGGCGGGGCTTGGCGGTGCACGCCTGGACGTTCCGGGCGGAGAACGAATTCCTGCCCGACGACCTGAAGGTCGGTCAATCCCCCGCGGCGCACGGCGACCTGCGCGGTGAGATCGCCCGCTATCTTGCGCTCGGCATCGACGGATTCTTCACCGATTTCCCGGCCATCGGCGTCGCCGCCCGAGACGCTTACATCTCGGCGGTCCACCCCGAGCACCAGCCGGCCACTGCCACCAGTTTTCCGGAAAAGAGCGTGCACGGCCGGTAGTTGTTGCCGGGCTTGCCCTGAAGCTGCAGGCAGTTGTCGCAATTCGTGCCCGACACGTATTGCGGATACTTCTTGGTGTCGACCTGGCTCGCGTTCTCCACGTAGCCGAGCGCAACGGCCTCTCGATCGTGCACGTCGACCTTCGCGGGCTGCGCGGGCTGGACGGGCTGGGCGGCCTGCGCGCCGCGTACGCCGACGGCCGCGCCGGCCGCGCCGAGGGCCAGTCTCTGCAGGAGACTCCTGCGCGACGTCCGCCCGTCCTGTCCGTTTTTCGACATGAGCCTAATATGCAGAAAAAACACCTATGAGTCACGGTCGGCGCGCGGCATCGGGACCCCGCGCTCCGCGCGCACTGCGGGTCCGGGGCGGATCGATGTCAATTTGCTATGCTGCGCACTTTTTGGGGCCCCAGTGCTCAAAATTTCCTGGCTCATCCGCTTGGCGCAGGTCGCCTTCTTCGCGGCGCTGATCTTCACCTTCTACAGCGCCGTGATTCCGCCGCAAAAGGCGGTGAAGCTCGTGCCGTGGGACAAGGCCGAGCACTTTCTTGCGTTTTACGCCTTGACGGGGCTCGCGGTCGCCGCCTTCCCGCGGCGGAATCTCTTCGTGCTGGCGGCGCTTCTGTCGGCATTCGGCGCCTTCATCGAGTTCGTGCAGGGACTCTCCATCGTGAGCCGGGATCGCGACTTCTGGGACTGGGTCGCGGACACCGTGGCCATCTGCATGGCGCTCGCCCCGATGATCCTCGTGTGGTGGCGCCGAGTGGTACGTTCCGGTCAGAAGAACATCGACATATAGACCTGATACACCGTCGCGTTGAACTGATACAGCGGCTCGGTGCCCGGCTGATATTGCGGCAGCCCGAAATCCTTGATGTTCCTGAAGTCCTTGTAGTGAAAGGTGATGCGGCTCGCATCGAACGTGACCGTCGCGCGCTTGAATATCTTCCAGCCGTTCGGCAGGAACGCATAGGTCGCCTTGGCGCCGATGGTGTAGTTGTCCTGAGCGGCGAGATCCTGGTCGCGTCCCTCGAATCGATACTCGTCGGCGAAATCGAATAGGTCGGAATAGAAATCGGCGTGATTCTGCGTGTAGTAGCGCAGACGTCCCTCCAGGATCCAGACATTGCTGATGGGATGGGTGTAGTCGAACTCGAAGGTCTTGCCGACGATGCTCCAGGTGTCCCGGAAATAGCGGAACGAGCCCGTGATGGCGGCGCGGTAGGGCAGGAAGTACTTCAACTCGCCCTGGATCGCGGTGCTGGTGCGCGTGTCCGGATAGACCTGGCTGCCGAGCGAATATCCCTTGGGCGTGCCGGCATCCAGATAGCGAATCGATCGGTAGGGGTTGGCGAGATAGCCCTGGTCCGTGATCACGTTGAAGTTCACGCCGCCGATCAAGTTCTTCGTGAGGATCTGCGACAAATCGATGTCGTAGCTGCGGCTCGAGGCGTGCCCCAGCCAGGTGATGATGGGCACGAAGGCCGAGCCGTTGTTCTCGCCGATCTTGTCGTCGGTGTTCGCGAAGGCGAGCGACAAGGTGGTCAGATCGCCGAACATGTCCTGTTTCAAGGAAACGCTCGAAGTGTCGGAGCGGTAATCGCGCTCGACGCTCGTCTGGTAGGTGGCGTTGTACGTGGTCTTGTCGTGCACGAACTCGAGCGTCGCGCTCTTCTGGATGCGCTCGTCCCTGATCTGGCTCGCCTGGCTCAGCACGTCGATGGACGCGCCGCTCACCTTGTCGACGAAGTAGTTACCCGAGATCGCGAAGTTCTCGGTGAACTTCTTGCGTATCGCCACCGACTCGCCGGTGATGTCCATCCCGCCGCCGCTGTACTTGGAATAAAAGAGATCTGCGCGGTCGTCCGGCAGGACGTCCGCGCAGGTGGCTCGGAGGAGGAGCAATGCCGCGACGGTCGCTGCTCGCCCGATGACGCGACGCGCCGGCGCTAATTTCATCAATTGCAACCGCAGCCTCCGCCCGCGCTGCCGGTAGCGCCGCGCGATCCCTCGCGGGACTCGCGAATGTGGTCGAGATATCCCGAGGAGACCGCATCGCGATCCCAGGCCATGATCGGATCGGCAAGGCGATCGCGCTCATACGGCTTGACCCAGGGTTGGATGTTGCTGCAGGCCGCCGTCATCAGCACGAGCCCTGCCACAGCTAAGGGACGAAGGCCGCGCATGCGCTACTCCCGGATGAGCTGACGGATACGATCCTGATAATCGTTCTCGTCGCCCGGCCGGTAGCCGCGGTGGATGTAACGGATCTCGCCCTTGCGGTCGATGATGACCGAGCTCGGCATCTCATCGACGTGATAGGCCTTGCTCACCTGATTGGCCGGGTCGAGCAGGACGGGGAAGCTCACGGGCTTGCGCGCGAGGAGCTCCTTCACGGGCGGCGCCTCCTTGTCGACGTTCACGCCGATGAGCGTGAATCCCGCCGGCTTGTACTTCTTGTACATCTGATCGAGGAGGGGCATTTCCTGCTGGCAAGGTCCGCACCAGGTGGCCCAGAAGTTCACCATCACGACCTGGCCCTTGTACTGACTGAGGCCGGACTGTCCGCCGTCGAGAGCGGTGAGCGTGAAGGCGGGCGCAGGGCCGCCTGCGTCGGCGGCGAAGGCGACGGAGGCGATGACGACGGCTGCCATCGCGCAGCGTCGCAACATCTTAACGGTACTCATACGCATGATCTCCTGTTGATTCGGCAATTCAAAAAAACGTCGTCAGGCTCATCGTCCCTTCAATGTTGTGCACGTTCTCGTCGACTCCGAATAGATTGTCTTCGAACACGTGGTCGCGAACGTCCAAGTGCAGAGCCAGCCAATCGGTTATCAAGATCCGCGTGCCCACTCCGAAATTGAGCGCGAACTGATCCTGTTCGGCAAACTTCACATCCCCGATGCCGACGATCACGTAGAGCGCCGTGTTGAAGGCGCGGCCACGTCCCAGAAACACCTCGCCGGGCAGTATGTTGTAGCCCACGTCGAGGTCGTAGTACGTGAAGTGTCTCCCAGAGTTGCTCAGCACCGTGATGGCGGGGAAAGTCTCCTCCAAGCTGCTCTGGCCGGCCTTCGAGCGCGCGAGAAAACCCTCGAGAAAGAAGTCTTCAGTCACGTGATAGGCGGCGCGTATGCCGTAGAGCGGATTGGTGCCGAAGTCCTGGATGCTCAGGGCACCGAAATAGGCGCCGAGCTCGAAGTCCTTGGCCTTGATTTTGGGTGTTTTCACCACGCGCCGGTTGACCTGGGGCTCGACGATGGTCGGCTCCGCCCCCGGGTCCTCCACGGTGACCTGCTGCGGATGCTTGTCGCCGCGATGGAACCAGCCGCAGCCCGACAGCAGCGCGGCCGCTAGAAGAACACAGCAAAGCCGACTTTCCATTCTTCCAGGTCCTCGTAGACGTTCAGGTGATTGAAGACGACGTAATGGCGCCAATCGGCGCGCCACATGAAACGTCGTGTGATGAAGCCGCGTGCCCCGAGCGACACGTAGGCCATTTCATTGTTGCTCTCGAGGGGCGCGGGCGGCACCTTGTCCACGATGTGCTGATAGCCTCCGCCGAGTCCCGCGGTCGGGGACAGCCATTTCCATTCGGGAATGAAGGTGTGCCGCAAGCCGATCGTCGCGATCACGCGGTTGTCGAGGGTACCGAGGGCCTGCTGCAGGACGGCCTCGGCGTCGATGCTCTCGGTGATCGCGTAGTCGACATAGCCCGTCACCAGATTTTGCCGGTTGTATACGCCATAGCCCGCACCAAGCTCCCAGTGATGGCTGGCGAAATCGGGGTAGGGCGGTATGGGCGCCGGCTCGCCGTCGGCGAGTTTGGTGACCGCCAGATCCGCCCGCCGCGCCCAACCCTCCTGACCGTGAGGGGCACGCACCTTGTACCAGTCCGTGCGGCTGAAGAGCACCGTGACGATCTCGTCCCGGCCCACCACGTAGACCACGGGGAAGCCCCGTCCCGGTCCCGAGTGCATCTCGAGATAAGGAGCGGTCACCACCAGTTGCAGTAGAGGTCGTTTCGCCGCCTGTGCGATACCCAGATGCAACGTCTGCAGCAGCAGAATGAGCCCGAGCAGACGTCGCATCAGTTCATATCGCCGTCACGTCAGTTCGCGACCGGGGCGACGAACGGATCGTTGTAGTACTGGCCACCGATGTCCAACCATTCCGAGATCAAACGCAACTCCCCGGTCGTCAAGAACCCCGTGTGATCGAGCACGGGGTCATGAAAGCTCCCATCGAACATCCGCAAGAACGCCGTCGACGCTCCCGCATCCCCTGCGGACATCGGTGCCGCGAGCATGACGGGCACCTGTGTCGGCGGAGGGCCGGGATCGGTGACCGTCAAATCCTCCAGCACGCCCATATTAAGCGTCTGCTCGTCGTGTTGGAACAGGACGTTCTCATAAGAAGTGACGATGGTCGCATCGACGGTCGATGCGCCGCCGGTCAAGTCGACCTGACCGGCGGGGACTTGAATCTGGGTTTGCAGGTTCACCGGGTTGTGGCAGTTGGTGCACGTCTGAGTAGCGACGGCGTTGACCACGGGCCCGCGCGCGGTCTGCCACAGATTCTGAATGAACAGCTGCGTGGGATTCGAAGCCGGGTTAGCGTAATGGATGGTGATCCGGCACTGCGCGCTCCACGGGATGCAGTTGCCGATGATCATGGGCGGCGCGCTCGGAATGCCTTGGGCGGAGTCGCCGTTGACGACACTGGTGCCGTAGTAGTAGTCGATATTCTGATCGGTCTGAGCCGTCGTGACACCGTTCGTCCAGACCGGCGCATAAATGACGTCGGTCGTGAGAATCTGCGAACACGGCTGAGTGTATGGCTCCGGCAGGTTCGCGAGCGCGCTACCCGTCTCGCAGCTGATGCGCTCGAGCGTTTGAGCCATCGTCTCGCGCGCGTTGGCGAAGAGTGCACTGTTCGTGCCCGGGAAGGGCTGGCCGGTGGTCGTCGCGCCCTGATTCACCGGGGCCGTGAGCCCGCCGCGGCCGTGCGAAGGGGTCGTGACATTGCCGGCCGTGTGGCAGCCGTTGCAGGATTTGACCTCGCCGGGCTGCAACGACATCCAGCTCGTGTGCTGCGCGGTGATGCGCCGCGCGTTCGCATCGAGCACGTCGATGGTGAAAGGTACCTGCGCCGGCACCTGGATCTGCACCGAGCCGTCGGGCTGCACCGGCGCATATCCCAAGATCTCGCGCATGCCCATGCCGGCGGGCCCGAAGTCGTTCTGGTCGATCTTGCGCACGGTCTTGGGGGGAATCTCGACGGCTTTCTCGATGCGCACGAAGCGAGCCGGCCGCGCGTAGAAGCTCGCCTGCTGCGGGTTCGCCTGCGTGGCGATGTCGGGCTTCGCGGTATCGACACCGTCGAAGTCGTAGACGCTCGAGATGTTGAGTATGCCGACGCCGTTGTTCACCAGGGCCTGCTGGGCCGCGTTGCTCGGCGTGAAATCCGGAATGAAGGCCGGCACGGGATTGCGCGCCTGCAGGATGGCCGGCTCGACGATCTCGGTGCCCTCCTCCGCGGACAGAAGCGGCATCAGCGTGCCGGCGTCGAAGTCGTAGATCCAGACCGTGTACTGAGGCGGCGCGAGCACGACGTTCGGGCCCGTGGTATTGGTGTTGTTGCACACCTCGGTGGTGCCGCCGGTGCCCTGCACCAGGCACGGCGCCCAGCTCACCAGCATGCGATTGGTGCCGTCGTATAGCGGGTACATGGAATAGAAGCGTCCGCCGGCCGAGGGCATGTTCGCGTCGGTGGTCACGCCCAGGGAGGTCGCGCTGCTTTGTCCGGGGCCCTTGATCGTGCTCGTGGGCGAGCTCGGCTGATTGATCTCGACGAAATTCTGGGCGTTGATGAGCACGATGTCGCCGCCGAGCTGAGTGCCGGTGAACGGCCGGGCGATGGCGAGCAGCTGGCCATCCGCGCGCTGACGCGCGTTCAAGAATTGAATGACGTTGTTGTTGGTGCCGGCGATGTTGGCGCCGGTCGCGTGGCTGTTCGCGCCGTAATAGAGCTGCTCGCCCGTGCCGTCGGGATTGCTGAGGTACAGGCTTATCGCGTCGCCGTTCTCGGTATCCCAGCGGGAAAACGCGATCTGTCCGTTGACGAGCACCGAAGGCGCGAAATCGTGGTTGGTGTTGAAGCTGATCTGATGCATGCCCGTGCCGTCGCCGTTCATGACGTGCAGCAAGAAGATCGCCTGCTGCTGATCGGAGGTCACGGCCTGGTATTGCGGCCGGCCCTCGTCGATCAGGATTGCCTGGGTCGCGAGCTGGCGCGTCGAGGAGAACACGATGCGTCCGTCCGGCAAGAAGTGCCCGCCGACGTCGTGGCCGGCGGTGATGTCGTCGTTGGTGAGCTGCGTGACCGCCTTGGTGGCGGCGTCGTACTCATAGATATGCCAGTTCGGCTGCTTGGGATCGTCGTTTGCGAGGTTTTCGGTGAGCGGCAAGCGCAGCGAGAAGATGACTTTGGTCCCATCCGGAGAGACGTCGAGGTCGCGCACCGCGCCCTGGCCGTTCGTCAGGGGAAACGTGACGTTCACCTCGGGGGTTGCGGCGCTCGCCGTGCTGCGTATGTATAGATCGCTGCCGGTGATCGAGGTGATGAGATCGCGCGCGTCGATGTCCGCGGGCGTCGCGGCCTTATCATTCTTGTTGGTGCTCTTCGTGAGCACCGGCTGCTTCACGTACACCATGGGATAGTTGGTGATGCCGGGCGTCAGCGCCTGGCCGCCGGCGAGGCCGGGAGCCGTGCCGGTCGGCGCGCTGTTGCAGCCCATGAGAAGGACGACGGGAAGAAGCGCAACGGCCAATTTGAAATAACCGTGACGGGCTTCACGCAGACGCTGGATGTTCATGTTCGGTTTCCTACTGTCATGGTCCCCGGGGACCAAATTCGCGGGTGCGCACCGAATCATTGAACTTAATGATTTCATAAGTGCATCTTCGTTCGACGCGCACACGCAATCTGTTAACGCACTCACAGAAGAACTTCGCCATATACGGTTTTCTGAGCTTGCCGCGCAGATTCTTACATTCTGAATCGCAGAATAAGGGTGCGTAGTCGGCGGTCGGTACTGTCGCGAAAAGCCGACGTCGTTAGCTCGAGACATTCTTCAGCAGTGGTTTTGGTGTTTAGATTGCCGCCACAGATCCAAGTCACCACCAGCTTTCGCGGATGTGAACATGAACGGGATGGAGAAACCAATGAGGCAGTTCGTCGGACTCGCGCCGTTGCCGCGCGTCATCAAGGTTGTGCTCAAGACGGCAGCGTGCATGGGCGCGCTCGCCTTGCTGAGCACGGGCGCGAACGCGCAGCCGCCCACCGCCGATCAGGCGGTGCGCATGTACAACCGCATCGCCGGCATACCGCCGACGGCCGCCGAGTTGCAGCTGATGCTGCAGGCGGCAACTCCGCAGGCTGCGGCGCAGATTGCGACCAACGACCCCAAGTTCTATAACGACACCATCCGCAACATGGCGGCGCCGTGGACCAACCGCGACCAGTCGGTGTTCGTTCCCTTGAACGACTACACGGCGACCGTGATCGGGATGGTG
>Ga0302324_100006028_pt1 | contig 26316 bp, 20 predicted proteins | sample Palsa_T0_1_FD_201949 | JGI IMG/M metagenome (GOLD analysis project Ga0302324, IMG submission 201949) | Peat permafrost microbial communities from Stordalen Mire near Abisko, Sweden - Palsa_T0_1 | ecosystem: Environmental > Terrestrial > Soil > Palsa > Peat permafrost | place: Sweden: Abisko... | reverse complement strand
CGCTGCAGGCCCTGGTCGCGAGCCTGCGCACGATCGTTGACACGGACTGGCGCGAAATCTTCGAGGCCGTGAGCGCGACCGGCCGGATTTTGCGTGAGGACCCCGCAGGCGCGTACGAAGGAATGGACGCCGAGGGCCGTGAAGCTTATTGCAAGATCGTCGCAGAGCTTAGTGCGCGGTCGAACTGGAGCGAAGAGCAAATTGCACGGAAGGCCATCGCACTCGCGGCCGGTCCTCACACCGCCTCCGAGGCGCGCGCTCGGGAGCGCAGGTCGCACGTTGGATTTTATCTCGTCAACGATGGGCAAAAGATCCTCAAAAAAACGATCGGCTATCGCTCGACGCTTCTCGAGCGCGTGCGCGGAATCATCCTCCGTTGGCCAGAGCTCTTTTATTTTCTTGGCATCGAAGTCGTCACTCTTGTGCTGTTGAACCAGCTGATGTCGATTCCCGCGGCACGGCTCGCCGGACTTTTTGTCGTGGCACTCATCCTCCTGCCCGTCCTCGAATGTGCGGTGAGCGCTGTGAATCTGCTGGCGACGCTGGTCGTCCGGCCGCAGAGATTGCGGCGCCTCGATTTCTCGGAAGGCATTCCGAATGATTGCGCGACGATGGTCGCCGTCCCGATGCTGCTGATTAACGAAGAGCAGGTCGAGCGCGCCGCAAGGGATCTCGAGATCCGTTTTCTCGGAAACCGCGATGCCAATCTTCACTTCGCTCTTCTTACCGATCTGCCGGATTCACCTACTAGGTTCGACGAGCACGATTGTCTGACGGGTCTCTGCTCCGACCTGATTCGCGCGCTGAACGATAAATACGCGCACGAGGGAAAAGGCACGTTCTTCCATTTCCATCGCCCGCGGATGTTCAATGAGGCCGAAGGCGTTTGGATGGGCTGGGAACGCAAGCGCGGCAAAATTCTCGACTTCAACCAATTGCTCCTCGGTAAGGGCGATCGTTTCCCGGAAAAAGTTGGAGATCTTTCGATACTTTCAAGTATTCGTTACGTGCTTACGCTCGATCTCGATACGCAGTTGCCGAGAGATGCGGCGCACAAGCTTGTCGGCGCCATCGCTCATCCGTTGAATCGCGCTGTCCTCAATTCCGCGACAAATTTGGTGGCCGAGGGATACGGCATTCTTCAACCGCGCGTTGATATATGCACGAAATCAGCGGGCAAGTCGCGAATGTCTTCGATTCTCTCCGGGGAGACGGGCTTCGATATTTACACCCGCGCGATTTCCGACGTGTATCAGGATCTGTTCGGCGAAGGCTCATTCACGGGGAAGGGAATTTACGAGGTCGCGACGTTCCAGCGAGTTCTGGAGAATCGATTCCCGAGCAATGCCATCTTGAGCCACGATCTGATCGAGGGCGCCTATGCGCGCGCAGGCCTGATCTCCGACGTCGAAGTGGTGGACGATTATCCTTCTCGCTTCAGCGCGTTCAGCAAACGCAAGCATCGTTGGGTACGCGGCGATTGGCAGATTCTTTTCTGGATGTTCCCTCGCGTGCCGGACGCCTCCGGCCGCAGCGTGCGTAATCCGCTCAACGTCGTCTCGCGTTGGAAGATTCTGGATAATTTGCGCCGCAGCCTTACCGAGTTCGCCACGTTCGCGTTGCTCGTGTGTGGATGGCTGGTTCTGCCGGGCAAGGCGCTCTATTGGACGCTCGCGACGCTGGCGATTATTGCGCTTCCATCGTTCCTGCATGCGGCGATCACGATTGTCAGGGCGCGGCGCGCGCTTTTTTCGCCGGAATTTTGGTGGAACACAATTTCCGATCTCGTTAGTGCGAATTTGCGGCTGTTCTTCCGCCTGACATTCCTCTGCCACCAAAGCCTGGTGACTCTCGATGCTGTAGTCCGCACCATCGTCCGCATGGCGTTCACGCACCGTCGAATGTTGAATTGGGAGACGGCCGCCGAAGCTGAAGTTGCCGCGGCGAAGACGTCGCCCGTCGAGACTTATCTCGATTGGACGCCGTTGCTTTCGCTTGCGATTGCGGCATTGATTGCGGCAACCCGGCCATTCGATCTCGTGGTGGCCGCTCCATTCCTAATGCTGTGGGCATCGTCAAGGGCGATCGCGCGCTGGATCGACAAGCCGCGCCGCTCGAAGCACACCAGCATCCCTGGGAGCGATCAGGCGATGCTCCGCCAAGCCTCGCTGCGAACCTGGCGTTTCTTCCGCGAGTACAGCACCGCCGAAGAGAACTGGCTGATCCCCGATATCGTCCAGGAAGATGCTCCGGGCATCGCGCATCGCATTTCGCCCACGAATCTGGGATTCCTGCTGACGTCGCGCCTGGCTGCAAACGATCTCGGATTCACGACGTTGCCGGAATTTATCGCTGCGATCGGGCGAACCTTCGACACCTTCCGCGAGATGCCGAAGCAAAACGGCCATCTCTACAATTGGTATGACACGCTGACGCTCGAGGCGGTGCCGCCGCGCTTCATCTCCACTGTGGACAGCGGCAACCTCGTTTGCTCCCTTTGGACGCTGAAGCAGGGATGCCTGGACGTGAAGGCGCGCAAAGTGTTCGACCCGTCACTGTGGCGCGGGATTCTCGATCACGTTGAATTGATTGGCGAAATTCTGTCGCATGCGAAAGAGCAGGAGCTCATCGAGAAACTCGAAACGCTCAAGCATCTCATGGTGCCGCTCGCGACTTCCGCGGCGAAATGGCTTGAAGCGTTGCCGGAAATCGAAATCGAAGCGGCTTCGTTCGACGAAGCGGTGTTGAGCTCGAACTGTTCTAGCGAAATCAAATGGTGGGCGCAGGAAATGCATATGCGCGCGCGCAAGCTGGTCGAGCTGGCTTATGACTTCGCGCCGTGGTTTTCGCCGGTCTATGCAAAACTGCGCAGTGACTTTCCGATCCAGGACGGCATTGATCCCGGCGCGATGACTCTCGAATCGGCGCGGATCGTGATTCGAGGTCTTGACCAGAAACTTCGCTGGTTCGCGTCGGCCGACGATGTGGACACCGATTCGCAGGCTGCTATCACGCTTCTCCGCTCCGCGCTTGCCCGCTCGGTGAATTTGTGCGCAACGACGAGCATGAACCTGGACTATATCGCCGAGGATGTGGATGAATTCGTGGCCGCGATGGATTTCAAATTCCTCTATAACCCTGCGCGTAAACTGCTCTCGATTGGATTTGACGCTGATTCGAATGTCTTGAATGAAGCGCATTACGATTTGCTCGCATCGGAGGCGCGAGCCGCGTCGTTCGTAGCCATCGCCAAGAATGAAATTCCTCAGGAAAGCTGGTTCCGTCTCAGCCGTTCGCACACGATTTTCAAGAACACGTCCGTTATGCTTTCCTGGACCGGAACGATGTTCGAGTACCTGCTTCCCGGCCTGTGGATGAAGGCGTATCCGAATACGCTCCTCGATCACAACCAACGTGCGGCTCTTCGATCGCAACAAAAATATGCGGCCGCGAAATCGATCCCGTGGGGCATTTCGGAATCGTCTTCGAGCGTGAAAAATCCAGATGGCTTCTATCATTACCAGGCATACGGTGTGCCGGGCCTGGCAATAAGCCACGACAATTCCGGCGACGTTGTCATTTCGCCATATTCGAGTTTCCTGGGCCTGTTGGTTGACGCCGCGAGCTCGTTGAAGAATCTGCGAAAGCTCAAAAAGATGGGATGGCTCGGCGCGTACGGCTTCTTCGAGTCCGCGCAGTTGACGGCGGGCCGGCCTGGCGCCCCGAAGCATTTCGAAATCGTGCGATGCTGGATGGCCCATCACCAGGGTATGAGCCTGACTACGGCCGCGAGCGTACTTTGCCATTCGTCCATGCAACGCCGATTCCACGCGGAGCCCATGGTAGGCGCGACCGAGCGAATTCTTCACGAGAGAATGCCGCGGCTCCTTAAAATGCGGCCGGCCGAAATCGCCGGCGCGGTTGCCTCGACCCTCCTTGGACACGGCCGTCTGGCTCTCCAACGAGCGCAGTCCTGGGGTTCTTCTTCGGCGGATTTAAGCGTGCCCGTGCAGCCGGCGAATTAACGACTCCAAACTTCTCCGGCCCTCGAATATTTGTGCGACACTGTCCGCGCGCAATCGAGGGCGCAATACATTGAGACGAGTCGTACTTATCGCGGCTACCGCAAGTCTTCTTCTATCACCGTATTTCCCAGCATCACGCGCCCAGGAAAACAACAACGTAGCCGGCGGCCAGTCGGAAACCATTGATGTCGATCTCACCGCACCCTCCCATCCATTGCCTCATTTCTGGGAGCAAATGTTCGGCTCCGGCCGTGCAATCCTCTCACTCCGGGAAAGTTATCGCCGCGATCTCCGCGAAGTAAAGCAAGCCACGGGCTTCGAGTACGTGCGCTTCCACGCCATCTTCGACGATGAAGTCGGGGTTTACGACGAAGACGCGAACGGCGCGCCGGCCTACAATTTTTCTTACGTGGATCAGATTTACGATGGCCTGCTTGCGAACGGCGTGCGGCCGTTTGTGGAACTGAGCTTCATGCCGCAAAAGCTCGCGGCGCAACAAACCTTTCAATCTTTCTGGTATCACCCAATCGTTTCGCCGCCGAAAGACTGGGCCAAGTGGGGCGATTTGGTTTCGCATTTCACGCAGCATCTCGTCGATCGCTACGGCATCGACGAAGTATCTCACTGGTATTTTGAAGTGTGGAATGAACCGAATCTCGATTTTTGGGCCGGCCAGCCAAAAGAGCAGACCTACTACCAGCTCTACGACATCGCCGCGAAAGCGGTGAAGAGCGTGAATCCTTCGATCCGCGTGGGCGGCCCCGCAACCGCGCAGGCTGCCTGGGCCGACCGCTTCATCCGCCACGTCGTTGATACCAACGTGCCCGCGGACTTCGTTTCGACGCACGTCTACGCGAACGATTTATCCAGCGATATTTTCGGAACGAAACAGGACATCCCGCGCGCCGACATGGTTTGCCGCGCCGCACAAAAGGTTCACGATCAGGTGAAGGCTTCGCCGCGTCCGGCCATGCCAATCATCTGGAGCGAATACAACGCTAGCTACAAAAATGAGCCCGATGTCACCGATGCCGTCTTCATGGCCCCGTGGCTCGCCAACACAATTCGGGAATGTGACGGCCTCGCTGATATGTTTTCTTATTGGACGTTTTCGGATGTCTTCGAAGAGCAGGGCGTCGTAAAGCAGCCGTTTTACGGTGGCTTCGGCCTCATCGCGGAAGACGATTTGCCGAAGCCCGCGTTCAACGCATTCAAGCTGCTGCACAAACTCGGCGACCAAAGAATCCCAGTAGATTCGAACTCCGCGCTTGTCACCAAGCGGGGCGATGGCGCGCTGGTGATCGCCGTATGGAATCTCTTCCCGCCGGACGAAGCGGGACACCCGAAAGCCATCACCATCAATTTCAAGGATTCGAAAACGAACCGCCGCCTGCGCGTCTACCGCGTGGATTCAACTCACGGCTCGCTTTTGAGCGCCTACGAAGCCATGGGCACGCCCGTAAGTCCAACGCCAAAGCAAGTGGCAGAACTTCGTCGTGCAGCCGAACTGCCGGCCCCTGAAGAAGGGACGCTGTCGGGCGGGAAAGTGACCGTCGCACTTTCGCCTCAAGGGCTGGCCTTGCTCGAGATTCAGTGAGGTACGGCGGCTGAAACGGGCCCGCTTCGGAGCGGGAGTTGATCTGCCTCAGTGTTTGCGGGCGGCTGGTAGGATTTGAAGCCTGCCCGCTCCATCCCGCGTTGCGCCTCTGCATTCTTCATGAACGTATCCCACACGAATCCAGTTCGCGCATTCTCGGCCATCACCATCGTAATGCCCGTATCAATGCCGATCACGTCGCTGTCGTACCAATTCGTCAAAGGATTGAATGCGTCCACAAATCCGTAGCGGCTCCGCGTTCCCACGGAATAGAGGCGATTGATCGTTCGAAGGACGCGCATCACAGCCTTCGGCTGGAAGGGCAGCGAGCCGGCAGTAGCGCAGGGCACGATGGTTCCATCGATCGGACCGGTTTTCGGCGGGCCTCCCCAAACCTCATAGCCGCGTTCTGAGTCCGACGCCGTGATTCCCCAAAGATCGTCGCTATAGTCCGGAAACTGCTTGTTGAGGCTGATGCAGAATCGGCGGTGGGCGTCCGTTGCGATCACGGAGTTCTGGAAGTAGTCGCCGTAACGATCGCGCTTGCCGCGGAAATCAAACCAGGCCTGGGAATACTGGTGTACGAAGATCGGCGCGAACGAGCCAATAAACCGGATGCCGTCGTATTCGAACATCGTTCGCTTCCACGCGTCCCACGTTTCTGTCGGCAGCGGGTGCGTCGGAGACCCGAGCCCCAGCAAGTAAATCATCATCATTTCGCTGTAGCTGTCCCAGCGATACTGCAGAAATCCTGTTTCGGGCGTCCAGCCGTGCGGCAGAACGCGAGTATCTTCCGAGAGCCAATTCCAATCCACGCGAGCAAAAATATCGTGCGCGAGCTCTTTGATTTCCGCATTCTGAAAGTGCCCGCCGCACGTCAGGACGCCGCAGAGCAGGATCGCCGTGTCAACCGATGACACCTCGGATTGCAGCAATCGCTCCCCCGTGTTCACGTTGGCCCAGTGATAAAAGAATCCTCGTTCTTGCGGCATTTTCTTGTGCAGGAAGTTCAGCGTCGTCAGCACGCGTTCGCGAGCTTCGCGTAAAGATACGTAGCCGCGTTTTTCACCGATGCAGAGCGCCGTGAGACCGAATCCCGTCGCCGCGATGCTGCCCAACACGCGCGCGTCGGGCGCGCGCACGTTACAGCGATCCTTGACGATCCCAGTCTGCGGATTGGTCTGCTCCCAGAAATATAGAAAATTGTCTCGTTCCAGGTCTTCGAGAAACGCATCTTCACTTCCGCTGAGGTCCGTGCGAGTTCGCGGAGCTACCAGGTTGTCTGCTGCAGAGTTCAAGGCCGGAACTAGCGAAAATGGACTGCTGGCGGCGAATGGCAGGCACACTCCCACGCGAGCCATGTCTTTGAGCAGACTCCGGCGCGAGAACATCCTACGGCTCATAAGTGGCAATCCCCACCATTCCAGTGTAGTCCAGCCTCATATCTATTAGATGCGTTAGATGCGATGGAGAGTAATCGGTAAACATCGGTCTACCGTCGTCGTCCGGCGCCGACACTCCGTTACCTGGGTGTCATTCCGAACGAAGTGAGGACTATGCATTTCTGGCTTGCGAATCTGTCCGCGAATCTCGAATTATTCGCGGGCAATCGAGAAGGCGAAACCGTTCGATCAACTTCCGCCGTAGCTGGACTGGTGGCTCGGGTTCCATTTTGGCGGGAATGACTTGAACATTTTGTGCAAATCCTTGTCGGCGTGATCGCCCCCGCCCTTCGCAGAGTAAGCTCCAACGGCGATACCACGCCAGACGACTCGACGCTTTTTGGCGTCGAAGAGATCCACAACAACCGTTCCGGGCACATATCGTTGGATATCGCTCGAACTTGTGTCGGATTGATCCCAACGGCGCCAATTCCATCCTTGAAGCGTGCTATAGAAGGTCTCGAGGGAGCGGTCCTTCTGATTTGCGACATTGGCGGCGACGCCGATGTCTGCGCCCTCGGAAACTTGCTTCCATCCCTTTGCCGTCAGTTCCGAAGCCACGGCACGCTGAATCTCCGCGCGGCTCTCGTCCTGCGGACGCTGAATCCACATGAATGTCTTATAGGAATCGAAATCGCCGGTGGGATCATAGTCCGAAGTGATCTTTTGCGCCTGCGCCACCCCGGCCGTAAGTACAAGTAGAAGTAGACCTATCCCGAACTTCGCTATCTGCATGCGTTGACGCTCCCAATATGTTTTGAGCGATTCGACTGGAGAATCGTTGCCTGGATTTTTGTTGCTCAGCGGGGGTAAAACCAGTGTACGCTCAGCCGCGATTTTTGCCAAGATCAAAGGCTCGCGGCTGGCACTTGTAGCGCCCGGCTTCCAGCCCGGCAGCCTTTGATCGTGGTGCGGGCATCTCGTTCACCCTGCCTGCCCTGAGTTTCGAAGGGAGCCTCGAAGGGCCCGCGTTTTTCTCGGTGCCTCTCGGGCCGCCAGGAGAACTCGAATGTCGCAACGTTAGCCGGAGAAATGGATGAGTGAAGATTCACGCGACCGCGAATTGGGGATGGACCGCAAGATCACGCGCCGTGATTTTCTGAACGGCGTCGCGGTCACCGTTGGTGCATCGCTGGTTCCCGCGGCGGGCCTCCTCGCCCAGAACAAGGGTCCGGATCGTTCGGCGCAAGATCCGCTTCTTGAGCAGGGAATTACGCCGCGCGACCCGCGATACGAGCCGCCCAACCTTACCGGCTTGCGCGGAAATCATCCCGGCTCGTTCGAAATTGCGCATCAGCTTCGCGATGGCGCGTTCTGGGACGCGTCCGCTAAGCCGGAAAGCACGGGGAATCCTACGATCTCGTGATCGTCGGCGGCGGAATCAGCGGGCTTGCCGCGGCATACTTCTATCGCCGTCACGCCAGTCCACACGCGCGCATCCTTATCCTTGAGAACCACGACGACTTCGGCGGCCACGCTCGTCGCAACGAATTTCAAGTCGGCGACCGGCTCTTAATCAGCAATGGGGGAACTCAATCCATCGAAAGCCCGGGTGAATACAGCGACGTCGCCAAGCAATTGCTGCGCGAATTGGGAATAGACACCCAGCGCTTCTACAAAGATTACGACCGCGATCTCTATTCGAATCTCGGTACGGCATGCTTTTTCGACCGCGAAACATTTGGCGACGACCGTCTTGTCACCGGCATGGGAAGTACGCCCTGGCCCGAGTTCCTGGCCAAGTCTCCGCTGTCCGAGCAGGCGCAGCGCGATATCGCGCGCGTGTACACAGAAAAAGTGGATTATCTGCCGGGATTGACTCGAGAACAAAAGCGTCAGCGCCTCGCAAAAATCAGCTACGCGAACTTTCTCACCAAACTCTGCAAAGTTCACGCCGATGCGCTGCCTTTCTTCCAGACCTACCCCGCCGATCTTTTCGGCGTAGGAATTGACGCCGTGTCGGCGCTCACCTGTTTCAACTCGTGGGATGACTATTTCTCATTCACTTATCCCGCCTTCGAGGGCATGGGTTTGGGCGAGATGCCAAAGGCAGAGCCCTACATCTTTCATTTTCCCGACGGCAACGCTTCGATCTCTCGCCTCCTCGTACGCTCGCTCGTCCCCGGCTCTGTTCCCGGTCACACCATGGAAGATGTCGTCACCGCCCGCGCCGATTACTCGCGACTGGACGCGCCCGGGTCCGCGGTTCGCATCCGCTTGAATAGCACAGCAGTGCGCGCGAATCACATTGGCGCGCCCGATTCAGCAAAGGAAGTCGAAGTGGCGTACGTCCACGCGGGAAAGCTCCAGACAGTCCGGGCGAAATCGTGCGTGCTCGCCTGCTACAACATGATGATTCCGTATCTATGTCCCGATCTTCCCGGCGCGCAGAAGGAAGCTTTGCATCTCGGCGTCAAAGTTCCGTACCTCTACACGCACGTTGCGATTCAGAATTGGCAGTCGTTCCAGAAGCTGGGCATTCATCACATCGTCGCGCCAGGCAGCTATCACACCTACGTCGCGCTTGATTTTCCCGTAAGCATCGGCGAATACAAATTTCCGAGCCGTCCGGATGATCCCATGGTGCTCTTCATGCTGCGCTCGCCCTGCGCCCCCGGCCAGCCGCGGCGCGATCAGTATCGTTACGGCCGCGCCGAACTCTACTCAACTCACTTCTCAGTAATCGAGCGAAAGATTCGTGATCAATTGCAGCGAATGCTTGGTTCGGCGGGTTTCGATCCGGCGCGCGATATCGCCGCGATCACGGTGAATCGCTGGGCGCACGGCTATGCTTACGAATACGAATCGCTCTCGGATCCGCGCGTTCCGGGGAAGGAGCGTCCGTGCGTCATCGGCCGGCAGCCATTCGGCCGCATTTCCATCGCCAATTCCGATGCGGCGGGGCACGCTTACACCGACGCCGCGATTGACGAGGCGCATCGCGCGGTTCAGGAAGTTCTTAAATTTTCCCAGTCTTAGTTCGATTGTTTCAGCGGTGGGGCGCCGGTCGCTCGATGAATCGTGACGTCGAGCGCAATTGGCTGGTTCTTGCTCACGCGAATGTGCGGGTACAGCATGAATTCGAATCCGTCCTTACTAAACGTCACGTCGTAGATTCCGGAAGCAAGGTGAGGTAGAGCGAATTCGCCTTCCGCATTTGTATCGGTCGTGACCGTCGCCTTGGATTTCGAGTTCATCGCTTTCACATGGACGCCCTCAATCGCGGTTTTGTCGCTGTCCCTCACGTGGCCATGAATGCCAGTGGCCGTGGGGTCCTTGGTTTTGGCTGCGGCCACAAGCGAAAGCGCCAGCGCGATTCCCGCGCAAACGAAAAGGGACAACATTATTTGTGGATTCGGGGCGCGTCCGCGGTCGCTGGTCGTGCGCATCGGGCGTCTCACGCACGATAGTATACGCGCGCCGGAACAAGGCGAGCGTGCGAGGATCGCTATTCGTAACGCAGCGCGACCATCGGATCGACTCGCGTCGCGCGCTGTGCCGGTATCCAGCACGCCAGTAGCACCACCACGGAAAGCAGAATCGCAACGGTGCAGTAAGTGACGGGATCGCTGGTACTGATGCCCGCCACAAGATGTCTCATCGCTCGCGCCAATGCCCACGCTGCCGCCATCCCGATCGCGATGCCCCAAAGCACAAGCCGAACGCCTTGCAGCCAGACCAAATTCAGGATGTCGCGCGCATCTGCCCCGAGCGCCATTCGTATTCCGATTTCCCGCGTCCGCAAGCTCGCGGCAAACGACACGACGCCATACACGCCGACGACCGCGAGAATTAGCCCGATCGTGCCGAGCACGGCAGCGAGAGTTGCCGCGAGGCGAAAAGCAAAAACCCCGAATGCGCCTTGGAGCAATTGCTTCATCGTTTCGATGTTCACGATGGGGAGACCACGAGCCTGACGCGCGATTTCATCTTTGACGGTCGCGGCGATCGATTCGGGCGGTACCAGCGTGCGAACGTGCAGGGTCCGCTTCGACACAAAGTTTTGTGCGAGCGGCACGTAAAAAAAAGGCTGCGCGTCCTCTCCGATCGTTTGATATTTGCCGTCGCTCGTCACGCCGATCACTTCCACAAACGGGCCCGCCGTGCCTTCCATGCTGAATCGTTTTCCGATGGCGTCTTCGTGCGGCCAGAAGCGATCGGCCATCGTCTGATTAATGATGACGACGAGTGGTGCAGCTTCATCGTCCGAGTCCGTGAAGTTGCGTCCGCGGAGGAGGGAAACGTGCATGGTTTCGAGGTATGCCGGATCCACGCAGTTGAACAGCACTCGTGGAGGCTGCTCCCCGGCAACCGTCGGGCGGCCCTCAATCGAGACCGCAGCTTTACTCGGAAAGCCGCCCATCGGTACGTACGAGGCGAGGCCCGCGGATTGAACTCCGGGTAGCGCACGCACTCTGGTTTCAATATCGCGATAAAACCCTTTCGTTCGCGCCTCGTCGTATCCGATCCCATGCGGATCCATCGTTACGTTCAACACGTGATCGGGCTCGAAGCCGAGATCGAATCCTTGAACCTTTTGCAGGCTGCGAACGAAAAGTCCGGCGGCGACCAACAACACGAGCGAGCCAGCCACTTGCGCGACGATCAGAAAATTGCGAATACCTGGGCGATGAATGCCACCCGGGCTTCGCGGCGGGCCTGTGTGCAGCACGATATTCACGTCGGCGGACGAAGCGCGAATCGCCGGCAACAAACCCACAACGATTCCGGCAAACAGCACGGTTGCCGCGGCAAAAATGAGCACGCGCCAATCAAGTGTGGAATCGAGCTGCAGCGGAATATCCTTCAGGTGAATTGCATTCGTCCAGCGGTTCGCCAAGACGCCGATGGCGATTCCCGCGGCGCCGCCGAGAACTGCAAGGAGAACACTCTCGGCGAGCATCTGGCATATCAATCGCACACGTCCGGCGCCCAAGGCCGCGCGAATTCCCATCTCGCGCTGACGCGCCGAGCCGCGCGCCAGCAGGATATTTTCCACGTTCAGGCACGCAAGCAGCAACACGAACGCGGCCAGCACAAGAAACAGTCCGGATATCACAACGAACGAATTGTTCGCGTAGGCAATTGGTCGCGCGGATTTTTCCGGCAGTGCACGAACCGTGAACCATTTGTCCGTTGCCGGATATTGGCTTGCGAGACGCGCCGTCACGACGTCAAGCGAGCTTTGCGCTTCTCGCAGGCTGACTCCCGGCTTGAGCCGGCCGAACGCCAGAATCCTTCTGCGGTCGCGGTTGTTCCAGAACGCGATCGCCGGTTCTTCAAGCGACATCGCGCTCATCGGCAGATAGATATCCATCTCGAAGATCGAAAACATGCCGTGAAATCGCTGCGGCGCCACTCCGATGATCGTCGCGGACTTGTCGTCGACGAGAATTCTGCGGCCGACCACGCCCGGATCGCCGTTAAATCGCCGCTGCCAATAAGAATAGTCAAGGATCACGACCGGCGGCTCGTCAGGCGTTTCGCCTTCACTCGGCAAAATCAACCGCCCCAACGCAGGCTTCACGCCGAGCGCCGAGAAAAAGTTTCCAGAGACGTAGTTGACGAAGCATCGATCCGAGAGGTCATTGGACGTGAGCTGAACCGAGCTCAGTACCAGCCCAAAAACACCGGAGAAAGTGTCCGCTTGCCTGCGGTAATCCAAAAACTCTGGATAAGAAAATCCCGACGATCCGATCGGAGCATCCTTTTGCTGGATCGCGAGAACCGTGATTTGCTCGGGCGAAGGAACCGGCAGCGGCCGCAACAGGAAGCCATCCACTATGCTGAAAATCGAAGTGTTCGCGCCGACGCCCAGCGCCAGCGCAATCACGACAACCGCCGTTACGCCTGGCGATTTGCGCAGCATCCGCACCCCGAAGCGAACATCCTGGACCAAATTCTGAAGCCAATTCACTTTTCGAGCGTCCCGGCAATTCTCTTTTGCTTGCACGACGCCGCCGAATTCGCGCAGCGCAGCCTCGCGCGCCTCTCGCGGAGCCAGCCCTTTCGCGATGTAGTTATTTGTCAGATGATCAAGATGCTCCCGAATTTCTTCGTCAAGTTCTTGGTCCACTTGCCGCCGCCGGAAAAGAGACCGTAGCCGTAGCGCAATCATTTGAATCGAGCGTTCCGTTCCCATATCCGCTCTCTACGTCCCTTCCTGCTTCACGCCCGATCCCGGGTTACACCTCATTCAGCTTCACGACTCGCGAAATCGCTGCCGAAAGCCGCGCCCAGTTGCCGGCTTCCTTTTCGAGGTGCTTCCGGCCCATCCGTGTCAGGGAATAGAATTTCGCGCGGCGATTGTTTTCGGTGGCCTTCCACTCGGCGGTGATCCATCCCTCTTGCTCGAGTTTGTGCAGCGCAGGGTAGAGTGACCCGTCGCTCACTTGCAGTACGTCCTGCGAGACCTGCTTCAATCTCTGGCTGATCGCGTATCCATTCATCGGCTCGAGCGCCAGAATTTTCAGCAGCAGCAAATCCAAAGTGCCCTGCACCAGATCCGCCGGCTTGCTCACGCTCTCTCCTCGGTTACCGAGAGGATGCTACGCTTCTTTGTTTTCGCGTGCAAGCTTTCGTCGCGCCGCCGCTTGGCCCCGTTTCCCGGTGTTTCGCGCCGTTTCTCTTGACAGGGTTTTTTACGCAAGATACTCTCAGGCCGCTTTTGGACGCATAATTTTCGCCCACAGTTTGTGAAATTCAGGAGGATATTTTGAAATTGTTGAAGCTGACCACAGGTCTAGGTGTGTTACTGCTCTTTGCATTTTCAGCCGCGGCGCAATCGCAGCCCGGCACCATCGTAGGCCTGGAATTCCAGACGCCGAAAAACGGCATGGTGAAACAGTACGAAGATGGCCGAAAGCAAAAAATCGAATGGCACAAGCAGCAGAAAGACAGCCAGCCGTTGCTCGTTTTTGAAACGCTCACTGGCGAGCATACCGGAACGTATATCGTCGGACGATTCGGCCAGCACTGGGCCGATATGGACAACCCGTCGGTTGCCGATGCTGCCGATCTTGAACAATACAGAAAGTCGATCGCCGGATCGGTCGAGAAACTCGAAGCTGCGTATTACGAGTTCTTGCCGAAGTGGAGCAATCCATCCACGGACATGAATAACAAGTTTACGGAGGTCATCACCTTTCACATCCGTTATGGAAAAGGCGACGATTTCCGCAGCGCTGCCGCGAAAGTGCACGAGGCGCGGCAGAAAATGAACTCGCCTGCCCACTATTCGTGGTATCGATTGGTGAGCGGCGGGCCCGGCGGCACATACGTTCTCACGTATGACCATGCCAATTGGGCTGGGATGGCGGACGATCCGGCCGTAAAGCCGTTGCGCGACGATCTGCGCGCGGCCTTCGGCGAACAGGAAGCGATGTCCATTATCGAAAGGCTCAACGGCGCGATCGAGAGCACGTACAGCGAACTCATCCAGTTCCGTGCCGACTTGAGCTACATCCCAGCCAAATAGCAGCCGCGCTCTCGTTCGCTGCCCGTTTGCAGAGCGTGAAAACAAGTCGCATAGAGTCTATCTTGCGCGAATGAAACAAAGGCCGGCCCAGTAAGGGCCGGCCTTTCATCTTGCCGCTCAATAGGCAACGAACTATTCCTTCGGCGGATCCTGAAACGATTCGGCCGGGTCCAGCGAGCATTCCTTCCAGAAATCTTCATCGCTGATGTAACCCCCGCTGAGCTTCTTGAGGCTCATAAAAGTCGCAGAGATTTGCCCGCCATCGGCGGAATCGAAGACCACCACGACGCCGGCCACCGCCGCCGGGTCCGCCGAGATCTCCCGATACGCTTTCATGAACAGCGGCTTCGCGTATTCGCGCTTTGCCTGCGCCGTGGTCGCTTGCGCGGCCGGATCAATCGGGGCGACCCAAATAATCTTCACCACTTTGTCTTTCAGCAATCCCCATGTTCCCGCGAACGGACTGATATCCTCGCGGCTGACGCGGAAAAGCGGCGCGGCGTCGGATTGACCGGCGGATTTTTCAGCGCCATTCGCAAATCCCGAAGGCATGTCCAACTGCACTTGCCGAATCCATCCTCGCGAGGGCCCCGAAATCTGAACGTGAACCCATCCACCCGGAGCATCGAGAATCGGGAATTCATCCCCTTCGTCGGCGGTCATTAACACTTCGGCGCTCGTCTGAGGCTTGGCGTAGATAGCCGTGCCCGATTTCTTTACAACAGAAATATCGTCCGGATGCGTTTGGTTCTGCCGGATTTGCTCGAGGTTCTGGACCAGCGCTGTCAGATCCTGTGACTGGTGCTCGGCCGCTTCGCGCTTCTGGCGGATAGATTCGAGGCTTTCGCCGGCAAGCGCAGCGGGCGGTTTGCCACCAGCAGCAGGTGACGAAGGCGGAGTGGGCGCGGCCGCACGAGCGGGCGAGGGGGCCGGCGAGGGTGCGGACGCGGGCGCAGATCCAGCCTTCGCCGGCGCTGCCGTTCCGGATGTGCCAGTCGAGCCAGCGCCTCCACCCACCACTGAGCCCGCTGCTTTCATACCAAGCGCGTCACCAAGACTATCGAGAAAATCGGATTCGATGCGCCCGTTCGAAGGCAGCGTGCGGTAGCCGGAATGAGCGCCGCTCGGATCGGCATACCACGCCGTAATCTTCGCGGTAACACGCACCACCGTTCCGCCGCCGGAATTAGCCGTCGATACAATCTCGCACTGGTAGAACCCGCGCTCGTAATGTTCGAGCGCCTTGCTCGCGTCAACGAAACCGTCCAGCGTTGGCAACCGGCCCGACGTTGAGGCGTGCAAATCCTGCAACGCTTTGTCCACACGCGCCTTGGACATGTTGAAGACTTTCTCGGCCGGTGCCGCCTGGCCGAATGCGCCGCACGTGAAGAGCAAAAGCACAATGGATGCAAGCAGGGAACCAAGAACGGTTGCGCGGTCCGGTCTGTCGAGCCTCATGGCAACGGCTCCACTGCTGCGCGGTTAATCCAACCATGCGCGCCATCGGTCGTTTCGATGCCGTACCAATGCGGTGTAACGATAAGGATCAGCAGTTCCGCATGTGCGGGGAGAGGCCGCAGCACGGTGGCGCTGTGAAACGGCGCAGACTTCATCTCGGCGCCGGAATCCTTCACGCGGACTTCGAGTTCGTGCTGCAAGTCGTGGTAGCGCGCCTGAAGATTTTGCAACGCAGTCTGAGCCGACTGAAGCCTCGAAATCTCTAGCTCGCGTTGGTGCTCGGGCGAGGCATTCGCAGCATCAAAAGCTTCTCGCGCCTTCAGGCCTTCAGCATCCTTCCTTTTCTCATACTCGATGGCGCGAATTTTGTCCTGAATCTCCTTGAACTCACTGGTTTCAACATTGCCATCGGACGGGCTCGCGCGGCCCCCACTCTCGACGAATACTGCGTCGATTTGCAGTTTCGTGTTCATGGCACTGAGGCCCTCGACGACGTATCGAACGGAAATCGTTCCCATATCGGCACTGGCCTTGAAGTGCTGCGGCGCGATCGCTTCGGTCCTAACCTTATAGAACGCGTGGCCGCCACCTTGCCATTTTCCGAAGTAAGGGACTGACGTCGCGGGCGCTGCACCATCGAGAATCGGCTCTCTCGCAAAAATCTGAGTTCCGTGAATGACGCCGTCTTCCGCGATCGTCCGCACCGCCTGAAGCACTTCGCCTTCGGGCGCGGGCAATTCGATAAGGAGTGTGGAATCAGATTTCTTTTGATCGGGCGCGCCGGCACAAATTGAAGAAATCATTAGAAATATCGATATTGCGAGCCACGTAGCCCGGCTTAGCCTGCGGCGGAGATTCGCCAGCGCGGGTCCGAATTCGCGTACGTTTAACTGAATCGCGCCTTCACAAAAAACTTCGGCGTTAATATCCGATTTCATAGCTGTTGCGAGTGACCATAAACTCGATGACGAAGACGCACCAACGAGGCGACGGGTTTCTGTAATCGCCACATCAAACGACGTAGAAAGAGTGGCACGCCAGCCGTATTTTTCGCAAGAAATCTCGGCGCCCATGTGACCTACAGTCATTGTAAATGGTTCTGGTACCAACAACTTTTGATGACTTCGATTAAAAAATACTTGCAATCGAAAATTTGCGGTTGTACTGTCCTGCTCGCTTGTGCAGTTTTGAGACACGGTCGCCTCACCGGGCGGAGGGGTTTTTGCCGTGCTTGATTCAAGAACTTGTTTCTCGGTAGTCGGCTGGTGTTGCGAGTGGTCCACCGACCACCCCTGTTGCTCAGTTTGCTCCACTTCATCTTCCTCGCCCTTCGCAGACGCTCTTCGTTTGAGACAATTATTTGCAGATTCTTGGATCTCAGAGGAGGCAGCATGAAGTTGTCCCGAAAAGGCACAGTGAACATCCGGTGGTCGCTAATCAGCTCGTTCTTCGCGTTTTCGTTTCTTGTGATCGCCATGATCGTCGGCGATAGCCAGCCCGCTTACACGTTGCCCATTCACAAAGTGAACGCCGTTCCGGCATTTGCCCGCAAGTATGGTTTGCCCTGCTCGGCGTGCCATACGGCCTGGCCGAAGCTGAACGACTTCGGTACTGCGTTTCGAGATCGCGGCTATCAGATCGGCAACGACCGCGACTCTCCCATCTGGCAGAACCCCGCATATTTCCCTATGACGGCGCGAATCACGCCGAACTGGCACCTGGAGCACACCACGAACCAACCTCTGGATTCAATCCCGGGTGGTGGTTCGGGGAGCACGACTGTTTCGGGCAGCTTCACACAACACGGCTTCGATCTCTCGGGCATGGATTTTTGGTTGGTGGGGACCCTGTACAAGAACATATCATTCTCACTGCTCCCCTCTTCGGACCCGACCGCAGTGTGGCATTTCGAAAATGCGTTCGTGCGCTTTGACAATCTCAAGGGAAGTTCGTGGTTCAATCTGAAGTTCGGACACTACGAGCTCAACGAGCTTATTTCTGAGAAGCGCTTCCTCTTCTTGTCCTCCAACGGCGGCCTTTACCAGAGCTATCACTTCAATCCGCCGGGCGACTCGAATAACTTCGGTCTCGGAGACAACCAGTCAGGTATCGAGTTGATGGGGCACAACGCCAACAGCTACACGCGCTACTCGATTTCACTTTTGAGTAGCAACGAGGGCGGTGTGAATTTCACGACGGATGTGGTGCCTGGCGCCCCACCAGCCGGACGTACCTACGACGTTTTCGCGACGTTCGACCAGGCCTTCCAATTGGGCCACGACAGTATGGCTGCGTCGAGGATCCAGGGCTTCGTCTACGCCGGTCAGCGTCCGACGAATTACCAGACGTCGGGTGGTGCTCCTCTCGTGGGAATCGACAACGAGCCGTTCTATCGCGTCGGTGTCGCAGGCGATATCTACATCGGCAAGCTCGACATCATGCCGTTCTACGTGCACGGCTACGACAACGTGTATCTGGGCGCATCCGTTCCCTCCAGTGGACCGAATTCGGTCCTTCCGACGGGCGCGCGGGGGCCGTCGTGGAATGCCGGTTTCGTTGAGTTCGGCTACTACGTCAATCCTCAGTTCGTCGCGATTGGCCGCTACGAAGCGGTCCGCATGCAGACGCAAGCATTGCCGACGAACGCCAGCAATTACGGAAACATCGATGCATATTCGATCGGCTATCGCTGGTATCCCTTCATGTACAGCCGGGCTGGTCTTGCGTTCCACAACGAATACTCCATCACCAAGTCGATGGGCACCATCCCGCTTAGCGGCGACGGTGTTGGAGCGCTTCTCCCGGCGTCTACCGCTTCCAACCCGCTTCCGATTTGGAGCAGCAGCTTGATGATCGGATTTGACTTTGACTTCTGAGAGATGAGGACTCCAATGAGAATGAAAAACGCAGCGGTGTCATTCTTCTCCGGCGTCGCTTTCGTCGTTTTTCTCGCAGCCGGAACTCCTTGCTCTGCACAGATCGACCATAACATCACGCCGGTAACGACGACGGCGCAGAGCAAGGTCGGAAGCATGACGGGGCACGCGTATGGAGTCGTCGACTCCGGCGCGCAAGTCTACCGGCGTTACTGCGTCGGATGCCACGGCCCAGCGGGTGATGGCAATGGTGAAAACGCACAATGGATCGATCCAAAGCCGCGCGATTTCACTGCCGCCACGTTCAAGTGCCGCTCCACTCCTACAGGGACTCTGCCGACCGACGAAGATTTATACGACTCAATTACCCGCGGTTTCGTGAATTCCAACATGCCTTCCTGGCGTCCGCTTCCGCCTGACATTCGAGCCAATCTCGTAGCCATGGTGAAGTCGTTCTCACCCAGATGGCAGACAGAAAAACCTGGCACGCCGATTCAAATCACGGCGGAAACGCCGGTAACCATCGAAAGCGTGCTGCACGGCCGCGAGCTTTTCCAGAAGATGGAGTGCTGGAAGTGCCATGGTCCGGCAGGAAAAGGTGATGGGCCGTCGGCAAGTACCTTAACCGACAGCCAGAACAATCCGATCAAGCCTTTCAATTTCTCAGCCGGAGATCGCTTCAAGTGCGGCGCGACGAACGCGGACCTCTATCGGGACTTTATGACCGGCTTGGATGGCACGCCAATGCCATCTTTCGCCGACGTCATCAAGCCTGAAGAAGCTTGGGATCTAGTTCACTTCCTGCGTACTTTGCAGCCGATGGATACCAAAGAACGCGAGCTTTGGAAGTCCTACGCCGCCGCTCACAAGACGGATATCAAACCGATTGGTCCGGACACCGGCGCACAGTGATTCACAAAGCTGAATCCGACAAGGGGGTAGTAGCATGAAGACGAGGTATTTTATGGCTTTGGCGCTTCTCGTGGCCGTGAGTTCGGCTCTCGTCGTACTTGCGGCACCGCCGGCCGGCAACGGCTCGATTTCGGGCAAGGTCACGTACACAGGCACGCCGCCGAAGATGAAGCCGATTGACATGTCGAAAGAGCCGACCTGCGCCAAACAGCATGCGACTCCTGTCATGACCGAAAACCTGGTCACTGGCCCCGGCAACGCATTACAGGATGTGGTTGTTTACATTTCGGCCGGCGCGCCTGAGACCTCCGCGCCGACTCAAACTCTCCGCTACGATCAAAAGGGTTGCCAGTATCTCCCTCACGTCCTTGCGATGGAGGCGAACCAGCCTTTCGAGATCTACAACGACGACCAGACATCGCATAACATCCATCCCCTCGCAAAAGTGAACCCGGAATGGAACAAATCGCAACCGCCGGGAACACCTCCGATTCAAGCGAAATACGAAAAGCCAGAACGCATTCCGGTGAAGTGCAACATTCACCCTTGGATGCACGGTTACTTCATCGTTCTGAACACGTCACACTTCTCCGTGACGGGCGATGACGGCAGCTTCAGCCTTAAGGATTTGCCAGCCGGAAAGTACACGGTTACGGCCTGGCAGGAGCAGAGCGAGCCGCAGACGCAAGACGTGACGCTCGGGGCCGGTGAATCGAAGTCCGTGAACTTCACGTTCAAAGTGCTGCCGTACTAATTCGCTCGGTCGGATTCCTTCAGCGGCTGTCCGCTTTAAGGGCAGGTGGCCGCTGAGCCTTTTTCAGTCACTCTCGAACGCACTGAGGCGATTAAACATGGGCAAAGCGTTCGCAGCATTGTTGGCGATCGTCACGCTTGCGTCGGTCTATTTCTTCGCGGCGCGCACTTGGTGGATGCCGGTGGATATTTCGGCTCACGGCCCCGGCGTGGATCACCAGATCATCGAGACCATGCTTCTCACCGGAGTTCTCTTTCTCCTTTCGCAGCTTGCCCTGGCAGGCTTTGTCTGGAAATTCGGAGGGCCTGGCGAAGGGCGGAAGATAGGTACATTTCCCGGCGGCGCCAGAGTAGTTGTGTTCGCAGTGTTCGTTGTCGTAGGCATTGAAATCCTCACCCTATCCTTCTTCGGTTCCAAGGTCTGGGCCGGAATGTTTTTCGAGCCGGCTGCCCCCAACTCGTTGCACATCGACGTCCAGGCTGAGCAATTCGCTTTCTTCTTTCGCTATGCCGGACCCGACGGCCAGTTCGGCGGGATCCATCCCGAACTCATCAATGACGGCAACGGAAATTATTTCGGGCTTGACCCCGCAAACGACGTCGCGGCCCGCGACGACATCGTGGTCGGTTCGCTTACGATCCCCGTCAACAAGCCTATCCTGCTGACTCTTCACACCAAGGACATGATTCACTCCTTTTTCGTCCCCGAATTGCGAATTCAGCAGGACATCGTGCCCGGCCTCGAAATTCCGATTCATTTCACCGCCGTGCAGACCGGCAAACATGAAATCGTCTGTACGCAGCTCTGTGGCCTCGGTCACTACAACATGAAGGCCTATATCGAAGTCTTGCCGCAGGACAAGTATGACGAGTGGTTGAAGAGCCAGTCGCAATAGCCGCGATGACAACGCGATAATAACGATCTGCCCGGCGTCGCCGCACACGCGTGGCAGGCAGCCGGTCAATCGGAGCGAGGCAGGAACCATGGATCATCCTCCAGCGCAACCAACGTCACCGCAATCCGCTTCACCGCAAGCGGCCTCGGCGCACGTCGAGGTTCACCATCACACTCCTCCCCAGGGCTTCATATGGAAGTACGTCTTCAGTCTCGATCACAAAGTGATCGGAAAGCAGTACTACTTCCTCTCGTTAATAGCTGTGTTTACCGGGATGGTGCTGTCGTGGCTGATGCGTGTCCACCTCGCATGGCCTACGTTCGCGATTCCGCTGCTCGATAAGCTGTCGCCGAATGGCGCCCCGGGCGGCGTCATCACTCCCGAATATTATCTTTCCTTGATGACGCTCCACGGCACGATCATGGTGTTCTTCGTCCTCACCACGGCTCCGCAAGCTGGCTTCGGCAATTACATCCTGCCGATTCAAATCGGCGCCGAGGACATGGCTTTTCCCCGTCTGAACATGCTCTCATTTTGGGTCACCTTCGTCGCTTTCTGCACCTTGGTGTCCTCATTGTTTGTAAAAGACGGCCCGCCGATCTCGGGCTGGACCGCCTACGCACCGCTCAGCGCCATCGGATCCGCGGGCGGCCCCGGCCTCGGCCTCGGTCAGGAGCTTTGGGGCCTTTCGATCGCCACGTTTTGCATCGGCTCGCTCCTCGGCGCCCTGAATTTCATAGCCACCACTCTCGATCTTCGCGCCCGCGGTATGTCCCTCATGCGCCTGCCGCTCACCGTATGGGCGTGGCTCGTCACCGCCGTGCTGAGTCTTCTCTCATTCGCCGTTTTGCTCACCGCGTGCGTGCTCCTAATCCTTGATCACGTCGGCGGCACGAGCTTCTTTATCCCCGGCGGCCTTGTCGTCAGCGATCAATTGCAGCCTCATTCCGGCGGTTCGCCTTTGCTCTGGCAGCATCTGTTCTGGTTCTTCGGCCATCCCGAGGTTTACATTGCCATTCTTCCGGGCCTCGGAATTATCGCCAACATTCTTGCCTGCACGGCGCGGAAACCGTTCTTGGGTTACAAAGTTTTTGCTTATTGCGTGATGGGCATTGGCTTTCTTAGCTTCCTGGTGTGGGGACATCACATGTTCCTGAGCGGAATGAGCCCCTATAGCGCGCTGACGTTCTCCGTCCCCACTCTAATCATCACTATGCCCGCGGCGATCGTAAGCCTGCTTATGGTTTGCACGCTCTACGGCGCGAAAATTAGATTCACTTCGTTCGGACTTTTCGCGATTGGCTTCATTTCCGTTTTCATCACCGGCGGAATGAGCGGCTTCTTCCTGGCGCAGCCGTCGATCGACACCGAATTGCATGCCAGCTACTTCGTGGTCGGTCATTTCCACATGGTGATGGGCGTCGCGGCGATCTTCGGCATGTTTGCCGGGACATATTTTTGGTTCCCGAAAATGTTCGGCCGCATGATGAACGAGACGCTTGGAAAAGTGCACTTCTGGCTCACCTTTATCGGCGTCTACTGCATTTTTATGCCCATGCACTACATCGGTTTGGCTGCCAACATTCGCCGCTACTCCGCGTTCGTCGATGACTACCTGATTCCGATGATTCCCGTGCATCGTTTCATCACCGTCGCCGCATTGCTCACCGGCGCCGCGCAATTGATATTCCTCTACAACTTGTTATGGAGCATGTTTCGTGGAGCGCGTGCGCCGGCAAATCCCTGGGGCGCCACGCAATTGGAATGGAGCGTCCCGTCTCCGCCGCCATTCGATAATTTCGGCGGCAAGCATCCGGTGGTCTATCACGACGCCTACGAATATGGAGTCCAGGGCTCGACGGGTGATTACGTCATGCAGGATTCGCCCGAGAAAATTGTCAGCTCCTAGGAATCGAGCTGGTTGAAAATCATCTGCGGAGATCCTTTCAGCAGTATTGGGCCGTGTGCGACCGGATGAAACCTTTGACGTCCTCGAAAATTCGATGACGGAGGCGCTGTGAGCGAACAGGATCTTCCAATACAGGATTCGGATTGGTCGGGAGGGGAACTCCCTTACGCCGTACCGTCGAAGAAGTTGGGGATGTGGCTGTTTCTGATTTCCGACTCGATTACCTTCGGCGCGATGCTGGTGGCTTACGTGTTTCTGCGGGTGGGGAGCCCGTCGTGGCCGAGACCGTTCCAGTTCGTGCCCAGCATCGTCAACGCAACGGTGATGACGTTCGTTCTTCTCTCCAGCAGCGTCACCATGGTTGCGGCCGTGGAAGCGGCAAAAAATGGCCGCGTTGCGGCGGCCGTCCGCTGGCTCGGCGCCACCATGCTCGGCGGAATTATTTTCGACATCCTGCACATTCGTGAGTGGCTCGGGCTGATCCATGAAGGCGTCCGCCTGTTCTCAAATCCCTGGGGAACGCCGATTTTCGGCGCGAGTTTCTTCGGTCTCACGGGTCTGCACATGACGCACGTAACAGTCGGCGTCATCTACCTCGCCTTTGTGGCCATTGGATTCGGTCGCGGGAAATACAACGCTGACGACGTCGAAGTCAGCGGCCTGTACTGGCACTTTGTCGATCTCGTCTGGATGTTTATCTTCCCGCTGGTCTATTTGATCTCCACCCGCGGCCACTAAGGCCCGGCGAAAGCGAGCGAACTCATGGATCAAGAAACGCCGCATCGAGCAGACTTCTCGAGGATGGGCTGGTTCTTGAAGGTTTGGGGTTGTTTGCTCATCCTTACCGCCGGCGAAGTGTATCTGGCATACGAACAGCTCGAATTGCACTTGATGCTAGTGCTCCTAATGGGCATATCTCTGATTAAGGCCGGGCTCATCATCGCGTATTTTATGCACCTGCGATATGAACGCCGAAGCCTGTTCCTGACGTTAGTTCCCGCGCTCGTTTTCGTGCTGGCCATGATGGTCGCCTTTTTGCCCGATAGCCTTCGTTTGCAGTCAATGGGCCTTCACTAGGTCAGCGGGCGGAGCATTCAGGTTGTTGAATCGGCGGTACAATGGTAAAAAGGTGCTGAGAAACGTGCACAACTTGAGACAATGGCGAGTCGTTGCAGTCGCAATTGCGTCAGCCGCATTCCTGTTGCTGCTGAGCCCGGCCGCGTTGCACGCACAAGGCTGCGCGATGTGCTATCAGAACGCCGCATCCTCCGGCGCCAAGCTGATCGCCGCTCTCAGGCACGGAATTCTCCTCCTGATGTTTCCGCCACTCCTGATCTTCAGCGGAATCATCGGCCTCGCCTACAGCCGCCGAAACGCATTCGCCGAATATCCCGAGGCAGACGTGAGCGCGAACCCGGACGCCCAGACTGAAGAAAATAACGAAGTCGAAATTCCGCTCTACGACTGAATCGCCACAGTTTCCAACGCTGTCCCGCCCGCTCCACTTCACCGAATATCGAAATCCCGCACAATCAACCTCGTATCCACCGTGACGTGCGGCGAAATCGCATGGAATCCCCACACATGCACCCAGGCGTTCCCCGTGCGCAAGGCCAGAAACGATTTCATCACGCCCGGCGGAAAGAAGATCAGAAACACTACAATCACCGACAGCAAGGAATGCTCGATCGAATCGTACCGCGTCCACGCTTCGAATACGTGAATCGCCGGATAACTCGCTGCCCCTAGCAGGAACGCGGTCACCGGTGCCGTCAGCTTCGCGTACCTCGGCATCAAAATCGAGTAAATGAAAATCATCACCGGCAGGTCAGTGCCGAAAAGATGGAGAACAAACGACATCAGCCCACCAACGATTTGCTGGTGATGCGTGAGCCTCAGAAAATTCCCGTCCAGCGCGAAATCCATAAAGCATCCGATCGCCAGCACCACGGCGATCACGATCACATCACTCTTCAAATTCGACGACTTCAAATTCAGTTGCTGATTCGAATAGCCGCGCATGCGAAATACAACATACGGAACCAGCCCAAGCAAAATCCCGTTGTACGCGGCCCACGTGTACACCTCTGCTGGGGATTGCACGCGCGTCGCGCCCACCAGCGACCCGTTCAGATGCATCGCGATGCCCGCGCCAAAATAATGAAGTCCCACAACCCGCCCAACCGCCAGGACGATCGCGCCATAAATCACTAAGCCCACCGTCTCGCGCAAAGCAACTCCACGCTCCGGCGCACGCGCCGCCAAATCCGGCATCGGGCGCCGCCGCGTAATCAGCGCCACCAGCCCCGCCTCGAGCACCAGAAATATCAGTGCAATCGAACTCGAAATCACCATCGCCACGGGCGCGCCGGGATGCGGCCCAATCGGCAACGGCATCGTGCCATGACACAGCGCCACCGCCGCCGCGCTGATCGATACCCAAAGAGCCAGCGCAACTTGAAAGCTCCGCTGCCGAACCAAATAACCAAGTCTCGAACCGAATGAACTCAAGCCAGCCACCTTCGTTCCACGAATACCACCTTGCTATCACGCACTTCCCGAATCACCAATAACTATCGCAGAGCGCGGGGCCATCAGCCTCCAGGGCACTCACCGCATCCCCCTGGTCGCGAAGTATCAAGACGCAGTTCATCTTGTTCCCGTACTTTAAGCTAATATGTTCGACCATGCGAAACACCCGCGTCATCCTCACCGCTCTCGGCGGCCCCGACGTTCTCAAAGTAATCGACGATGACATCCGTGATCCCGGCGCGAACGAAGTGCGCATCCAGATTCTTGCATGCGGGGTCGCCTTCGCCGATGTTCTAATGCGCCGCGGCCTATATTCCGGCGTTCCTCCGCTGCCGTATTCTCCCGGCTACGACATCGTCGGCATCGTCGGATCTTGCGGCGCCAACGTCTCGCAGTGGAAGCCCGGCGATTTAGTCACCGCGCTGACGCAGACCGGCGG
>Ga0302324_100006024_pt1 | contig 26331 bp, 26 predicted proteins | sample Palsa_T0_1_FD_201949 | JGI IMG/M metagenome (GOLD analysis project Ga0302324, IMG submission 201949) | Peat permafrost microbial communities from Stordalen Mire near Abisko, Sweden - Palsa_T0_1 | ecosystem: Environmental > Terrestrial > Soil > Palsa > Peat permafrost | place: Sweden: Abisko... | reverse complement strand
CACGACGGCGCATGAGCGACAGCCGGCCGCCGGCCTTCCCCGATGCGGATCTGCGCGCGCATCCGCCGCGCAGCCCCCGCGCGATGCTGGCGGGGTTGGTCTTTCTGCCGCGCACGCTCGATAAGACGCGCGCCAAACTGCAGGGCACGCTCGGGCCCTACAAAGTCGCGCCGGGCCTCTCCGGCTATCTCTTCGAGTGGCTCGGGATCACCGAGGACGCCTTTACGGATGCCGTTCGTGCGGCCGCGACCGACGACGACGTCGCGGCCTGGGTCGTGGCCCATTGCGATCCGGGCACCTTCGATTCGATCAACGAGCGGCTCTCGATGCGCGGCATTCGCGATGACGAACATTTTCGCGAGGTGCTGCCGCGCTATCCGCTGCTGCACGAACGGCCGGAGCTGCGCAACTGGTTCGAGATCCTCGAAGCGGACGACGTCTGGCTGTTCGATCCGGCGAACGCGCCGCAGACCGACGAAGCCGTCTCCCGGTAGCGACCGGCCGCGCGTCAGCGCGGACCGGGCCGCCGGGTCAGGTGCCAAAAACCGCAGTAGCGGCAGGGGTAGGAAAAAAGCACGTCGCCCATGCCGTTCATGAGCGCGTGCGCGCGCGCATCAGCCTCGTCGGCGTACTGCTGCTTCGAGGTGCACGACCTGGCGATATCGGCATCGATCACGGCGTCGGTCGCGCCGCGATCCTTGAGATACCACTGCATGACGTCCTCGTTGGCAGGCCCGCGCTTGGGGACGTGACGGCTGCGACGCGCCATACCCGCAACGCTACCTTAATGGGACGGCGAGTGCATGATCTGCGGGAGGTCCGGCATCCGGCGTGGGTTGAGGGTCGCCGCCGGACTCGGCGCGGCGGAAGCGGCCCGTGCCTGAGCGGCACGCAGTTTCTCTCCGTTGCGCCGCGCGATCTCCATCATCTCGGTCGCCGCGCCCTTCGCGTTGGGGTTCACGCCGCCGGCACGGACCAGCGCGACATCACGCCGTACCCGCAGCGTCACCGGGTCGTAGTCGTAGGTCAGCCGATACGTGCCCAGGACGACGTGACCGTCGCTGGTGCGAATGAACGCCTGCAGCGCATTGCCGTAGGTGTGCGCATCGAACAGCGGATCGTGCGACGGCTTGACGGTCCGCACGCGCGTCACTTGTCCAAGCCGGTTGACTTCGACCGTGTACTCGCTATGCAGCGGCTTCTTGGGGAAGATCGAGCGCGGCTGCAGGGTGCGCACGTCGATGCGCAGTGGCGTCGGCGCGGGCGATGGGCTGGCGGCCGACGCGGCGGCCGACGCCAACAGAACGAGTGCGGCCGCGGCGACGATCCGGCGCATCAATTTCGCGACAATGCTGCAAACGCTGCGCCGCAGGGCGCGCACCCGACGATCACCTGGAAGGTCGCGCCGTGATCGCGCAGATCACTCGAGCGTTGAGCCGATTCATGACTCCCGCAGTAACGGCACCGGGTCTCGGTGGAGTTCCCTCCCGCGCGATCCTCGTCCACGTCGGGTATGTTCCCGCCGCGAACGAGCGCCCCCTCGGCGCGGGACGGCCCACGGCAGCCGCCGAAACGCCGCTCGATGTTTGCGCGCCCGACCGCCGCCCTGCTCCTCTGCGTCGCGCTGACCGCATGCAAGCAGGACGACAACAATGCGGGCGGTCAAGCGCTCTTCGTGGGCATCGGCAACGTGCGGGTGATCGATGCGCGCATCGTGCCGAGCAGCGACAGTTCGGCGCAGACCTCGGCCGGCACGCTGAACTACCTGATCATGCACGTCGAACTGACCAACGACAGTCGCGCCGATTTCACACCCCAAATCGATCACTTTTACTACATCGATGCAAACGGCGACCGCTTCCAGGCCAAGGATAGCGGTTCGTCGGTGTTCATCGGCGTGAGCAATTCGCAGATGGTGCTCAAGCAAACCGAGAAGCGCATCTACACGATCGGATTCCGTACCACCGATCCTTCGACGACCGGGACGGTTTCCTACGACCTCTAGGAACGTCGTGCGGCGCGCCGGTGCCCTGCTCGGCGTACTCGCGGTGATCGCAGGCTCGATGCCGGCGCGCGCAGCGCGGCCGCTGCCCGATTCCGGCAAGTGGGATCGCACCTTCGCGCTCTACGCGCGCGATGTCGCGGTGCCGTGGAAGCGCATTAGCGTGAGGCTCGACACCTATAGCGGCGCTGCGGTCGACTTTGCCGCCTATGCGGTCGATCCGGCCGAAGTTCTGGTCGCCGGATCGTCCCGTTCGCGTCCGATCGACACCGCGCACCGCACGCCGGTCGCGCGCTGGCGTTTCACGCCGCCGCAGGGTCTGCTGTACACCCCCAACGACGTCGACGTGCCGTTGCAGAATCGCGAAGGGTTCTTCGTCATCGAAGCGCGTCGCGGCGACGCGGTCCAGCAAGCCTGGCTCGATCTGAGCCGGGTGGGACTGCTGACGAAGGAGTCGCCGGGCGGGATCGTTCTTTACGGCGCCGATCTCGGCACGGGCCGCGCGCTGACCGGGATGCGGATCAGCTACCTGGTCGGCACATCGTTCGTATACGGACGCACCGACGCGCACGGCATCGCGCGCTGGTCGGGCAACGGACGGCCGCGCTTCGCGCTGGCGGAGTGGGGTCACAGCAACGCGTTCGTCTCCTTTCTGCCGCAGCCGCCGGTGCCGCCGACCCTGGTCGGCGTGCGCGCAGAACGCGCCGACGTGCGCGCGGGCGACCGTTTGCGGGTGGTCGGCTTCGCGCGCAAGCGGGTCGGGACGGCCTATCGTCCCGCCGCCGGCGACGTGCGGGTCGTGCTGATCGCACGCGGCCGCACCCTGGTATCGGAGCAAGCGCGGCTCGATGCGGCCGGTGCGTTCGGCGCCGAGCTCACACTGCCGGGCGATGCGCCGGGCGGCGATGCGACGGTCTTGGCGACGCTAGGCGCCGCCAGCGGCGGGGCGGCGGTGCATGTCGACAGCGTCGGCGACGTCGTGCTCGCCGTCACGCCGGCGTGCGGCGGCGAGTGCGTCGCGAACGCCGTGCTGCCGATCGCGGTGGCGGTCAAGCGTCCCGACGGCACGCCGGTGCCGGGTCGCGATGTCGACGTGAGCGTCGTGCGTTCGCCGCACGTCCCCGTTCCCGGCGGCAGCGCCGATTCCGGCTGGGGCACGACCAAGATCCTGTCCGTGCGCGCCGTTAGCGATGCGACCGGCGTCGCGCACGTCACCATTCCGGGGCCGACCGACGGCCTCGCATCGACGTACGGCATCCTGGCGTCGAGCGGCGGCTCGACGGCGTCAGCGCGGCTGGTCACGCCGACCGCGCGGGTAGCGCTCGATGTCGAGCCCGAACGCAGCGACCTCGATCTCGGCGAACCGGCCGTGATCGCGGTCCGCGGTTTCGAAGCCGCCGACGGCCGGCCGGCGTCAGGTTTGACGGTCAGTCTCAAACTCGTGCACGGTCCGACCGAACAGCTGCAAAACATCGTGCTCGGAACCGATGGACGTGGCCAAGGCGTCTTTCGCGACATCGTCCCGGGCACGAACTTGGCCATCGCACAAGCTACCGTCGACGGGAAGGTCGCGCTCGACGTCAACGCCGTCACCGTCGCACCGCAAGAACGGGTGGGGACGAGCGCGCACCGCAGCGCCGAGATTCAAATCGGCACCGATCGCGCGCGCTACCGGGTCGGCGAGCGCGTCCAAGTGGACGCTGGTCTGGGCGGCGCGAACGGCGACGCCTTCGTCGATCTCGAAGGAGCGCGCTCGCTCGGCGAATCGACCGTTTCCGTCTCGGGCGGACGCGCCCGCGCCACCTTCACGGTCCCCGAAACGGTCGGCGACGCGGCGGTCGGGGTCGCTTTCGTACGCGACGGCGCGCTCGAATACGCGACCCAGCGCCTGGCGGTCGACGGGCCCGGGCATCCGCGCGCGACCTCGCTCGCGGCCGACCGCGCGAGCTACGCGCCGGGAAGCGTCGCCCACGTGACCATCGCAGACGGCGGCGAGCATTCCGCGGCGACGCTCGCGATTCGACTCGCCGATGCGCGCGCCGCCGACGGCGCGTCGTTCGACGACGCGGCGACCGTGCTCAGCGGCACGGGCACGACCACGCAGGATTTCGGTTCCATCGATCCGGCCTGGCACGCCTCGGTAACGCCGCGTGCGTCGACCGCGCTCGACCTCGCCGACAACGACCGCAGCGCCCCGGAAACCGATGTCCTCGGCGCGGCCTCGGACCGCTCGCTGTTCTGGCGCATCGACCGCACCGATAAGGAAGGTTTCGACGTGCCGCTGCCGCAGGCGCCCGGCCGTTACGTCGTCTCCGTGCTCAAGGTTTCCGATGACGGCGACGTCGGCGCGGGAACGCTCGCCATCGAGGTGCGATGACCCCGGGTTCGTCGCGCTTGATGCTGCTCGACACCTATGGTTTGGTGTACCGGGCGTTCTTCGCGCTGCCGGCGCTCACGACGACGCGCGGCATGCCGATCAGCGCCGCCTACGGCTTCACGATGATGCTCTCGAAGATCATCAACGACGAGAAACCGACTCACGTCATCGCGGCCTTCGACAAAGGACTGCCCGCCGCGCGCATCGCGCTCTATCCGGAGTACAAGGCGCAGCGCACCGAGACACCCGACGAGCTGCGCCCGCAGTTCGATCTCGTTCGGCGCATTCTGGCGACCTACGCGATTCCGGTCGTGGAGTACGAAGGCGAAGAGGCCGACGACGTGATCGCGACCCTCGCCGCGCAGGCCGAACGCGACGAACAGGAGGTACTGATCGTCACCGGCGATCTCGACCTGCTGCAAGTGGTCGACGCACGCACGACCGTGCTCACGACCCGGCGCGGCATCACCGAACTGGGACGGTACGACGAAGCGGCGGTGCGCGAGCGCTTCGATCTGGGGCCTGGGCAGTTGCCCGATTATCGCGGGCTCAAGGGCGACCCCTCCGACAACTTGCCCGGCATCCCCGGCGTCGGCGAGAAGACCGCGATCAAGCTGATCAAGAACGCCGGCTCGCTCGACGCGCTGCTCGCGAATCCGGCGCTCGCCGGGACCCCGAAACTCGAGGGGCTGGTGCGCGAATACGGCGAGCAGGCGCGCGTCTGCCGCGACGTCTCGGTCGTCAAGCGCGATCTCGCGCTGACCCTCGACTGGGATGCGGCGCGCTACACGCCGCCGGCGAACGATGCCCTCTACACGCTCTACCGCGATCTTGAGTTCAAGACGCTGCTGGCGCGTTTGGAGCCGCCGGCCGATCCGCAGCCGCTGCCCTCCGACGAGGTGCTGCAGGGGAACTATCAGTCCTACACCGCCCTCAGCGAGCCGGCCGATTACGTCCGCATAGCGGCGCTGCTCGACGCGGCGACGCCGCACGCGCGGGTGGCGCTGGCCCTGCGCGAGGACGCCCTCGCGGTGTCGGTCGACGACGGAGAGGCGTTCGCGTTCTCGATCTCGGCACTTGACGTGCCCGCGGTCGGCGCGGGGTTCGCGCAGCTGTGGCAGCGGGTCGAGCACCTGGTCGTCTACGACGGCAAAGCGCTGATGGGCCGCCTGGCGCTTCCGATCCGCGTGCTCGGCGACGACCCGATGCTGGCGGCGCACGTCCTCAATCCCTCGCGCGCGTTCACCGATGCGGCCGCCGCTGCGAGCGAATTTCTCGACCGCGTCCTGCCGGAAGAGCCGGCGGCGGCCGCCGACGCCGCCGGGTTGCTGGCCCGCGTGACGCGCGCCGAATTGGAACGTCGCTCGCAGCTCTCGCTGTATGCCGACGTCGAACTGCCGTTGGCGTCGGTCTTGGCCGCGATGGAGCGCGCCGGCATCGCAGTCGACCGCGACGCGCTGCACGCGCTCGCGCTCGAAGTCGACGCCGACGTCGCGCGGCTGCAACGTGAGATCTTCGCACTCGCGGGCGAAGAGTTCAACCTCGGCAGCACGCAGCAGCTGGGCCGCATCCTATTCGACCGGCTCGGGCTGCCGGCCGGCCGGCGCAACAAAACCGGCTACGCGACCGACGATGCGGAACTGCAGCGGCTGCGTTCCTTTCCCATCGCGCAGAAGATTCAGGAATATCGCGAGGTTTCCAAACTCAAGAACACCTACATCGACGTCTTCCCCTCGCTGCTCGATGAGCGCGGCCGGCTGCACACCGTGTTCCGCCAAACGGCGACCGCGACCGGCCGCCTCTCGTCGATCAATCCGAACCTGCAGAACATCCCCGTGCGCAGCGATCTGGGGCGTCAGATTCGCAAGGCGTTCGTCGCGCCTTCATCCGACCGCGTGCTGCTGGCGGCGGACTACTCGCAGATCGAGCTGCGCCTGATGGCGCACCTCAGCGGCGACGAAGCGATGCGCGCGGCCTTCCATGAAGGTCAGGACATCCACGACTTCACCGCGCGGCAGATCTTCGACGTCGGGCCGTTCGGCGACGTCGATCCCAACCAGCGGCGCATGGCCAAGTCGGTCAATTTCGGGCTGCTCTACGGCATGTCGGACTTCGGCCTGGCCACCCGGCTCGAGATCGACCGCGCAACCGCGAAAACGATGATGCAAGCCTACTTCGCCCGCTTCCCCGGCGTGCGCGGCTATATCGAACGTTCGCTCGAGCAGGCACGCGAGAAGGGGTACGTCGAGACGATCCTCGGCCGGCGGCGCTATATGCCCGACCTGCGGGCGAAGAACTACATGCTGCGCGCTGCTGCCGAGCGCGAAGCCACCAACGCGCCGCTGCAAGGCTCGGCCGCCGACCTCATGAAGCTCGCGATGGTCCGCGTCGACCGTCGTCTCGGCGCCGAGATGCTGGACGCGATCATGCTGCTGCAGATCCACGACGAGCTGATCTTCGAGGTCGCGCGGGACGATCTCGACGCGGTCGCCCGGATCGTGCGGTACGAGATGGAACACGCCCTCGACCTCAGCGTCCCGATCGAGGCTACCCTGAAGTCCGGATCGACCTGGTATGACGTCGCGTCGTTCGATCCCGACCTCATCGAAGCGGAGCTCTCATCGTGAGGATGGTTCTGGCGGCGATGTTGTTCGTGTTCGCCGATGCCGCCGGCGCGGCTGCGCAGGCGCCGCAGCCGATCCATGCCGACGTGGTGATCCCCAAGCCGACCCCGCAAGCGCCGCTCGCGGACTGGACCGCGGCGCGCGGCCGCATGACGACCTCTCTCTCGGCGAACGGCGCGACCTTGCGTGGATGGTCCTATGCCGGCACCGACCCCAAAGCAGCGACCATCGTGTTCTTCAATAGCAACGGAACGACGATCGATCGAAACGACGCGCTGTATCGGGCGCTGGCGGCGCTCGGACCGTCGGTCGTCGTGTACGACTATCGCGGCTATGGGTTCAGCCAAGGCCTTGCGGGCGTCCACGTCATGCAGCAGGACGCGGTGCGCATCGTGGATGTCGTCGCACGCGAGGCCGGTGGGCGCGGCGTCGTCGTCTACGGATTCTCGCTCGGTGCAGCGATCGCCGCATACGCCGCGGCCAACACCACCGTCGCGGGCGTGATCCTCGCCGCGCCGTTCGCCAGCGCTCAGGAAGAGCTGCCGATCGCGCTGACGGAGAGCGGCGTACCCGCGAGCACCGCCTCCACGCTGACGCCGGCGCAGGACGCGATCGACGCCTTAGGCGTCGCGGATTTCGCCCGGAGTTTCCAGGCGCCGCTGCTGATCCTGCACGGTACGGCCGACACCGACGTGCCCATTGCACAAGGGCGCGAGGTCTACTCGGGGAGCGTCTCGACGCCGAAGCGCATCGTCGAACTTGACGGCGTCAATCATGCCCAGACGCTGATGGCGCCGGAGGCTCGGGCTGCGGTCAGGGCGTTCGTTCTTTCGCTCGAGCACTAGGCGCGCGTTTTCGGTTGGGGCGCGCGTAGGGAGCAACACAACCCCACTGCGGGCCGCGTCTCGCGCACCTCGTGTGCGCGAGGCGCTACGTCTGAACGGCGCTCTCGGCCCTCCGGGCCTCCGCTGGTTCAGAGTGCCCGCTGTGGGGTCGCGTTGCTCCCCACGCTTCTTCAGGGTTTGCTGCGGCTCGTAGGAGCGTGATGGCTTCGCGGATGGGTTCGACGTGTGTTCCGGTGATGCGTGCGATCGTGTCGCCTTGATGGTAGGTACCGATGCCGATGCGGACGTTGGGACACGTGTCGGCGGCTTCATCGAGCGCCCGTTGGTTGGTGGGGCCGAGGATCAGCAGCGTTCCGATGGCGCGTGCGTCGGTTGCGCGCGCTTCGGGGTCGAGCTTGAGCACGTCGACGAGCGCGGGGTGGCCGTCGCGCGTCACGGTGGTTGCGAAGCGGGCGTTCGCGCTGGGCGCACAGGCGACGATCTCGCTGACGATTGCGCGCGCGTCGCTCTCCAGTGCGATCGCGAGTTGCGCTTGGTAGCTCGCGCCGTCGCAGATGATCGTGGGCTCGGCGTGGAGATCGAGCATTCCACCGGGCTCGACGGACCAGCTCGCGCTGGTCGTAACCGCTTGGGGGCCGGGCAGGATTCTGGTCGCCATTTGACCGGCGACGATGAGGTGCGCGTTCGCACCGACGGTGCCGCTGCCGGCGAAGCGGTCGCCGCGGATCATCCCCGGGCCGAGTTGCGCCAGCACGATGCGCGCGGCTTGGCCTTCGCGGAACGGGCGGCTGGTGCGCCACAGGCCTTCGGCGCGCATGCGGGTCAGCACCGTGGCGCCGTTGCGGCGTTCCGCGGCCAGCAGCAGCGTGTTGGGGATCACGCGATGCCGTCGAGCAGCGTCGCACGTTCGACGAACTGCACGACGTCATCGATGCCGACCCCGTGGCGCAGGTCGGTGAAGATGAACGGTCGCGTGCCGCGCGCCGAGCTTGCGTCGCGGCGCATCCGTTCGAGGTCGGCGCCGACATGCGGCGCCAAGTCGATCTTGTTGATGATCAGCAGATCGGCGCGCGCGATTCCGGGGCCGCCCTTGGCCGGAATCTTGTCGCCGCCGGCGACGTCGATCACGTAGATCGTCACGTCGGCGAGGTCGGGGCTAAAGGTCGCGGCAAGATTGTCGCCGCCGCTCTCGACCAGTGCGAGCGCGAGCGACGGGAAGCGGCGCTCGAGGTCAGCGATCGCCTGAAGATTCATCGAGGCGTCCTCGCGGATCGCCGTGTGCGGGCAGCCGCCGGTCTCGACGCCGACGATCCGCTCCGCGGGCAGACAGCCGCTGCGCACGAGAATCTGCGCGTCCTCTTGGGTGTAGATATCGTTGGTCACAACGGCCAGGTCGAGCCGCGGGTACAGCCGGCGCGCGAGCGCTTCAACCAGCGCGGTTTTGCCGGCGCCGACCGGGCCGCCGATGCCGACGCGCACGGCGCTCATGACGCGAACAGTCGACCGTCGAGGAGCCGGTGGCGCAATCCGTCGATCTCGATCGCCGGGGCGCCGGTGGCGAGGTCGTCGATGCTGCGGGCGGCGGCGGCGCGCGCGACGGCGGCGTCGATCGCGGGGCGCAGCGTCCAGCGCGCGTGCGCCACCGCACGCTGGCCGAGCGGTATCGCGCGGGCGGCAACCGATGCCAGTCCGGCGATGGCCGTCGTCAGGTGGGCGGTCAGCGCGGTGTGCCAGGCGATTCCCGCGGCGTCATAACCGAGCGCGGCGGCGAGGGCGTGTTGGCCCGCGCAGTGCTCGGTCTCGATCGAGGCGGCGTAGGCGACGAGGCGTGCTGACGTTAGGCGGAGCGCGGCGTAGGTCGCAAGGGTCGCGCGGGCGAGGTGCGCATTCGCCTTGCGCAGTTCGGCGTTGGGCTGCATCGTACGCAGGCGGTTGTCGAGCAGTTCCGTGGCGACGCCGTCGCGCAGCGCGAGGACGAACGCTGCGCCGTCCAGTGGCGCGAATGTTCCGTGCAACGCTGCGCGCAGCCATGCGTCGAGCGTCGGTTCGTCGTGCACCCGGCCTTCGACGATCGCCGTCTCCAGCCCGAACGAGTGCGCGAAGGCGCCGGCCGGGAAAGCGGCGTCGGCGAGCTGCAGCAGCCCTGCGAGTTCACTCATGGCCGTGCGGTGCGTGGGGGTGGCGGAAGGGCTCGGGGACGACGCGCACCGCCCGCGTCACCGGCACGTCGTGCTCGGCGAAGAGCGCCGGCAGGAGGGGGTCGTAGCGCACGACGACCTCACCGCCGTCGATCTGTACCGGCAAGTGGCGGTTTCCGAGCGCGTGGCCGAGCGCGAGCGCCGACGCGATCGTCCCGGGATGGCCGACCAGCACATCGTCGGGCAGCACGCGCACCGCGATGACGACCCGGTCGTCGGCGTGCACTACGTCGCCGTCGCGCAGCCGCCGTTGGCCGCTGAAGCGCAGCCCGATCTCGCCGACGCTGGTCGAGAGTCGCAGCAGCCGTTTCGTGCAATCGTCGCTGTCGATCGTGATGTGCTCGAGGCGGCGCGTGCCGACACCGAAGTCGTCCAGGTTTCCGAACGGCGCGTCGTACACCATCAGAAGAGCGCGTACCGCTGCGCCAGCGGCAGTTCCGCCAGCGGCTCGCAGCGCAGCAGTTCGCCGTCGGCGCGCACGTCGTAGGTCGCCGGATCAACTTCGATCTTCGGCAGCGCGCTGTTGCGTACCATGTCGCGTTTGCCGAGCGTGCGCACGTTGCGTATTGCGATGAAGCGTCGGCCGCCTGCCGAGCGCTCCGGGAGGCCGGCTTCGAGGGAGGCTTGCGAAACGAAGGTCAGCGCGGTCGCCTGCGGCGCGCTTCCGAGGGCGCCCCACATGGGCCGCATGCGCACCGGCTGCGGCGTCGGGATCGAGGCCGCGGGATCACCCATCGCGGCCCACGCGATCATGCCGCCTTTGATGACCAGCTCCGGCCGGTAGCCGAAGAAGGCCGGATTCCAGAGTACCAGATCGGCGAGTTTGCCGGCTTCGACCGAACCAACGTGGCCCGCGAACCCGTGCGCGATCGCCGGGTTGATCGTGTACTTGGAGACGTAGCGCTTGACGCGCTCGTTGTCGCGCCGCTCGCCGTCGCCGGCCAAGCTGCCGCGCTGCACTTTCATCTTGTGCGCCGTCTGCCAGGTGCGGGTGATCACTTCGCCGACCCGGCCCATCGCTTGCGAATCGGAACTGATCATGCTGATCGCACCGAGGTCATGGAGGATGTCCTCGGCGGCGATCGTCTCGCCGCGAATGCGCGAGTCCGCGAAGGCGACGTCTTCGGGGATCCGCGGATCGAGATGATGGCAGACCATCAGCATGTCGAGGTGCTCGGCGAGCGTGTTGACGGTGTAGGGGCGGGTCGGGTTCGTCGAGGACGGCAGCACGTAGGGCTCCCCGGCGATCCGGATGATGTCGGGCGCGTGGCCACCGCCGGCGCCTTCGGTGTGATAGGTGTGGATCGTGCGGCCGGCGATCGCCGCGATCGTGGTTTCGACGAAGCCCATCTCGTTGAGCGTGTCGGTGTGGATCGCGACCTGCACGTCGAGTTCGTCGGCGACCCGAAGCGCGGTGTCGATCGCGGCCGGCGTCGAACCCCAGTCTTCGTGCAGCTTGAGGCCGCACACTCCGGCGCGCACCTGTTCGCGCAGCGCGTCCATGCCGCTCGCATTGCCCTTGCCGAGGAAGGCGACATTCACCGGCAGCGCGTCGGTTGCGGCGAACATCGTGCCGAGGTGCCATACGCCCGGCGTGCAGGTCGTAGCGTTGGTGCCCGAGGCGGGACCGGTGCCGCCGCCCAGCATCGTCGTGACGCCGCTCGAGATCGCGCTCTCGACCTGCTGCGGGCAAATGAAGTGCACGTGGGCGTCGACGGCGCCGGCGGTCAGCAGCATACCTTCGCCCGCGATGACCTCGGTCGAGGCGCCGACGATCATACCCGGCGTGACGCCCGATTGGATCAGCGGATTGCCCGCTTTTCCGATGGCGGCGATGCGGCCGTCGCGGATGCCGACGTCGGCTTTGATAATGCCGGTCGCGTCGATGATGATGGCGTTGGTGATGACGGTGTCGAGCACGCCCTCGTCGCGCGTGGCGGTCGGATGCTGACCCATGCCGTCGCGGATCACCTTGCCCCCGCCGAAGGTGATCTCATCGCCGTAGTGCGTGCGATCGGCTTCGATCTCGACCCAGAGTTCGGTATCGCCGAGCCTTATCCGATCGCCGGTCGTGGGGCCGTAGAGTCGCGCGTACGCGGCGCGATCGATCATGCGCGCACGCGCGGTGCCCGGCGTTCGCCGCCGAACGCGACCAGCGCGACTGTGCGTTGGATGCCGGGTTCGAAACGCACCGCCGTTCCGGCCGGAATGTCGAGGCACATCCCCTGCGCGACCTCGCGGTCGAACGCGAGGGCCGCGTTGACGTCGGCGAAGTGCGCGTGCGAGCCGACCTGAATCGGCCGGTCGCCGCGATTGGCGACCTGCACGCTCGCGCGCGTGCGCCCGGCGCGCAGTGCGATCGTTCCGGGTTCGGTTTCGATCTCGCCCGGAATCATGGGATCGGCTCGTGGATCGTGACCAGCTTGCTGCCGTCGGGAAAGGTCGCCTCGACTTGGACCTCGGCGAGCATTTCGGGCACGCCGTCCATGACGTCTTCGCGGCGCAGGACGCTGCGGCCGCGGTCCATCAGCTCGGCGACCGTTGCCCCGTCTCGCGCGCCTTCCAGCACGAACGACGAGATGACGGCCACGGCCTCGGGGTGGTTCAGGCGCACGCCGCGCTGCGCGCGACGCCACGCCAGCTCCGCCGCGTAGCTCAGCAGCAGCTTATCCCGGTCGGTATCGGTCAACCGCATCCCGACCGGGTTCCGAGCCGAGGGAGGGCGTTCCGCCCCCGGAATGTCGGCTTGGCCGTGCGCCCCCCTGCGACAGATGGCCAACCCACCTCACGGCTGGGAGGCACGGCAGCGCCGCAGAAGCGGGCCGGCATGCCGAACCACACACCGGGCCGCATTCTTCGCGCACTGCTGGCCTGCGTCGCGTTCGCCTGCACGGCGCAGACGCCGGCGCCGCCCGGAGGCGTGCCGCGCTGCGCGACGATCCCGCTGCCGCAGCCTGACCTGCCGTCGCTGACGAGCGACAGTATGGCCGGCTCGGACACGATCCATGAGGCGCGCAGCGCCAGTTGCCGTTCTCTGGACCTCGAGACGCCGCAAGCGACGCTGCGGCTCGCGGTCGCGGCGACCGAGACGCAGCGCGAGCACGGGTTGATGGGCGTGCCGTTCTTGCCCGCGCGCCAGGGGATGGTGTTCGTGTTCCCAGGTGCGAGCGATCAGACGCGGGACTTCTGGATGAAGAACACGATCATCGCGCTCGACATGATCTTCGTCAAAGCCGACGGCACGATCTCGACCATCGCCGCGAGCGTACCCGCGACGCCTCCGGGGACGCCCGACGACAAGGTCGCACGGCGCAGCGGCGTCGGCGCCTACGTGATCGAGGTCGCTGCCGGGGAGGCCGCGCGGCTCGGTCTGGCGCCGGGAGTGCGGCTCCGCTTGCCCGACATTCCGGCGCAGTAAATCCCGATGCGCGTGCCGGCCCTCGTGCTCGCCGCCGGCGCCGTGCTCGGCGCCGCGCCCGCGCCGCTGCCGATGTCGGGCGAAGCGATTCTCGGCCGTGCAAAAGCGGTTTTTCGCGCGCACGCGCGCCCCGCGTACGTCGTGTACGTCCTCGAGCGGCGCGATGCGGTCGACGGTGAACCGGATCTGGAAAACAGCTACACGTTGAAGGTATGGTGCCGCACCGCGGACGGTTCCGCGCTGGTGCGGCGGATGTGGAAGGGCGCCGTCTACGGGCCGCTCGAGCACCTCACCGTCGCGTTCGACGGCGCCGTCGACCCCGGTCCGCCGACGGCCGACGTGTTTACGCGCGCCGGCAGCGTCGAGGCGTTGAAGCCGTCAGCGCCGGCGACGGCGCTGCCGACCATCGGCAGCGTGATGGTGCAGGCGGACTACGACTACCGCGTCGTGCGCGCCGGGCGCGACGGCGACAGCATCGATCTGCTGCTCGAACCGCGGCGCGACCCGGACCGCAATCGGATCGACGAACTGTGGGTCGACGCCTCGACCTTCGAGGTGCGGCGCTTGCGCGTGCGCGATCGCCTCTTTCTCGGCTTGACCGGCGGCACGCTCGAGGACGAGTTCGACCTGCGTTTCAGCGACGACGCGGGGTTGCCGCTGATCGCATCGATTCAGGGACGAACCCCGTCGGCCGGTTTCGAAACGGCGTACCGCTACCTCGACGTCCGCTTCCCCGAAACGCTCCCGGGCTGGTACTTCGAGCCGCGCAGCTACGGCGCGCACATGGCCGACGCACCATCCTGACGCGGCCGCGCAACGCGTCCGATCCGCCGGGCGTTTAAAGAAGACGTGCCCGAACTTCCGGAAGTCGAGACCATCGCGCGCGGCCTCGCGAACGCCCTGACCGGCAAGACGATCCGCTCGGCGGCGGTCAGCCGTCCGAAGGTGGTGCTGGCGCCGGCCGGTGAGGACTTCGAGCGAGCGGTGACCGGCGAGACGGTGGCGGCGATCGGACGGCGCGGCAAGTACGTCGTCCTGGAGTTCGCCTCGGGTCGGCGCCTGGTCGTCCATTTGCGGATGACCGGTCGCTTGATCGTGCAGCCGCCGGGCGACTCTGCCGCACTGCCGTACAGCAACGTGGTCCTGAGCTTCGGCGACGGGACGCGGCTGGTTTTCGCCGACGTGCGGCAGTTCGGCCGGATGCGGCTCCTGGCCGCCGGCGATCCCTGGGACGCCGACGGGGGGCTGGAACCTCTTTCCCAGGGGTTTACCAGCGACACGTTTGTGAGTATGCTGGACGGGCGTCGCACGCCGATAAAGGCCTTCCTGCTCGATCAGACCAGGATCGCGGGTGTCGGAAACATTTACGCGTGCGAAGCGTTGTGGGAAGCGGGGATCCGGCCGAGCCGCCCGTCTCGCACGATCAGTAAGCCGGCACGGCGCCGGCTCCACGGCGCAATCCGAAGCGTCCTCCAGCGTGCCGTCGAGGCCCGCGGGACCAGCGTGGACGATTACGTCGATGCCGAGGGGCTCAAAGGCGGGTTTCAAAATCAGCTCGCCGTTTACGGTCGCCTCGGTGAACCATGCGCCCGATGCGGGAAACCGATCGTGAGAACCGTGATCGGGCAACGCGGGACCTGGTGGTGCCGCGGTTGTCAAAAATAAAAAAATACGAACGAAGGAAGTTACTCCACCATCACTAGCACACTCGACCTCGAACCACAGCAGCCCGCAGCTGCGGTGGTACCGCAGGCACCTCCCGTCCCCGAAGAAGAAGACCAGCTGGCGCTCGAGCAGCGCCTCTACGAAGAGAGCCTGAAGGTCCTCGACGAGGGCCAGGTCCTCACCGGCGTCATCGTCGCCAAGTATCAGGACGAACTGCTCGTCGACATCGGCGGCAAGTCCGAGGGCATTCTGCCCTTCCGCGAGCTCTCGCTCGCGATCGAACCGAAGGAACTCGTCGTCGGCGACACCCTGGAAGTCATGATCCACCGGATCGACGACCAGGACGGCCAGCTCTATCTGAGCGAGCGCCGCGCGCGTGCACTCAAGACCTGGGAAAAGGTTATCGAAGCGCACGACAACGACGAAGTGATCGAAGCGACCGTGACCCAAGTGGTCAAGGGCGGCGTTCTGGTCGACCTCGGCATGCGCGGGTTCGTCCCGGCCTCGCAGATCCGTCGTCAGCCCGTCGGCAACCTGGACGAGCTGGTCGGCAAGAAGCTGCGGCTCAAGGTCATCGACCTCGACCACAAGCGTCACCGCGTCGTCCTTTCCCAGCGCCAAGTGCTCGAGGAAGAGCTCAACGCGAAGAAGCTGGAGTTGCTCGGCACGCTGCAGGTCGGTCAGATTCGCGAAGGCGTGGTCGTGCGGCTGGCCGAGTTCGGCGCGTTCGTCGACCTGGGCGGCATCGACGGTCTCATTCACAACAGCGAACTGTCGTACGCGCGCATCAAGCATCCGTCGGAGGTCGTCAAGATCGGCGACACCGTCTCGGTTGAAGTGATGAAGTTCGATCCCGAGGCGAAGAAGGTCTCGCTCTCGCTCAAGCACGCGCTGCCCGACCCCTGGGTCGAGCACGCGGACAAACTGTACGAAGGCAACAAGCTCGTCGCGCAGATCGTCAAGGTCACGCCGAACTATCTCCTGGTCGAGATCGTCCCCGGCGTGCTCGCGATGGTTCCCAAGGGCGAGTTCGATGCGCAGGTCCAGTATTCGCCGGGCCAAGAGGTCGACGTGACGCTGCTGACGATCAACAACGGCACGCGTCGGATCACCGGTTCGATCCAACATGTCGCCGACGTTGCGCCTGAGGAGTTCGAACAGCTCGCCTCCGAGGAGGGCTTCGGTCCGCTCGGCTCCGAGCTCTCGCCGACGCTCTAAGGGGTCGATCCCCACGACGGTCGCGCACGGTCGATCCACATGGGCGAGGAGTGTACTCCTCGCCCTTTCCGTCGCGCTTTGGGCGACGCAGCCGCGCTGCGCCCCCGGGTTGCCCGGCTGATGGCGAAGCTGCGCGTGGGGCTGACCGGCGGCATCGGCTCCGGGAAGAGCGCGGTCGCCGAAGAGTTCGGCGGCTGGGGCGCCACGCTGATCGACGGCGACCTGCTGGCGCGTGAGGTCGTTGCGCCGGGCAGCGAGGGACTGCGCGAGATCGCCGCGCGCTGGCCGTCCGTCGTCGATTCGGCGGGCGTGCTCGACCGGCCGGCGCTCGCGCGCATCGTATTCGCTGATGCGGACGCGCGCAAGCAGCTCAACGCGATCACGCACCCGCGCGTGCGCGCCCTGGCGGCGCAGCGGGAGGCCCAAGCGCCGGACGGAATCGTCGTCCACGTGGTGCCGCTCTTGTTCGAGGGCGATTTCTGGCGGGCGTGCGACCGCACCGTACTCGTCGTCGCGCCGGTCGCCGAGCGCATCGCGCGCGTGGTCGCGCGCGATCGCGCGACGCCCGGCGAGGTTGAGCGCCGGATCGCGGCGCAGATCGATCCCGCGCTCGCGCGCACTCGCGCCGATTATACGATCGACAACGATGGCGACCTGGCACAGCTCACCGAACGCAGCCGGCTCGTCTACGATGCACTGCTGGCCGCACTCGCCGCGAAGGAGCCGTCATGAGCGTCACCCCGCCGGAACTTCAAGCGCCGGTGAAATTCGAGGAGATCCTCATGCGCGCGTGGCGTCTTTTCCGCGCGAACCCGATCACGGCATTTCCGGTTGGCGCGCTCTCGGCGATTGCGTTGGTGGTCATCGTCTCGGTCGCGGCACTCTTGCTGGCGATTCTCGTCCAGCTGCATCCGGCCGCGCACGCCGTGCCAAGCCAAGGCGGCGACATGCCCGCATGGTTCGTCCCGCTGTTCTTCGTCGCGTGGCTCGCCATGGTCGTCCTGGGCTGTGCCGCCCAGGCGTGGATCTACGCGGTGACCTACGGGCTCGCGAACGCGCAGTGGATGACCGGTTCCGCGACCCTCGCGGACGGCTGGGTGGCCGGCCGCAAACGGTTCGGCGCGGTGTTCGTGTGCGGGATCGGTTTCGCCGCCTTGGCAATCGCGGCGCTGATCCTGGCGTTGCCGACGTTGTTCGTCTCATTTCTCGGGCTGATACTGTTCACGATGTACGTGCTTCCGGCCGCAGTCGGTGGAGAGCGTTCCGGTTTCGCGGCGATTCGCGAGTCGTTTGAGCTCGTGCGGCACGCCTTCGGGACCTCGGCGATTGCGCTGCTGATCTTGTGGGCCATTCAGCAAGGCATCTCGATGGTGGCGATTCCGTTCATCCTCCCGCTCCAATTCGGCTTCGTGCTGTCGGCGGCCAACAACGACCAGACACCGCACGTCGAGCTGTGGCAGATCGCGATCGCCGGCGGCGGCTACGTCGTGATCATCGGTGCATCGTGCGCGTACCTCGGCTACATGGCGATCGTGCAGACCGGGTTGTATCACGCGCTGCGTGCACGGGCGGAAAACGCGAGCTCGCCGGCCGCGCTGGTCCCCGTTCCGCAGCCCTAGGGCGCGGGTGTCGCGGCGCTTTCGAAGGCCGGCGCGCTGCGGCCGACGTCGAACACGCGCTCGTCACCGACCGCGTCGAGGAAGCCGCGGACGACGTACTTGACGCCGGGCCGGATGCCGAGCGTCCGCGAGAGCCGGATCGAGCCCGACGTATCGTTCAAGCGCGGGTAGGCACCGTCGAGGTACGCCTCGCCTGCGATCGTGCGCACCACCGAGGGTTTCCCGGCCAGCACCGACGCGATCGGCGCGGGCTGCTCGAAGGTGATCGGCGTGTCGATCACCGTGCCGAAGTTCGTGCCCAGCATCGCGACCCGCACCGTCGAGGTGCCGGCTGCGAGCGAACGGTGATCGTCGGTGGTCGCATCGACCACCACCTGGCCCAGCCGCAGCAGGCCGGGCGATACGTCGAGCTGCCGCGTGATCGGAATCGGTTTGTGGCCGGTGACCGACGACCACAACGGGTTGTCGTCGCGCACGATGTCGACGCGAAAGAGGTCGGCGGTCGGGAATTGCAGGCGCACGAGGCGGCCGGTCGCGTTGTGCAGCGCGATCGTCACCGTAAATGGGCACAGCAGCGCGCGACCGTCGCGCTCGAAGCCGACGACTGCCCAGACCCGGTGTGCGGGCGCCGGACTCGGGGTCGCCGTCGCGGCCGCCGCTGCCGTCGCAGCGATGAAATCAGCGCGCGTCACGACACCGTCTTGCCCGCGGCTCGAAGAACTCCCACCTCGTTCAGCGGCCTTGGCGCAGAACGCGTCCCGGACGGGCTCCGGTCAAGGCGCCGTCGCGCAGGACCGCGCGCCCATTGACGTAGACGTCGCGAATCCCCTCCGGCGCCGCGAAGGGGTGCTCGTAGGTCGCGCGATCGATCACCCGGTTCACGTTGAGAACGACCAGGTCGGCGTGCGCGCCCAAGACGATCCGTCCGCGGTCGCGCAGCCCAAAAAGATCGGCCGGCAGCGAGGTCATGCGGCGAATCGCTTCGGCCGCCGTGAAGACGCGCCGTCCGCGCACGTAACGCCCGAAGACGCGCGGGAAGGTACCGTAGGTGCGCGGGTGCGGGACACCGCGTGCCGTGATCCCACTGAACGCGCGCGCCGACGCGTCGCTCCCGACGCAGCAGAACGACGCGCTCATCACCGCGGCGACGTCATCTTCGTTCATCGAAAAGAACGCACAATCCACGCGCAGCTTCTCTTCCACCAGCAGTCGGATCGCTGCGGTGGACGGCGTCATCCGCCAGTGACGCGCGAGCTCGTCGATGCGCATGCCGGCGACCTCGGCGTTGCGTTCGCTGCCGACGTCGGTGACCAGGATCGTGTCCCAGCCGTCACCGCCCAGCAGCGGATCGCGCGCGAGTTCGAGCGCGAACGCCGCGGCCGCCGCGAAGGCCGGGTCGCGCAACCGTTCGAGCGCCGCGTCGTCGCCCCCATCGCGCGCACGCGGCGGCAGGATCGTCGCAAGTTCCGTCCACGATGCAACATAGGGATACGCGTCGCAGGCCACGCCCGCGCCGCGGCCCGCGCGGTCGAGCATCGGCAGCGTGCGATGCACCTTCCCCCAGTTGCGCTTACCGGAGGCTTTGTGGTGCGAGCATTGCACCGCGACGCCGGCGGCTTCGCCGATCGCCAGCGCTTCGGCGATCGCTGCTTCGACTTCGTCACCTTCATCACGCACGTGCGAGACGTAGCGCGCGGCGCCCGCAGCGCGCGCTGCTTCGGCGCAAGCCACCAGCTCGGCACGATCGGCATGACGTCCCGGCTCGTAGATCAGTCCACTCGAAACGCCGAGCGCGCCTTGGTCGATCGCATCGCGAACCAGCCGTGTCTGCGCACGGAGCTCGTCGACGTCGAGCGCGCGCGGCGCGTCGCCTGCGACGCAGCGCCGCGTCGTTCCCAACCCGACCAGCGACGCGACGTTGAGCGCGACGCCCTGCTGTTCGACCTGCGTGAAGAAACCGTCGAACGTCGTCCATCCGACTTCGAGCCCGTACAGATCCGCGTCGCGCTGTTTCGCCGTCAGCGCGGTGCCCTGCAGCGGCGCAATCGAGGTGCCGCAGTTGCCTCCGATTTCGCTGGTAACGCCCTGGCAGATCTTGCCCTCACAGCGCCCGTCGACCAGCCAGAGTTCGTCGGAGTGCGAATGAACGTCGATGAAACCGGGCACGAGTGCCAGGGAACGGCAAGCCACGCGTTCGTATGCGTCGCGCTCGGAAAGATCGCCGATTGCAACGATGCGTCCGTCGGCGACGCCGACGTCGGTCGTAAACGGAGCGGCACCGGTGCCGTCGAACACCGCCGGCCCCTCGAAGACCGTCCCGAGCACTGTTTAAGCTACCCGTCGCTGGGTACAGGTTCGAAGGTGGGCTTGGAGCTCGAGGGAGACTGTTTCCAACATGGCGATCAACGATAACGTATCAGACAACGGCGGCGGCATGAGCGTGCGCGAAGCCGGCAAACGCGGCGGAGACCGGGTGAAGGCAAAGTACGGTTCGGAGTTCTACGAAGCTATCGGACGCAAAGGCGGCGAGGCGACGAAGAGCAAGTACGGCCCGGCCTTTTATGAAGAAATCGGCGCCAAGGGCGGCCAGAAGCTGAAGCGCACGGCTAAATCGGCGCTCTGATCCATGGCCGTCCCGAAAAAGCCGGCGGCGAAGCCGAAGGCGGGGAAGGCCGGTGGAGAGATGTCGGTGCGCGAGGCCGGCAAAAAAGGCGGCGACACGGTACGGGATCGCTACGGCCCGGGCTTCTATGAAGAGATCGGCCGCAAGGGCGGCCAGGCGACGCGCGAGCGTCACGGTGCCGAGTTCTACGAAGCGATCGGACAAAAAGGCGGCCAAGTCGTCAAGGAAAAGTACGGACCGGATTTCTACGAGCAAATCGGGCACAAGGGCGGTCAGAGGGTCAAAGCGCTGATCGCAGAAGCGAAAAAAAAGGCGCGGCGCGACAGCGAAAGCTGAGGCTCCGCGTCCGTTTCTTTCCCGGCGCGGGGTCATCGCGTCCCCGGGCGCCGGCCAACGATGCGGCCCAGCCGGGTATCGCCGGTCAGGAAATCGACCGTCATCGAAGCGACGGTGACCGTTGCGCCGGCGTCGGTGATCGTCGCGGTGTGATCGAGCGTGAGGATACGGCTGGCGCCGACGTAGCGTGCGCCGGAGGTGGCAAACGTTCGCGTGCGGCCGCCGCCGAGATCTTCCTCGAACGTGACCGGCCCGGCGACGGTGAGGTCGTTGGTGACGGTATTGACGGTCACGTCGTCGGCGGTCATCCGGACATCCGGACGTCCGACGCGATGAATGCGCCCGTCGCGCACGTGGTCGATCTGCGCTTGCGATCCGTCGGGGCTCATGGTGACCTTGTCGTAATCGAGCGACCAAGCTTGTCCGTTGAGCCGCTTCCCCGTGACCCGTCCCGCCACCAGCGTCGAGGGCCCCTGGACGTGTTGAACCGTGACGTCGTTTCCGGCCCGGCCTACCTCGAACCCGATCCAGGCCAGAAAAGCCAGCGACCCCAGAGCCACTGCCGTGCGCCAGGGAGGCTTCACGGGCGTCTCCCCGCGATGAGGGGGATGACGATCAGCAGCGCCAGGGCAATTGCGATCGGCAGCGGTCCGAGCGCCGCGTAGGGCCCGGGCGCCGGCGCGCCCACGTCGCCGACTACGATGGCCGGACCGCCGAGCGTCGTGCGCGTGGTCCAGGTGCCGTCCGGTGCGACGATCCCACTGATGCCGGTCGCGCCCGCGCGCAGCACCCAGCGGCCCGTCTCGACCGCCCGCAGCGATGCGGCCATCGCGTGTTCGTACGGAAACTCGGTCGTGCCGAACCATGCGTCGTCGGTCGCGATCAGCAGCAGCGAGGGGTTGTCGCGCAGCCGGGCGTGCGCGATGTCGCCGAAGAGCGACTCCCAGCAGATCAGCGGCGTCGCACCGCCGATCGTTTCAACCGGATTGACCCCCGGCGTATAGGCCCCGATTTGATCGGCATACGGCAGCGCGCGAACCCAGTCGGGGCCCGGGATGTACTCCGCCATCGGCACCAGCTGCTCTTTGCCGTAGACGGCAAACGCGCCGGCGTACCCAGCGAGTCCCGCCGCATGCGGGTCGTAGATGTAGAGTGCATTGGTCAGCCGTTCGCCGGGGATGCGCGCGAGCGAGCCGACGTAGAGCGTCGCATCGAGTTGACGTGCCAGCTGGGCAAATTGCGCGGCGAGCGCGCGTGTTGCCGGAGCCGGGTTATTCAAGTCGGTCGTGATGACGGTTTCCGGCCACAACACCAGCGTCGGATGCGCCGTCTGCAGCGCGCGCGTCATGGCCGTGTAGCGATCGATCGCGAGCGCCAAACCCAGCCGGCTCATCTTGAGTGTTTGCGCGATGCCGCCTTGCACCGCGGCGACGCGCCGCGTGGGCGGCGCGAAATGGCGCGCCGGCCAGAACGTCCATGCCAGCGACGCGCAGACGATGACCGCGAGCCACGCCGCTATGGCGGTGACGCCGCGCCGCGCACTGCGCGCATCGAGCAGCCACCAGCCGAGCGTCGCGGCCGGCAGCGCGACGGCGAACGTGATCCCGTAGACGCCGGCAAATGCGGCCAGCGGCCGCAGCGGCGTGTCGATCCACGCCAGTCCGATCTGCTCGAGCGGACAGCCCCACGTTCCGCTCGAGCGCAAGTATTCGCCGAGGGTGTATGCCGCGGCCGCTACCAGCGGAACCGTGCGCACGTCGCAGCGCCGGGCCGCGAACGATGCAAGCACCGCCGCAAACGCAAAGGCCGGGGCCTCGATTGCGGCGCCGCCCAGATCGAGGATCGGCGCCGCCGGGCCAAGCAACGCACCGGCGGTTTCACCGAACCAGGTGAAGCCGAAGGCGAAGAACACGAGGCCGCTCGCATATCCGACGAGAGCGGCCGAACGCGGAGTCAGGCTGCACCACGACGCGACAAGCCCCGCCAACATGAATGGTGACAACCACCACCAACCGGTACGCGGGAAGGCCAGGTGCAGGCCGAACGCGCACACCAACGCAACGGCCGTGGCACGAACGGTCGCGGAGGAGAGAACGGTGCGTCGGCTGCGTGAGGCCGTGCTAGTCGCGGCGATGGTGGTACTATCCGGTTGCGGGCATCAGGTGACGGGCCTCAATCAGCCCAACGGTGGTATCGTTCCGTCCGGTCAGACCCTCATCCGCTTCGAGACGCAAGGCCAGCCCGATTTCAATAACTTCAAGTATTTGATCGTGTTCAACACCAGCGGCAACGGTCACGTTCCGTACGCCCTGGGATACAACTCGAACTACATGGACTGGTCGTTCGCGATCCTCGTCGGCGGCGGCCCGAACTTCGCCAACTCGCCGGTCGTGTTTCAATACTACTCGGATGCCTCGCAAGCCGGAGGCGTCAACCAGCGCACGATCGGCTATGCGACCGGCACCCTCAACTTCAGCGTCCTCTCACCCACCAGCGCGGCGAGCTACGGCTTCGACATCCGCTTCAACCGCTGCATTCTCGATTTTCCTTCGCCGATCAACACCACCGGGCTGCCGACCCCCGCGCCGTCTCCGCACCCGGTCGGCACGTCGTGCCCGCCCTTCTACTACTTGCTCTCGTCGACGTGGGTGATGAACATGTTCTCGATCGACACGACCAACACCGTGGTCGATTCGCTCGGCAACGGTCCGTCGGACACATCGTATCCGGGGTTCACCTTCAATACGGCCGCAACGCTGCCGGGCCAGTCTTACATCAAGCCGGTAACCGGAACGTCGCCGCAAAACCCCTCGGCCGCAATCTACGGAGTCGTCGTCTTCAACACGCCATAGTGGCTTCGGCCTGACGGCCGAAGCCGTTACGGGCCTTGGTTGCCGACGCCGTAGGTGAAGGCCGCGCTCGTGAGGTTGCCGGGGATGACCGAGTTGAGCGTCGGCGCCTGCGCGATGCCGAAGTTCGCCGCCTGCGAGGGAAACGCCAGCAGCGTCACGGTGAAGTAGACCTGCTTGAGGTCCTCGTTGTAGGACGCCCGCAGTTCGTAACATTCGCCGACGACGTGGCGATAGTAGAGGTTCTTGCTCTCGAGCCGCATGTGATTGTGCCAGTCGATGAAGGTCGCGAACTGGAGGTCGCTCTCATAGCCGAAGGGCGTCGCGATCTGCACGTTGGTGCGATCGAAACCGAAACCGGGGCCGGGCGTGAAGCTGCCGCCGATCAGCAGCGTCGAACGCGGCGACGGCTGCGAGGTGAGCTGGTATCCTACCGCCTGGGCTTGGCGGTTGAAGAACGTCGTGGCGGTCAGTGAGAACGTGTAGACGTTGCCGTTGAAGAGCCGCAGCACGTCATTGGCCTGCTTGAGGCCGGCGCCGAGCACGTCGAGGGACTTGAACGGCTCGGCCAGCGGCCCGTTCACCTGCGATTCCGTGTACGAAATCGTGTTGACGATGTGATCCCAGACCGGCGTGGTCAAGGTGATCAACTGACCGATCTGCGCTTTTTCATCGCCGGTCGCGTAGTAGTCTTGCTGGACCGTCAGCTGGGCCGAGAAGTCGCTATCCAGAAAATGGGCCAGCGCCGGTCCCAACTGCATGCGCGCTTCAGCGCGGCTGGTTTGGATGTTTGCGGTGGGGTCGTCGTAGAGCCCGATCGTGTACTGGGTGCTGATCGGCACGGCTTTGAAGTTCGGAAAGATGTCGGTGAGCGGCCGAATCGTGAGCTCGGGTTCCTTGTCGATGTTGCTCGGGGCGTTTGAGTCGTAGCGGTCGTAGGTCAGCTCGTAGTCGTACGAGCGTCCGACGTAGTGCGTGAGCGTCTGGAGATGCAGCGTGTCGGTCGTGCCGCCGGCGACGCCGTAGTAGCCGCCGCTGCTGCTGGTGGTGTACGAAACCGCCAAGTCGTTCTGCAGCTGCTGCGAGAGCTGCAGGTGATCGGTGAACCCGAAGTTGTCGGTGGCCGACAGTGAGCCGGTCGAGGTGCGCGAGAAACTATAGTCTTGGTGGTCGCCGCGCACGTCGGCGTGGTCGACGGCCGCGTTGAAGGTGTACTGGGCCGGCAAGGTCGTCAGCGGACCGTAATCGCCGGTGTAGTTCAACGCCACCTGCGCGCGCGTCGTGCGCGAGAAGTACTCCTGGTCGTTGATGGCGAGGTTCGTATTCTGCGAACCGTCGATCCTATTTTTGATCGTGTAGGCATTGATGTCGGTCTGGCGCCGGCCATCTTTGCGGCGGATTGTCGCGACGTAACCCAGGCCGAGCCCGATCTTCGTGTACTCCTCGACGCGGTAGTACCCGTAGTAATAGTCGCTGGGAGAAAACCCGATCCGCGCCTTGATCCAGAAACCCTCGGCCGACGAGTACCCGACGATCGGGACGAAACCGGGATTGCGACGCGAGCCCTGTTCGTCTTGGCGCAGAGAGATGACCACGATCGGCAGCCACAGCACCGCCAGCGCACCGAGATACAGCACCGCCGACTTCGCGACCGCTTTGTCGCCCGGGTAGACGTCCAGCGTTTTCGACTCGATGTGGTAGCCGCCGCGCGGATTTTCGCAGGTCGTCAAGTTCGCGTGCTCGACATGCGTGACGCCCGCATGGTCGGTCACCATCGTCGTGCCCTTGAAGTAGAACTTCCCGCGCTCGACGCCGTTGGTCGATTCGCCGCGACCGTTGAGCAGGATCGCGTTCTGGTTGAGCGTGTCGAAGCGGATGCCGTCGGCGTAGAAGACCGTGTCGCCGTCGGCGTTCCGAACGAACGTGTGCCCGCTGAGGTCGATGTAGCGCTGTCCGTCGTAATGCGCGTGGTCGCCGCCGATCACGCCTTGCTGGTAGAGGATGGTGACGTTCCCGTCGAGGTCCTCGGGCTGGCCTCGGCTGTTCTTGCCGGTCAGGTGGTCGCCGAGGATCGCGTAGTCGTTCGGCCCGAGCGTTTCGCCCGGCTGGGGTGCCGCGGACGGCGACGGGGAGGGCCGTACGACCGGCCCGGCACTCGGACGGGTCGCGGGCACGGGCGTGGGCAAGGGCGGAATCGTGGCCTGCTGGATGATCTGCGGCGGCGGCGAGCCGGGCGACCCGCTCGGCGTCGGGAGCGGCGGCGGCGGCACCGGCGTCGTGGTCGGGAGCGGAGGCGGGACCAGGATCTGCGGACCGCCGGGAGCCGAGGGCGGCCCGACCAGCGGCGGGAGGGTCGGCGAGGCGGTCGGCGTGGGAGTCGGCGACGGCGATCCCGACGCAGACGGACCCGGCGAAGCTTCGGCTTGCGCAACCTGGGCGGGCGGATCGCCGCAGTGCTGCAGCAGCGCCACCGCGCGCTGCGCGTCCTCGTCGGAGGCTCCGGCCGGCAACGACCCCAGCGTCAGCGAGAACGCGACGAAGGCCGCGCCCGCCCGCA
>Ga0302324_100006023_pt1 | contig 26333 bp, 21 predicted proteins | sample Palsa_T0_1_FD_201949 | JGI IMG/M metagenome (GOLD analysis project Ga0302324, IMG submission 201949) | Peat permafrost microbial communities from Stordalen Mire near Abisko, Sweden - Palsa_T0_1 | ecosystem: Environmental > Terrestrial > Soil > Palsa > Peat permafrost | place: Sweden: Abisko... | reverse complement strand
CCAGGCGTTCGCGTTCACGCCCATGCGCGCGGTACCGCAATCACCGTTGCACTCGATCTTTCCGGTGAAAGTTTGCACCGGCGAGGGTATCGCCGTGAAGCGGGCGAGGCTCCGCTTAAAGAGAACCTCGCCGCGGGCATTCTGCTGCGCTCAGGGTGGCCACACCTCGCTGCCGTCGGCGCGGAGTTTTTGGATCCCATGTGCGGCGCGGGCACATTCGTAATCGAAGCGGCAATGATGGCGGCAGATATCGCACCTGGGCTCAAACGAGAATATTTTGGCTTCCTTGGCTGGCGGCAGCACGATCAAGATCTTTGGGGGCGATTGCGCTCGGAAGCGATATCGCGCGCCCGCGGCGCTGAGGCCGTGCGGGTCACGATTCGTGGTGTAGACAACGATGTGCTCGCAGTGAGCCGCGCCCGTGCCAATGCGCAATCTGCTGGCGTCGCAGCGTTCGTGGAATTTGTTCATGCCGATTTGCCGCGCGCCGCGCCTCTGCAGGCGAGCCGAGTGGGTCTACTGTGCACCAATCCGCCGTACGGAATACGCCTGAACGACCGCGAATCGTCGCGCGAGACGTACCGCCGGCTTGGAATGGTGCTGCGCGAGCGCTTTGTGGGATGGCAGGCGTCAGTGCTGTGCGCGGATCCTCGGTCGGGGTTGGAGCTTGGTATCCGTGCCCATCGTTCCCATGTGGTGTGGAATGGCGCAATCGAATGCCGTCTGCTGCGCCTGAATATCGAGCAGCGCAGCATCGAGTCGGCGGTGCGGCGGCGCGAGCCGGGCGTTTACGTGGATGCAGATTTGCGAACAAGTCCCGGCGCGCAAATGTTTGCCAATCGGCTCGCGAAGAACGTCAAAAAACTGCGCGCTTGGGCGGAGAGCGCCCGAGTGTCGTGTTACCGGATCTACGACGCGGACATGCCTGAATATGCTCTGGCAATCGATCTGTACCGCACGGTGCCAGACAAACTTGACTGGCTCTATGTGCAAGAGTACGCGGCCCCGGCCACGATCGATGCTCATGCCGCGCGGCGCCGGCGCACCGAGGCGCTGTCCGTATTAACCGACGTGACTGCTGTGCCCACGGAGAGGATCCGCCTGCGCTTGCGACGCAAGACTCGGCGCGGCGCGCAATACGAGACGATCAATGAGCAACCTGGTTACCACGTGGTGGAGGAAGGGGAGTTAAAGTTCCGCGTCAGTCTAGACAAGTATCTCGACACCGGCTTGTTTCTTGATCTGCGTCTGGTGCGGGCGCGTCTGCGCGCGCTCGCGGTTGGCAAGCGCTTCCTGAATTTATTCGCCTACACGGGAGCTGCCACGGTCTATGCTGCAGCGGCGCCGGCGCAGGCCAGCACGTCCATAGACTTGTCGAAGACGTACACTGATTGGGCAGCCTGTAATCTTGCATTGAATGGGCTACAAAGCCCACGACACACATTGCTGCGCGCCGACTGCAATGAGTGGCTCGAAAGAGCGCGTCAAAGACGCGAGCGCTTCGATCTCATATTCCTGGCGCCACCTACATTTTCGAATTCGAAGCGCATGCAGGGTGTTCTGGATCTTCGGCGCGACCACGCGGCACTTGTCGATGCTTGTGGTGCGCTTATCGCGCCGGATGGTTTGCTGGTCTTTTCTACCAATGCACAGCGCTTCAAGCTTGAGGAAGGACTGCAAGATAGATTCAGCGTGACCGACATCTCGCCGCAGACGCTTCCCACTGACTTTGAGCGTAACCCCCGAATTCATCGGTGCTTCGAGTTGCGGCCGATCTAGAGAGCAAATTCAGCGCGCTAGAGCAGATCTCGCACGTGGTAATACAGCATCGCTAGCGCCAAAAGAGTGCGCCGCGTGCCAGCGCCTCCCGGAATGCTCCGATGAGGCAGTCTTGCGAAGACATCAAATCGTTCTGCAACCCCGGTTATTGCATCCGCGACGAGATTCCCGGCGATGCCTGCGAGCGCAACACCGTGACCCGAAAAGCCTTGGAGGAAATACACGCAGGGCGTCAGGCGCCCGAAGTGCGGCGCGCGGTTCATCGTCACATCAACCAAGCCACCCCAGCTGTAGTCGATTCGAGCCTCCGAGAGCTGCGGGAACACCTGGAGCATTCGTGCGCGCGTCGCGGATGTGATTGCAGAAGGATCGCGCGCGGTTAGACCTACGCGCCCTCCGAAGAGCAGGCGATGATCGGCCGAGAGTCGGAAGTAGTCGAGTACCCAATTCATGTCACTGACCGCGGAGTTATTGGCAATGAGGCGGCGAGCGTGCTCTGCACCCAGTTGCGCGGTCGCGACGATGTGGGTAGCGAGCGGCAAGATCTTGCGCGCGAGCGCCGGGGCAAGTCCACCAACATAGACGTTGCCGCACAACGCCAAAAACTGACAGTCGACTTGGCCATTTGTAGTGCGCACACGGATTGCGCTGGCAGAATCGAAGCTCAACGCGCGCGTATCCTCAAACACGGCGGTGCCACGTCTTGCAGCGGCCGCGGCAATGCCGCGCGTGTAGTTGAGGGGATTGAGGTGTCCGCTGTTCACATCATAAAGTGCGCCCGTATAGCGCGTTGTCGCTAGCAGGGCGCATACCTCGTCGCGGGGCAAGTAGCGAACGCCATCGTAGCGATAGCGATCCTGCAGCATAGCGAGTTCCGCCTGCAGCTCACGCTCGTGACGTGCTTTCAGTGCCACCTGCATGTGGCCTTCAGCCCAATCGCAGGCGATCGAGTGTTTGACAATGCGCTCTTTGATGAGCGTGACACCTGCGAGCGTTGCGTCCCAGATGGCACGCGCGGCGGCCGCGCCCACTAGGCGCTCAATCGCACTCTGCCCGGCTGCAACACCCACGAGCGCCTGCCCGCCGCTCCGCCCGGAAGCGCCCCAGCCGATGTGCCGCGCTTCCAGCAGCACGACCTGGTATCCGCGCTCAGCCAGGTTCAAGGCGGTCGAGCAACCGGCGATGCCACCTCCGACCACGCAAACGTCGCAAGTGACAGATTCGGTGAGCGCCGGCCATCGTTTCGGCGCAGGCGCAGTTGCACCATAGTAAGAGCTTGCCGCTGCTTCAAGGGTCATGGAGGCGCGAGAGTGCTCGGCTGGAGCGTGTTCGAGACATTAGGGTAAGATAGATGGCACTCGCCATCATCATGCAATCCAAGCGTCCAGTCATCGGAATTCCGGCTGATCAGCGCACGATCGGCCCGCATCCATTTCATGCGGTTGGAGACAAGTACGTGCGTGCCGTCGCTGAAGCGGCTGACGCGATTCCTTTGTTGATTCCAGCGCTTGGAGCGCAGCTGCATCTCGAGGAACTCATGGCGCATCTAGACGGCATACTCTTTACCGGCAGCCCGTCAAACGTGGAGCCGCACCGCTACAAGGGTGAGCCGAGCAGTGCAGATACACTCCACGACGCGGCGCGCGACGCGACCACTTTGCCGCTCATCCCGCGCGCGATCGACGCAGGCATTCCGGTTTTCGGAATCTGTCGCGGCTTTCAAGAATTCAATGTCGCCATGGGTGGTACGCTCACTCAACGGCTGCACGAAGTTCCCGGACTACTGGATCATCGCGACGACGCCGAGCAGCCTTTAGATGTGCAATACGGGCCAGCGCACGATGTGGCGCTCGAGCCGGGTGGGATTCTAGCTCGGCTCGCCGGATCGACGCAGATCAGAGTGAATTCCCTGCATTCGCAGGGAGTGCAACGCCTCGCTCCGGGTTTGCTCGTGGAAGCGCGCGCGCCCGACGGAGTCGTTGAAGCATTTCGTGTCAAAGACTCACCAAGTTTCGCATTGGCTGTGCAGTGGCATCCAGAATGGCAGGTGATGAAGAACCCGTTTTCGCGTGCGATGTTCGCGGCCTTCGGCGCGGCCAGTCGTGAACACAGGCAGCGTAAGTAGGAAGGGCTGGCTTTATGGCGAGTGAAATTCAACAGTTCTTCCGCGACCACGGCATTTCCGAAGTGGAAGCCATCATTCCCGACATGGCGGGCATCGCCCGCGGCAAGATTATGCCGGCGGCCAAATTTGCCGAGGATGAGGGAATGCGCCTGCCAGAGAGCATCTTTTTGCAGACTGTTACTGGTGACTATCCGCCGAACACGGGCGACGCAATGAGTCCGGCTGAAATCGACATCGTACTCAAGGCGGACCCCAAGACCATACGCCGAGTGCCTTGGGCCGCCGAACCCACGGCGCAGGTCATCAACGATTGCTTCTATTCCGACGGGCGACGCGTAACCATGGCGCCCCGTCACGTGCTGCGCAACGTGCTGGAATTATATGCGCAACGTGGCTGGGAGCCGGTAGTCGCACCGGAACTCGAGTTTTATCTCATCGAGCCCAACATCGACGCCGACTATCCGCTGAAACCTCCTATTGGTCGGTCAGGAAGGGCGGAGCCCGGTCGTCAGTCCTACAGTATCGCCGCGGTCAATGAATTCGATCCTCTTTTTGATGATATCTACCAATTCTGTGAGGATCAGGATATTGAGATTGATACGCTGATCCACGAGGACGGTCCCGCTCAGATGGAGATCAATCTGATCCATGGGTATCCTCTGGATCTTGCCGACCAGGCCTTTTTATTCAAGCGCACTGCACGCGAAGCGGCGCTACGGCACAAGATGTATGCGACGTTCATGGCGAAGCCCCACGCCAAGGAGCCGGGCAGCGCCATGCACATTCACCAAAGCATTATAGATCTTAAGACGCGCAAGAACATCTTCAGTAATGCCGACGGCACGCCTTCGCAGTTGTTCTTCTCCCACATCGCCGGATTGCAGAAGTATCTGCCCTCGGCCATGGCCCTTTTGTGCGCGAACGTAAATTCGTATCGACGCCTTACCCCGTATCTATCCGCTCCAATCAACGTGCATTGGGGCTACGATAATCGCACCGCGGGTTTGCGCGTACCGATGTCGAATGCCGAGGCACGTCGCGTCGAGAATCGCGTAAGCGGCGCGGATGCGAACCCCTATATTGCCATCGCAACTTCGCTCGCCTGCGGCTATCTCGGCATGGTCGAGGGTCTGCAGCCTACTGATCCCGTTACGGGGAGCGCGCATGACCTGCCCTTCGGCCTGCCTAGATCCCTCGATGAGGCGTTGCGTCGCCTGCGAGAAAGTGAAGAGCTCGTGAATCTCCTTGGCGAGACCTTTATAGCCGCCTTTACGATCGTCAAGGAAGCCGAATACGAGGTCTTCTTGCAGGTGATCAGCTCCTGGGAGCGTGAACACTTGCTGCTCAACGTATGAAAAGCAGCCTTCGCGTTAGCGTGTTGGGTGCATTACTGGGGCTCGTGCTCGGCGCTTGCGGCGGTGCGGGGAAGGGCGGCGATGGCTCGTCATCCGCGACTTCTGCTAATCGGGCCGATTCAGGCGAGAAGGTTGTCAACATCTATAACTGGGCGGATTACATTGATCCTGGGGTGCTCAAGGATTTCGAGGCTAAGACGGGAATCAAGGTCAACTACGATGTATTCGACTCTAACGAAGTACTTGAGACCAAGCTGCTAGCTGGCAACACGGGTTACGACGTGGTCGTGCCGACGGCTAACTTTCTTGAACGACAGGTGAAGGCGGGGGTTTTTCAGAAGCTTGATAAATCGCGTCTGCCGAACCTGAAAAATGTGGACCCAGACATTCTCAAGCGCATTGCCGTGCAAGACCCAGGTAATGAATATGGGGTCAATTATCTCTGGGGTACCTCTGGGCTTGGCTATAACGCGGCAAAGATTAAGGAACGCATGGCGGATGCGCCCGTCGATAGCTGGCGCATGCTCTACGATCCCGCGATCGTTTCGAAGTTCAAGGATTGCGGCGTTTCCGTTTTCGATACGCCTTCGGAAGTTGTAAGCACGGTGCTCGTATTCCTAGGTAAGAATGCCAACAGCTTGTCGCCGGATGATCTGGCGCAGGCCGAAAAAGTATTAGTGTCGATACGGCCTTACCTGCGATACGTTGACTCATCCCGCTACATCGAGGACTTGGCAAACGGTGAAACCTGTCTCGCGCTCGGCTGGAGCGGAGACGTTTTGCAAGCGCGCGACCGAGCGCATGATGCAGGGAAGGGTATCGAGATCAAATACAGTCTGCCAAAGGAGGGCGGAATCATATTTTTTGACATGCTGGCAATTCCAGCGGATGCCCCACATCCGGATAATGCGCTAACATTCATAAATTATCTGTTGCAGCCCGAAGTAGCTGCGCGGAATTCAAACTTAATTAGATACGCGAACAGTGTTCCGGCATCGCGGCCGCTGCTGTCCGAGAAAGTTCGGGACGATCCCAACATCTACCCACCGCAAGATGTCATGGCGAAGCTCGTCCCAAATCTCGCTCAACCGCCCGACTTCACGCGACTCCTCACGCGCACGTGGACGCGGTTTAAGACGGGGCAGTAGCGGTGACGGAAGCCTACGTCCGCATCGAAGGCGTCACAAAGACCTTCGGCGATACCGCAGCGGTTGATAACGTTGCGCTCAACATCAATCGGGGAGAGATCTTCTGCCTGCTCGGCGGCTCAGGGTCCGGTAAGACCACGCTACTGCGGATGCTAGCGGGGTTTGAAACCCTGACCGCCGGTCGTATCTATATCGATGGTCAGGACATGACCGGCATCCCCGCGTGCGAGAGACCCGTCAATATGATGTTTCAGTCCTACGCGCTATTTCCCCATATGACCGTAGAAAAGAACGTAGCCTTCGGGCTTGAGCAGGAGAGGCTGTCACGCGCGGAGATAGCGGACCGGGTTGCGCAAATTCTTGGAATGGTGAAGATGACCGCATTTGCCGCGCGCAAGCCACACCAGCTCTCCGGCGGTCAGAGGCAGCGGGTGGCGCTGGCGCGCGCCCTGGTGAAGCGCCCCAAACTGCTACTGCTCGACGAGCCTTTGGGGGCGCTCGATCGCAAGTTGCGCGAGCACACGCAGTTTGAACTCCTCGCCATCCAGAAACGCCTCGGGGTGACGTTTATTGTCGTCACCCACGATCAGCAAGAAGCCATGACTCTCGCCACTCGCATTGGCGTCATGAATCACGGGCAGATCGTGCAGATCGGCACGCCGCTGGATATCTACGAATATCCGCAGACGAAGTTTGTAGCGGATTTCATCGGGTCGGTAAATTTATTTGAGGGCAAACTTGTTGAGGATGAAGCCGATCACGTGCGTATACGTTCGGAAGAGCTTGGCGCTGAGGTCTATGTTGATCACGGCATCACGTCGGCGCCAGATGCAACTGTTTGGCTCGCTATACGCCCGGAAAAGATTTCGATCAGCCGGCAAGCGTCGAGCGTCAAGGAAAACGTCGCCCAGGGCCGGGTCAAGGAGATCGCCTACATGGGGGACATGTCGATCTATATTGTTGAACTTGAATCGGGAAAACCTCTGCGCGTCACCCTGCCCAACACCGTGCGGCGCGCAGAGGACCGTTTTTCCGCCGAGGAAACCGTGTATCTGTCTTGGCACGCTTCAAGCCCGGTGGTTCTTGCTCATTAGGTAGAGCTTTGGAAGCGCCGCGCAAGCATGTTGGCCGGTGGGCGGTGGTCGCCGTTCCCTACCTTTGGCTGATCGTGCTTTTCTTAGTCCCGTTCGTCATTGTTTTCAAGATCTCGTTTTCTGAGTCGCGCATGGCGATGCCGCCGTACGCGCCGCTTATTGAATGGCGCGACGGCGTGATCGTAGGCATCAAGCTGTATTTTGCGAATTACCACTTCTTGTTTACTGACAAGCTGTATATCAGTGCTTTCCTTTATTCATTGAAAGTAGCCGCGGTATCGACGTTTTTCTGCCTGCTGATTGGATACCCAATGGCGTACGCAATCGCGCGTTCCACTGCTGCGTGGAAGAACCTCCTATTGATGCTCATTGTATTGCCGTTCTGGACATCCTTTCTGCTGCGCGTCTATGCCTGGATCGGTTTATTAAAAAATAATGGTGTTATCAACAACGTCCTGCTGGCACTTGGCGTTATTCATACACCATTGACGTTAATGCAGACCGACTTCGCGGTATTCGTCGGCATCGTTTATTCGTACCTGCCGTTCATGATCTTGCCCTTGTACGCGAATCTCGAGAAGCATGATCCAACGCTGCTCGAGGCTGCAGCGGACCTGGGTGCGCAGCCGTGGCGCGCGTTCCTGCGGGTGACACTGCCCCTGTCGGTTCCCGGAATAGTCGCCGGGTCGCTGCTGGTATTTATCCCCGCGGTAGGCGAGTACGTCATACCATCGCTGCTCGGGCGCACCGATCAGCTCATGATTGGGCGGGTGCTGTCAGATGAGTTTTTTGCCAATCGGGACTGGCCGGTGGCAAGCGCAGTCGCGGTATTGATGCTGCTTCTTCTCGTGCTCCCGATCGTGCTCTTTCAACGCGTGCAGGGACGGGAATTGGAGACGAGCGCGTGAGGAGCGGCTATTTTTCGCGCACCGGCCTTATCATCGGGCTCGTATTTTTATACGTGCCGATTCTTTCGATGGTGGTGTTCTCCTTCAACAACTCACGCCTTGTTACCGTCTGGGATGCGGCTCACTCGCCGACTCTCAAATGGTACGCGGCCTTAATCTCCAACGGGTCGATATTGCGCGCTGCTTGGCTTTCGATCCGAGTTGCGGCGTGTGCCGCTACCGGGGCGGTCACCTTGGGAACGCTCGTGGGCATAGTGCTGGCGCGCTTCGGGCCTTTTCGCGGCCGCACTCTGCTGTCGGTGATGACGACTGCACCGCTTGTGATGCCTGAAGTGATCACGGGCTTGTCGCTGCTGTTGCTGTTTGTCGCACTCGAGCAGCTAATCGGGTGGCCACAAGGCCGCGGTATGCTCACAATAATATTGGCGCACATCACCTTTACCATGTCGTATGTGGCGGTGGTGGTACAGTCGCGACTTGCGGGTTTTGACGAATCGCTGGAAGAGGCGGCAATGGACTTGGGAGCACGTCCCCTGACAGTCTTCTTTCGTATAACCCTGCCGCTCATTATTCCGGCGATCGTCTCCGGGTGGCTGCTGGCGTTCACGATCTCCTGGGACGACGTCGTGGTATCACAGTTCGTTGCTGGGCCTTCATCTACAACTTTGCCCATGGTCATCTTTTCCAAGGTACGTCTCGGGGTCAGCCCTGATGTGAACGCGCTTGCAACGCTTATGGTGCTCATCGTCGCGGTCGGGATCGTTGCGAGCAGCGTGTGGATGCGCGCTACTGAAAAGCGCCGCAAACGCGAGGCACAGCTCGCAATCGCCGCTAATGAATAAGGGACATGAAAGCACTGGCCGTTGGAATTGATGTAGGCGGATCATCGATCAAAGGCGGATTGGTCGACATCATCGATGGGCACCTGCAAGGCGAACTCATATCGGTGGCGACGCCACAGCCAGCGGCCCCGGGGCCGGTGATGCAGGCCGTGGCGGGGCTGGTGGCGGCCATGCCCGCAACAGAGGCGGCGGGCGTTGCCTTCCCAAGCGTAGTGAAGGATGGCAGAGCGCGCACTGCCGCGCACATTGACCCTTCATGGATTGACGTTGATGGCGCAGCGCTCGCCGCGCGGGTGCTGCGCCGACGGGCGATTTTCCTCAATGATGCCGATGCGGCGGGCCTTGCGGAGATGCGCTGGGGCGCCGGTCGGGGCCAAAAGGGTGTCGTCATCATGCTGACCTTTGGGACGGGAATCGGTACGGCTCTTTTTGTCGACGGGAAGCTGTTCCCCAATACTGAGTTGGGCCATCTTGAACTGAACGGCATGGACGCGGAGGAGTGGGCATCGGCACGTGTTCGCACACAACTCGGTTTGGACTGGATCGCGTGGATCGCGCGCGTAAACGAGTACCTTAGGAAGATGCATGCGCTCTTCTGGCCGGACGTGTTCATTCTGGGCGGCGCGGTGAGCGAGCGTTTCACAGAGTTTGCGCCTCACTTGAAATCCCCGGCGCAGATGCGCCGGGCGCAATTCGCCGGTCAGGCTGGCGTCATCGGCGCGGCGCTGGCCACCGCCTGATCGCGGTGACCCCATGCCCCTGCGCAGCAAATTGCCCGATGTCGGTACGACCATATTCACCGTCATGTCGCGCCGTGCGCGCGAACTGGGCGCGCTGAATCTAGGGCAAGGCTTCCCGGACTACGACATCGACCCGCGCATCGCGCAGCTCGTAACCGAGGCGATGACTGCCGGGCACAATCAATACGCGCCGATGGAAGGCACAATCGATTTGCGCGAACAGATCGCGCGAAAAATCTCATTGTGCTACCGAATCACGCCCGACCCGGAGGCAGAAATCACGATTACACTCGGCGCCACCGAAGCCATCTACTCCGTCATTCAGGCGATCGTGGGGCCGGGCGAAGAGGCTATTCTGTTCGACCCGTCGTACGACTCTTACGATCCGGCCGTGCGGCTCGCGGGTGCACGTGCGGTACGATTGCCGCTGCAATTGCCCGATTTCCGGTATGACTGGGACCGGGTGCGTGCGGCGATTTCGCAGCGCACCCGCCTGATCATCATTAACAGCCCGCACAATCCGGCCTGCACAATTACAACCGCGTCAGATCTTGACGCACTCGTCGATGTCATCGCCGATCGCAACGTCTTGATATTGTCGGACGAGGTCTACGAGCATGTGGTCTTCGACGGCCGCGCGCATTGCTCCGTGCTTGCGCATCCCGAACTGCGCTCGCGAAGCTTTGCCGTCTTCTCCTTCGGCAAGACGCTGCATGCCACGGGTATCCGGGTGGGCTACTGTATCGCCCCCGCAGAATTGACGCGCGAGCTGCGCAAGGTTCACCAATTCAACACATTTAGTATTGCGCACCCGCTGCAGCATGCAATCGCAGCCTATCTGCGGGTCGCTCCGGAGGCCTGGCAGAACCTGGCACGCTTCTTTCAGGCGAAGCGCGATCGCGTGCGCAGCGCTCTCGCCGATAGCGGTTTTGCGCTCCCGCCGGCCGCCGGAACTTACTTTCAGCTGTTGGACTTCAGTGCGCTAGCAGAGCAGGATGACCAGAGCTTCGCGCAGCGGCTCCTAACCGAGGCGGGCGTGGCGACGATCCCGTTGTCGCCGTTTTACGCCGTCCCACCGCGTCTTCCTGTGGTGCGCCTGTGCGTCGCAAAACGCGATGAAACGCTAGACGCTGGCGCGGCACTTCTGCGCGCATTTGCACAGAGGCTCGCCTAAAGATGAAGAAGCCCACGCTCGTCAACCATCCGCCTAAGGTGACTGTGCCACCGGACAACCATCCCGTCGGCGCGCCGATCTACCAGAACGTCAAATTCGAGTTCGATGATCTCGAGCAGACCACTCGTTTCTTGCGCGGCGAGCGGCCTGGGTTCTTTTACATGCGCACGTCGAATCCTACTTGCCGCCAGCTCGAGCTGACGCTGGCTGGCCTGCAGGGCCGCGAGGAGTGTGTGACGAGCGGGACCGGCGTCGGCGCAGTCGGCCACACGCTGCTTGCACTCACGAAGCAGGGCGACCACGTGCTCTGTTTCATTGAAACTTACAATCCAACGCGCTACATCATTCGGCGCTTGCTCAGTCGGTTTGGCGTAACGCACACCATGCTCTCCATCGAGGATCTCGCTGGCATCGAGCGGATCCTCGAGTCACAACCCACACGAGTAATGTTCTTCGAAAGCCCGACAAATCCCGTTACCAAGATCGCCGATATCGCTGCTATCACGCAGCTTGCGAAGGCGCACGGTGCCCTTACCGTGATGGACAACACCTTCGCGGGCTTTCATCAGCATGGTCAATACGATGTGGATATCTTTGTGCACAGTCTGACCAAGTACGCCTCCGGGACCGGTGATGTCATGGGCGGTGCGGCCATCGGGCGACCCGAGCTAATTCGGCTGTTACGCACCGATTTCGGCGCACTCGGGGTTGCTTTGGATCCGCACGCGGCGTTCCTGATTCAGCGCGGACTTAAGACCTATTTCGTGCGCTATTCGGCTCAGTGCGCGCGCGCCATGCGTATCGCGCAGGTGCTGGCTGCACACCCCGCGGTGGCGCGCGTCCACTACCCTGGCCTGCCGAATCATCCGCAGCACGCGCTCGCGTCCAAGCAGATGAGCGAATTCGGCACCATCGTGAGTTTCGATCTCAAGGGAGGCTCCGCAGCCGGGGGCGGCTTTTCCGAGAGTCTCGAGCTTTTCGCACTTACGGCGAGCCTGGGCTCGACGGAATCCCTGGTTGTGGCGCCGCAGATGATGACCGGACGCGACTTGAGCGCTGAACAGTTGCGCGTTTCGGGGGTCACCGAGAGCACCGTGCGTTTGTCCATAGGGCTCGAGGATGAGGAGGATCTGGTCGCCGATGTGCTTCAGGCTCTGGATGCTGCGCGCGCGCGCTGCGGCTGATACGGGAGAACCTCGAGCAAATCGCCCTCGTTCAAGCGCTGTTGCACATGTCGCCAGAATTCCGCTTGCAGCAACTCACCATGCACACGCATGAATGCCGCACGCTGCACATCGTCGAATCCCAGGAAGTTGATGAAAGTCTCCGGGAACACGTCGTTGTCGGCGACGTAATACCAGGCCTCATCGCGCATTTCGTCTTCCGGATGGACTGCCTGCGGCAGATCGCGAAAGTTGCAGTCGGTCACCTGACATAGTTCGTCGTAGTCATAGAAAATCACGCGTCCATGCCGGGTAACGCCGAAATTCTTGAGCAGCAGATCGCCGGCAAATATATTGGTGTAAGCGAGGTCGCGGATGCATTGACCGTAATCGAGTACGGCGAGTTCGGCGGCCGGCGCGGCGGCCGTGCGTAGATACAGGTTGAGCGGCGTCATGCGGCGCTCGATGTAGAGGTGATCAAAAATCAGACTGTCGCCCTCACTGTGCACGGTGTTCGCCGTCTCGGTGGCGAGCTCGTCCAGGAGTTCTTGCGAGAAGCGTGCTCTTGAAAAGCGCATGCGCTTAAATTCTTGTGCATCCACCAGACGTCCAGCCCGATCGTGCTTGAACACCAGTTGATATTTGGCAACAACCTCTTCGCGTAGAATCGTCTTTGGATAGGCAAAGCGATCGCGAATGACCTTGAATACCACGTCAAAAGAGGGCAGCGTGAAGCACAGCATGACAAGACCGCGCTCACCGGGCGCTTGCACGAAGCTGTCGCTCGCATGCTCGAGATGGCGCACCAGCTCGCGGTAGCGCTCAGTTTTGCCTTGTTTAGCTCGGCCAAGCACCGTGAATAGCTCACCAGCGGGCTTGCGCGGCAGCATCGACTTTAGGAATACGACGGCTGCCGCGACGCGTTCGAGGTCAACGTGAAAGTAGGAGCGCGTATAACCGAAGACGATGCTGACTTGGTCTTCGTTCAGCATGACGGCATCAACCAGTACGCCCGCATCGGTGTTCTTGAGTGCGATGACGAGCGGCACGAGAATTCCACGCCCCATGATCCGACCGACGATGTAAGCGCGCGTTAGCTGATAAAAGACCGGCGCGATGATCTCGATCCGCTGCACAGCTCGCTGCCCACCGAGGCTCGAAAGGCGACCGCTGACATCCGCGGTCAGATGCGCCACGCTCTTATCGAAATCCCTCCACGGGGAGCGAAACCGGGGATCGCCGAGCAGATCCTCGAAGAGCAGGCTGAGCGAACCGCGGTTGGCGTAGGTTCTTGTCCCAGCGGTAGGGTTGACCCCCGCCAGTGGATCGAGGTCCGTCGCGACGAACTCGATGTCGGCGTCGACACCGATAGTCCCGAAATGCCGGCGAGTAACGGAGCTGAAGAAGGTCTTGGTGAATTCCCGATCCGGCAGCGCAGCAATCTCGGACTCGAAGTACTGGCGGATCTGTCGCCATACGTCCCGCGCGAATGCCCGCTCGCCAAGATTGGCGCGCAGCCTGATTATGCAGCGATGGACGAAGCTGTCGTAAAGCTCGATGCGCTCGACGGCGTCGCGTTGCGCTTTCTTCCAGTCGCGCTGATCGAAGTTGAGCGGCGCGCGACGCGTAATGGCGCGAAACTCCGCATTATAGTCGGCGAACGCCTGCGCGATATGACGCGCGCAGTCGCGCGCGGGATCGGTCGCCGACTGCTCCTCGGCTGCCATAACGAACGCCTTCAAAGATTGCGAATTAGCGCGTCCCCGAAGGCGCTGGTGGGTACCTCGGTCGCGCCCTGCATCAGGCGCGCAAAATCGTACGTCACGATCTTCTGACCGATCGTGCGGTCCATGGCCGTAATTAGCGCATCGGCTGCCTCCACCCAACCCATGTAGCGAAACATCATTTCCGCCGAGAGAATCAGCGAGCCAGGGTTCACCTTATCGAGATTCGCGTACTTCGGCGCTGTGCCGTGCGTAGCCTCGAATATGGCGTGGCCGGTCAAGTAGTTGATGTTGCCGCCTGGGGCTATGCCGATGCCCCCGACCTGTGCAGCGAGCGCGTCCGAGATGTAATCACCATTTAGATTGAGCGTGGCAATAACATCGAACTCCTCCGGTCGAGTCAGCACCTGCTGCAACGTGATGTCGGCGATTGCGTCCTTGATAATGACGCGGCCGCCGCTCTTGGCAGCGTCCATTTCGGCGTTGGCAGTCTTGTCGCCTTTGGCGGCCTTGGTCCGCTCCCATTGCTCCCAAGTGTAGGTCTGCGCTGCAAATTCGCGCTCCGCGAGCTGATAACCCCAGTTGCGGAATGCACCCTCGGTGAACTTCTGAATGTTGCCCTTGTGTACTAGGGTCACGCTCTTGCGTTTGTTGGCGATCGCATACTCGATGGCGGAACGAATCAGCCGCTCCGAGCCCTCCTTGGATACCGGCTTGATGCCGATGCCGGAAGTCGCCGGGAAACGGATCTTCGCGTACGCCTTAGGGAACGCTTGTTTGAGCAGCTCGAGGAACTTCCTGTTGTCTTCCGTCCCGGCCTCGAATTCAATTCCCGCGTAAATGTCCTCGGTGTTCTCGCGAAAGATCACCATATCCACTTTCTGCGGCTCTTTGACCGGCGAGGGCACGCCCTTGAACCACCGCACGGGGCGCAAGCACACGTACAGGTCCAGCAGCTGCCGGAGCGCGACGTTGAGTGAGCGGATACCCCCGCCAATCGGCGTCGTGAGCGGCCCCTTGATTGATACTAAATAGTCGCGGCAGGCGGCGACGGTTTCATCCGGCAGCCAGGTATGCAAGAGCTTGTTGGACTTTTCACCGGCGTAGACCTCCATCCAGTAAATCTTGCGTTTACCACTGTAGGCTTTCTTTACCGCCGCATCGATCACGCGCACGCTCGCCCGCCAGATGTCGGGGCCCGTGCCGTCGCCCTCGATGAATGGGACAATCGGATTGTCCGGTACCACCAGGCGCCCATTGCTGATGGACATCTTCGCGCCCTCTGCGGGAGCGCAGCTCTTCACTGCCGTGGCCGTAGACATGCAATACTCCGTAATCCGTTCAACTGGCGTGGCGGCCCGATCGGTCATGAATGCTAGCACGCCAGTTTCTGCCCAAGGGTTGACTAGAATACACCGATGAGCCGCACGCTCTCGACCACACCGACGGCGGACGGATTTCGGATGCCAGCGGAATACGCGCCGCACGACGGGTGCTGGATGCTCTGGCCCGAGCGGCCCGACAACTGGCGTCTGGCTGCGGTGCCGGCGCAGCGGGTCTTCATCGAGATTGCTACTGCAATTGCTCGCTTCGAGCCGGTCTCGGTGGGCGTTTCGAGTCGATACTTCCAGGCGGCGCGCCAGGCGCTGCCAGAACGTGTGCGCCTAGTCGAGATGGCGCACGATGACTGCTGGATGCGCGATGTGGGTCCAACCTTTGTGGTTAGTGCGCGTGGCGCGGTGCGCGGCGTCCATTGGCGCTTCAACGCCTGGGGCGGCAAGCACGGCGGTCTCTATGCGAATTGGGATCAGGATGAACTGGTGGCAGCAAAAGTGCTCGAGATCGAAGGGCGTGATCGCTACCGCGCGCCGCTCATCAACGAGGGGGGCGCCATCCATGTGGACGGCGCTGGCACCGCCCTCGTCACCGAGGAGTGCCTGCTCAACGTCAATCGCAATCCAACTCTGAGTCGCGTACGCATTGAAGGATACCTGCGTGAGTATTTGGGAGTTACGGCGATCGTATGGCTTGGCAAGGGCGTCTTTAACGACGAGACCGATGGGCACATCGATGAGCTCGCGTGCTTCGTGCGCCCGGGCGTGGTGTGCCTGACATGGACCGACAACCGGCGCGACCCGCAGCACGCGATCTCGGTCGACGCCTGGGAGCGTCTGCAGGATGCGCGCGACGCACGCGGCCGGCGATTCCAGGTGCACAAGTTACCTATGCCGGGTCCGCTGGCGATGACGGCACGCGAGGCGCGCGGCGTGCAGAGGCGCGCGGGCAGTGCACCGCGGCGCGCTGGGGAGCGCCTCGCCGCGAGCTATGTCAACTTCTACGCGGCTAACGGCGGCATCGTCATGCCGCTTCTGGATCCACGGCGCGATCAGGCAGCCGCCGCGATCCTAAAGCGTCTCTTCCCGCGACGCCGTGTGGTCGGGGTGCGCACACGAGAGACTCTCCTGGGCGGCGGCAACATTCACTGCATAACGCAGCAGGTGCCTTCCTCCCAGGCCGCGTAGGGCCAAGCTGAACCGGGCGTCGCAAGCGCGCCTGTCGGTGAAGTACGACAGCGTTTAGAGCTCATCGGGTGCGCTATTCTCGGACCCTGACCTTTGCCTTTCGGGGGGAATCCAGCGCATGCGATTTCCGCGTTTACTCGCGTGGGCGTGGCTCGCGCTTGCCGCAAGCGCAATCGGCGCCGCAGCGGAGCTAAACCCCGTTGCAACACATCCGGCGAGCCAGCCGGAACCGGCTGTTCAGGGGGTAATCGTCAAGCTGCGCGATGTCGCGCCAACATTCGCAACACCGACTGTATCCCCTGAACGGGTCGCAGCGCTGGCACACCGTGCCGGTCTTGGGCTAAAGGAGATGCATCGAATCGTGGCCAGCACCTATGTGATGCGCGTACTGCCGGCGAATGCTGCCGAGTCGTTAGCGGCAACGCTCGCGCGACTGCGGGCCGACCCAGAGGTGGTATACGCCGAAGCGGATCAGCGGCGCTACATCCATGCTGTGCCCAACGATCCGCTCTATCTCGATCAGTGGTATCTGCAAGACTCCAGCACGACACCCAGCGCCGTGGACGCCGAGACCGCCTGGGATGTCACGACGGGTAGCTCCGGCATCGTGATCGCCGATATCGATACGGGGGTGCGCTTCGAGCATCCGGATCTGCTGCGTGCCGGCGCAGGTGATGGGGGTCGATTACTGCCAGGGTATGACTTTATTACCGACCCCGCGATCGGCAACACCGGTAAAGGGCGCAATCCGGATGCTTCCGATCCCGGCGACTGGGTTACCTCGGCCGAGGCGGCCACGCCACAGTTTAGCGGTTGCACCGTGCAGGACAGCTCATGGCACGGGACGCGCGTCGCCGGCATGCTCGGCGCGATCACCGACAACGCAATCGGTGTTGCGGGCCTCACCTGGAACAGCTGGATTTTGCCAGCCCGCGCTCTTGGCAAATGCGGCGGCAACGATTCGGACATTGAGGAGGCAATGCTGTGGGCGGCGGGCATCCCCGTGGACGGCGTGCCAGACAATCCATACCCGGCGAATATTGAGAATTTGAGTCTAGGCTCGGCAGGGAGCTGCCCGCAAAGCTTCATTGACGTTATCTCTCTTGTAACGCAGCGCGGGATTCTTGTCGTCGCGTCCGCCGGCAACGAGGGCGGGCCCGTGTCGGCGCCCGCGAATTGCCCCGGAGTTACCGCCGTCGCTGGACTGCGTCAAGCCGGCACGAAAGTCGGCTACAGCAACCTCGGCCCAGAGATTGCACTCAGCGCACCAGCCGGAAACTGCGGTACGAGCGTAGCCGGGGCAGCCTGCCTGTACACGCTCGATACGACGGTCAATCTTGGCACAACCATTCCTACCAACAATGGTTACACCGATCAGATCAACACCAACCTCGGCACAAGTTTCTCGGCGCCGCTTGTCTCGGGCGTGGCTGCCTTGATGCTGGCGGTGAACGGCAATCTTAAAGCGAGTCAGCTCTTGGCGCGCTTGAAAGCTGGCAGCTTGCCCTTTCCTCAAAACTCCATCGACAACACGAACCCGCGGCCGCCCATGTGCCATGTTCCGACAAGCGCCACCGATGTTCAGGACAGCGAATGCATTTGCACGCTGGATGGCACGACCTGCGGCGCCGGCATGGCCAATGCGTTTGCAGCAGTTGGCGAGGCGTTAAGGCCGATTGCGTCAATCGTGGTGCCAATGACGGTCGCGCCCGGGGGAAACATCGTGTTGCAGGCCTCAGGCAGCGCCGCTGCCTGCAATCACGCAATCACCGGCTATCAATGGGGCAGTAATGATGCAAATCATCCAGTGTCGAGCGCGAACGCGCAAAGCACTTCCGTTACCGTGCCGACAAGCGGCTCCTTCACGGTAACTTTGACGGTGTTCGACGACTCGATGCCGCGACGGTCCGATACGGCCACCGTCGTCGTCACTCCGAGTGCGGCAACCACCACTGCGCCGGCGGGCGCCGGATCCGCCGCCTGCCCGAAAGCGCTCAGCATAGCCTCCCCGGTAGAGGTTTCCGTGTCACCCGGCAGCGCGAGCTTGCAAGCAGGTATGGGCACTCAAGCATTCAAGGCGACCGTGATTAATACCACCAACACAGCCGTGATTTGGCAGGTCAACAATGTGCCCGGCGGCACTGCCACTTTAGGCACGATCAGCGCGTCGGGCCTCTACACGCCTCCTTCAAAAGTCTCCGCGACTTTGGGAGTGACCGTGAGCGCGGTATCGGTCGCCGTCAAGTCTCAATCCGGCTCAGCGCAGGTGACCGTGATGGCGCCTCCCTCGCAAGGCGGCGGCGGCGAACTCGATGCACTGACTTTGCTTGCGGGCTGTGCCTTACTTGCGGCGAGACTTGCGCGACTAGCCCTGCGCCACCCGCTGTGCAACATCCAACCATTCCTTTTGCGCCCGGCGATAGTGTGCCGGCGCGATGCGCGCTTGCTCTAAGAGCTCGCGCGCAACCTTGCGCGCCTCGTCGCGCGCTCCGGTGGCGAGCAGCAGCTGCACGAAGCGCGCCGTTGCTTCCGCACCCGGGAAGCTCGGCGCGACCACGCGATACTCTTCGAGTGCCTTCTCGCGGTTGCCCTCGGCCTCGAGGGCGCGGGCGTATAGGAGGTGCCCTTCGGGGGAGCGGAAGTCAGGGTTCAGGCGAATGAGATTATCGAGTGTGGTGCGCGCTGCGTTCGCATCACCCTTGCTGAATTGCGCGCGCGCCAGCCCCAGCATGAGATCCGGATCGTGCTCATAGAGTCCTGTGAGGACCGCGCGATATTCATTGATCGCCTCATCGTAGCGGCCGGCGCGGGTGAGAGCGTCGGCGAAACGCTGACGGCTCGCGACATTGCCGGCGACGCGCGCTTCGCTCTCGTAGCGACGCAGATCCGCATGGGGGTCGAGCGCCTTCTTGAAGCCACGTGCTGTGCGTTGCGCCGTGCGGCTGCGAAACAAGTCCGGAATAACCTCGACGGCGACGTAGGCGATCGCGCCGGGAAATGACAGCAACGCCAGTACCCATATCCAGATCTGATTCCGGCCGGTCTTGATGCAGTGGATGATGAGCAAGACCTGAATCGTGATCGAAAGTATCAGCAGCCAGGGCATGTGTGGCTCGAGCGCGGGAGGGGACGCAAGCTTACTGGGCGGCGCAATCGATCTCCACCCGGAAGCCGCACGCGCACGGTACTGCTATTCTTGGCCGGTGAATGCATCCGGGGTGGTTGAGCGCCTTGTGTGGCTCCGCAGGGCGATGCTGGTATGCGCATGCCTTGTGGCTTGCGGTGCCGCCTTCGCAGAGCCAAGCCCCTCAAAGCAGCCCGGGCAGCCGAACGCTGCCACGCGCCCGCGCATTGGACTCGTGCTCTCAGGCGGCGGCGCGCGCGGCGCCGCGCATATCGGGGTGCTCAAGGTAATCGACGATCTGCACGTGCCGATCGACGCTATCGCTGGCACGAGCATGGGCGCCGTGGTCGGCGGCTTGTACGCGAGTGGCTTCTCGGCACGCGAGATTGAATCGATCATGACCTCGGTGAATTGGCAGGACGCATTTCGCGACCGGCCGATCCGCACCGACCTGACCTTCCGAAGAAAGGAGGAAGAGGAAAACTTCCTCGTCAACTTCCCGCTCGGCCTGCGCTCCCATCACTTTCAGCTTCCCAAGGGGCTCATCCAGGGCCAGAAGCTGAGTGAAATTCTCCGGCGCCTCACGATGCCGGTCGCCGAGATCAAGGACTTCGACCAACTGCCGATACGATTTCGCGCTGTGGCAACAGATCTTGAAACCGGCAACTCGGTCGTTATGCACGACGGGGATCTCGCGAGCGCGATGCGCGCGAGCCTCTCCGCTCCGGGTGTGTTTGCGCCGGTGGAGCGCGATGGCCACCTCTTGGTCGATGGCGGGCTCGCCGAGAATCTACCCATCGACGTGGCGCGCAGCATGGGGGTGGACATTCTCATTGTCGTAGACGTGAGCACACCGCTCGTCGCGCGCGAAAAGCTGACCAGCGCTCCGGCGATATCAAACCAGATGCTGGCGATCCTGATCAGACGCAACGAGCAGCGTCAACTTGAGAGCCTTTCGAAGAGCGACATGCGGATCATTCCGATTCTTGGTGACTATTCGCCTTTTGATTTCAGCATCGTGGCACGTGCGGTGGGCGCGGGCGAACAAGCGGGACTGGCTGCGCAGGGCGAACTGCTTACCTTGGCGGTTGAACCAGGCGCCTTCGAGCACGCCGTCAAACAGCGCGCCGCGGTACGCGAGAAGCCTCCGCTCATCGAATTCGTGCGCATCGAGTCCGGGTCGGAGCGCTACGCGGACGCGCTGCATAAGCTGTTTGACGATCAAATCGGCAAGCAAGCCGATCCAAATGAGCTTGGCAGGCGCGTAACCGATTTCTACGGCGGCGAAAACTTCGAAGGCATCGATTACCGCATCGTGCAGGACGATAATGGCAAGTATGGCCTGGCGCTAACTGCGCGGCGCAATTCTTGGGGCCCGACGTACGTGCGCTTTGGCCTTAATCTGCAGGACGACTTTGCAGGTAACTCCACTTACAACGCGGCTGCGCGCTTCATTCAGTCGGAGATCACCGAGGCCGGGGGTGAATGGGTGTCGGATCTGCAGGTCGGCGAGACCTCGAGAATAGCGTCTGAGTTGTGGTTCCCGTTCTCGCAGACATCGCCATTTTTTGTGGCGCCGCACGCGCAAATCGAGGCCCAGGATATCTACGTCTTCCAGGACCAACGCCGCACCGCCGAGTATCGGGTGCGCACGACCGAGTACGGCATGGATTTTGGCAGAGACTTCGCCAACTGGGGCGAAATACGCACCGGGCTCGTGCGCGATGTGGGTAATTCCAGCCTGCTTATCGGTGAGCCGACGTTGAGCTACGGCGCTTTCGATGAAAAAGAGTTCTTTCTGCGCTTCTCCTACGACACGCTCGATAACCTTAATTTCCCGCGCTACGGGCAGCAGGCCTCTGTTGAGTGGCGCGGCGATCGCACGGCGCTTGGGTCGGCGGCGGATGAGGATCGGGTGGCCCTCAATTACTTGATCGCGCACAGCTGGGGAAAACAAACGGCGGTATTTTGGACGTCGGCGGGCTCGACGCTAGACGGATCAACGACCGATGTGCGTAAGCTGTTTACGCTCGGCGGCTTTCTCAATCTTTCGGGGCTCAAACAAGACTCACTCATCGGTCCCGATTACGGCATCGCACGCTTCCTCTTTTACCGGCAGATCGGCCGCGGCGGCCCGGGGATTCTTGATCTGCCGGTTTACCTCGGCACATCGTTCGAAATCGGCAACATCTGGGAGCGGCGCAATGAGTTCAGCTTCGGCTCGGCGCACAAGGACGCAAGCCTGTTCATCGGGCTCGATACTCTGATCGGCCCGGTCTACATCGGCTCAGGAATTGGCGACGGCGGAACGACGAACTTCTACCTGTTCCTTGGACGAACCTTTTAGGATCGTTACAAGCCGCGACTTTCTGCGAGTTTTTCCACTTTCTCGAACACGAGCGAGGGTACGTCAGTCGCGCGCGAGTACTCGTGGCGACGACTCATATCGGCAATCGCCGCGTCGCGCTCTTCAGTGGTCGCGTACCAGTGCAGGCGGTGCCATTGGGGCCCGAGGAGCTTGCGCAGGGGGTCGTCGGCGGGGAGGCTAACGCGAACGCCGAAAGGCTGCAGTCGCTCGTTGGGTGGCGCGCGCAAGTTCTGGGATTGGCTGATACCCATTGCTTCCAGCTCCAGACGTGTTAGCTGTGCAGAATCGAGGAATTGCGCTTGTTGAGCAATTTTTGATTGTGCTCAACGACGGCCAGGCTCTTCTGCAAAGTGCTCGAACGCGGATCAAGCGTAAGTCCGGTATGCAGATCCACGAGCGCAAGGTCATACTGCCCGAGTCCTGCGTACGCGGCGGCCCGGTTGTTGAAAGGCTGCCAGTTGGTCGGATCAAGTTCGATCGCGGCGTTGCATTGCTCGAGCGCCAGAGCCCACTCGCGCAGCATTGCGTATCCACCGCAGAGATTCGAACGCGCGGCTGCCGCCTCACGCGCATCGGTCTCATTCTTCAATCCTTCAAGTGTTAGCCTAATCCCTTCCTCGATTCGCCCTTCCTGCAAAGCCAGGGAGCCATCAGCGAGATAGGTATTGCCGCCGCCCAGCACCGTGCCGCTCATGGCCTGCAGGCCGGTGTCCGCGAGGCAGCCATGCCACCAGAAGAGGGCTGCGGCCAGGGCCGCGCTCTTGAAGAGCGGACAATGAAGATTGCTCATCGGTGCACTTCCCGCGCTCAGACTACGCCACCGAAACGGTATTGTTATAGCTCGCGGCGGCCCAACTTGCAAAACCGCGGGGCACTGTGGCGCTTGAGATTGCAGCCAAGGGTCCCCACACTCTCATTTCCGACCTTACTTAACGGTGAAACACATGTCTTTGTTTCGCAAAAAAGCGGAGATGCCCTCGGCGATGGACGCACTTCCCGGCAGGAGTGCCCCGCTGCGCGTCCCGGAGACACATTTTGTAAGCGGCAAGCGCATCGTTGCGCCGTTCCCGGACGGCCTTGCGGAAGCACTTTTCGGTTTGGGATGCTTCTGGGGAGCGGAAAAGCTTTTCTGGCAGCTACCGGGCGTCTACTCGACTGCTGTCGGGTATGCAGGCGGAGTCACACCGAATCCGACATATGAAGAAGTGTGTTCCGGGCGCACCGGGCACGCGGAGGCGGTGCGCGTGATATTTGACCCCGCCGTCACGTCCTATGAAGCCATGTTGCGGGCGTTTTGGGAGGCACATGATCCCACCCAAGGGATGCGGCAGGGCAACGATGTCGGAACGCAGTACCGCTCGGCGATCTACGTTTCAAATCCCGAACAGCGCGCCGCGGCGGAAAAATCCAAGCGCGAATTTCAAGCCAGCCTCACCCGCGCGGGTATGGGGCAAATCACGACTGAAATCCTGGATGCTCCGCAATTTTATTATGCAGAGGACTATCACCAGCAGTACCTCGCAAAGAACCCCGGCGGCTATTGCCCCAATCATTCGTGCGGGGTGCCTTTCAAATCCGCGGAAGTACCCGTCGGGCAGAAGGCGTAGTCGCCGCTTGGGCGATTGGACTTGCGTGGAACCAGAGAGTGACTAGCTGACGACGTCGAAGATCCCGGTGCTTCTGCAGGAAAACGCCAGCTGATTTCGATGTCGACGTCTACCGGAAGACTACCCCGTATTCTGGTCGTAGGAAAGTCCGCGGCGAGGGGTACATTTGCGGCAGCGCGATTGAGCGCGTTAACGCTTCGTGGCTGACCACTCTGTGTCGTGCGCCGTAGTCTTCCAATTTCGAAGAGATCGCATTGATGCCCGTTAGCTCGGCGCGCTGCCGAGCTATTCAGGTTGCTTCGGCGTGGCTGTCGCTGTCCCACTGCCTCTGCTCGAGAAGGATCATCGACGTTTCAACAGGATGACTTGAGTTCTTGACCGTCCATCGTATGGACGATGATTCGGTGGATCGATGTCAACATCTACTGAACGTCGACCCGATCCCGTGCCGCGCTGGCAGCTCAGTTAAACTCAAAGACGACGCGATGTGGCCGTCACGAGCGATGATGAGTGCTGCGCGCGACGCCTCTTTTCGCTCTCAGGTATCACGCTGATAGAGCGCAGTGATTTTGTAGGTGAGCTGTAACTTGCAGGGTTGCTTCGAGGCGTGATCGCGCGCCCGCGCGCCCGTACACTCCATCTCTCCCTGGACCTGACGTTTACCGTCGCTCAGCGCCGCGCTAACCGCAGCGCGGAGATCGAATTGTCCATCGCAGTCGGCAAAGGGACACGGAAACTCGAAGAAAGCGCGCGCCGGGGGATGCAGCTCGTGGGTCTGCGATGCCGGCACATTTCTCGCGCCATTAAAGTGTAGATCGAGGCGCAAGCGCTCCACGCTGGGGTATGCCGTACGAAGCACAAGCGCCGCTGCGCGGTCGCGACGTCGTCGGTCGAGCCGCTCCTGGCGACCTTCGGTGAGGCCACGGGCTGCCAGCCTCATTTCGCGCCCCCGGCCGTCGACTCACGCTCCGGCGCGACGATCGGCGCTGTTGGTTCCTCCTCGCCGGGAGCACCCGGTCGAGTCGCCCGTTTTTGCTGCTTCTCCTGCTGGCGCGCCTTCCTAGCCAGCTCTCTTTGTTTGCGCGCCTGGTGGTAGTTCGGTCTTGGCATTAAGGCTCCGTTGGTGACTGCGTCGACGCGGCGGCACGTGCTGGCCCCGGCGGGGGCTGCGTGAATCGCCATATTTCAAGCGTTCGAGCGCCTACTTATACTCCTTAATTCGCGCTGGCGGCCGAAATTGACCGCGGAAACATTGCGGTGGCGCGTGTCGAGCGAGATTTGCCTTGGTTCCTTGTCTGCGCTAAATGCAGCCAAAGGCCGCTGCGAAGGGCGGCTCATGAGCCATTGCGAGTCCAACATGAAACTGCTCGCCGGAGATTCTGCACACAGGCATCTGGGTAGGGAATGATGCTCGCGGGCGTGCCGCGTTTCAGCCTGCGCCGTCCTCCGCTCGAGGGGTCCCGAGCGGCTTGCGATCAAGGTGTAGTGATCAGGAAGGTTGCGCCGCTCGCATTTCGTTGTGCCGAGAACTGCGATTCCGGGAACCCGTGCGAAAGGCGGCGCTATCCAGGCAGCCTGGTTTGCTGTTATGTCATGAGAGCGGCTCGGGCTTCAGCGGCGATGATCTGCATGGAATGCCCAAACAGGCGAAGGAGAAATGACGATGACACCCATGATTTTTGCAGAAGCCACCCAAGCCTTGGAAGTTGGGATGACACCACGGCAAGAGCTGATCGAGACATACTGCGAAGCCATGTTGCGGCACAACGTTGCAGGAACCCGCCTCAAGCACACTCTTCGAGCGAGCCTGCTCTGTGCGGCGGTCGGATGCCTGCTCAGCATCCCCATTCAAGCGGCACCGACCGGCGCGATTCAGGGAGTGATGCTTGATGCGGACGGCAAGCCGTTTCGCGGCGCCACGCTATCAATTCGCAACGCTCCCGCGTTTTATGGTCCAACGTTTGGCGCAGACTCCACCCGGTACGTCGCGCGCGCTCTGCCGCCGGGTAATTACGAGATCGGCGTGCATCCCCCGGACGGCTACACGGCCGCATATTCGGTGTGCGTGAACTGCACCAATCATCCGCCCGCAAGCTGGGTGAATTATGGCCCCTATGAGGCGGAGCCGCTGCGCGTCACAATTCCGGCCAGCGGTGGATTCGTGGATGTTTGGTGGAAGTTCAACGCTGGTCAGTCACCCAGCGAGCCTGCCAATCAATGGCTCACCTGTAACGTCAAGGGCATCGCCATATTGCCGACTACGATGTCGGAGAGTTGGTCGGGAAGCGAGGCATCCGTGACGCTCGGCGCCAACCAGGATTTTGGTGGCGTTCTGACAAGTTTCCGGATTGCTAACAACCTGAATCACTCTTCGGTAGACGTCCTCGATGCGCGCAGTAGCGCGGGCGCGGCAATGCAGACCGCATTCATGATGCTCGACAAGAACACCAACCGCATCATCGTGGCCAATCAGGCCGCCGGAAATATGGCGCAGCAATGGGGTTTTCGGGGGGTTTTCTTGCATCTGGTGCAGACGGACTGGAGCCCGATCTTCAGCGATCATTATCATCCGCACGCCAGCTGGGCGGAAAAGGTCAATACCTCGCCGTGTTACCACGGCGGTTATCGCCTGCATGACGGGCAGCTGTCCCTCACCGGAG
>Ga0302324_100006022_pt1 | contig 26334 bp, 26 predicted proteins | sample Palsa_T0_1_FD_201949 | JGI IMG/M metagenome (GOLD analysis project Ga0302324, IMG submission 201949) | Peat permafrost microbial communities from Stordalen Mire near Abisko, Sweden - Palsa_T0_1 | ecosystem: Environmental > Terrestrial > Soil > Palsa > Peat permafrost | place: Sweden: Abisko... | reverse complement strand
GCTGCCCGCCATCGCCCCCACCGCCCGCGCCGCGCCGCGGCGCCCGCACCGTGCCATGTCCCGTCGCTCCGTCCGCGTCCAGCAATTCGAAGTCGATTTGTCGCTGCGTGAGATCGACACGGTTCAAGCGCACATGCACCGTGTCGCCCAGTTGCCAGCGCCGGCCGGTGCGCTGGCCCACCAGACCCATGCCGCCGTTCTCGAGCTCCCAGTAGTCGCCGGGGATGGCGGAGATATGCACCAGCCCGTCGATGGGCATTTCCTTGAGCTGTACGAATAGTCCGAACTCGAGCGCACTGGTGATCGTGGCGTCGAATGTCTCGCCGACACGCGGCTGCATGTACAGGCACTTCAGATACCCCATCACATCGCGCGACGCGTCATCGGCGCGCCGCTCGCGCTGCGAGCTCTCGGCGCCGAGGGTCTGCAATTCCGCCGTCGTGTAGCGATGCCCGGACGGCGAATTCTGCACGACGGCCGCCTTGATGGCGCGATGCACGAGCAAGTCCGGATAACGGCGGATGGGCGAAGTGAAATGCGCGTACTCTTCGAGCGCCAGGCCGAAGTGGCCGATATTGGTTTGCTGATACACGGCTTGAGCCAGCGAGCGGATCACCAGGCTCTCGAGCATGAGGCCGTCGGGCCGCGCTGCCAGCCGCTCCACCAATTGGCGGAATTCACGGGGAGTAGGCTTCTCAGAGAACACCGCGCCCACCTGCAATGCATTCAGGACCTTCTGCAATTCGGTGACGCGCTTGTCTTCCGGCTGGCCGTGGACCCGATACAGACTGCCCGCCTTCGCCAGGCGCAGCGCCACCGCAGCCTCGACATTGGCGGCGATCATGCACTCCTCGATCAGGCGATGCGCGTCGTTGCGCGTCACGGCGTAAAATCCCTCGATGCGGCCGTCGGCGCCGATGCGCGCCTTGACCTCGCCACCGCGAAAGTCCAGCGCGCCGCGTGCGTCGCGCGCCTCCTTGAGCGCACCGTAAACGGCATACAGCGTTTGCAATGAGACACCTACCGCGGGTGCCACATCGCCGGCGTGTCTCTGCGGGTTCTGCAAGTAGCTCCACGCTTGGTCATAAGTCAGCCGCGCGTGTGAAATGATCACGGCCTCGTAAAATCGGCTCTTGCCCGGCTTGCCGTTCTTGCCGATACGCATGTCGCAGACGAATGCCAGGCGCTCGACGCGCGGCATGAGCGAGCACAGATGATTGGAGAGGTTTTCCGGCAGCATCGGAATGACCCGATCCGGGAAATAGACGGAAGTGGCGCGGGAGCGCGCCTCGGCGTCGAGTTCGCTGCCGCAACGCACGTAATTGCTGACATCGGCAATGGCGACAATGAGCCGCCAGCCGCCGCCGCGCACAGCCTCCGCGTACACCGCGTCATCGAAATCCCTGGCGTCCTCGCCGTCAATGGTCACCAGCGGGACATTGCGAAGATCCTCGCGGCCCTCGTGGTCGGCCGCCTGCACTTGCGGAGCAAAGCGACTCGCAGCGCGAATGACCTCCGGAGGAAATTCCTGCGGCAGATCATGCCGCAGAATCGCAAAACGGGCCGCCAGATCCGACGGACGCAGGTTCTCGAGCAGCTCGACGACACGGCCGTGCGCCGCTGCTTCACCTTGCGGGCGCTTGGTCACCTCGACGATGACGTAATCGCCGTCTTCGGCTCCGTGCCGGTCCCGCGCGGCCACCTCGACCGAGTACCAGTGTCCCGGATCCTCCGGTTCGACCTTGCCGCGATCGTGGCCCGCACGCCAGATGCCGCCGATCCGCAGCGGCGCGTCGCCGACGCGGCGGATCAGGCGCGCGACGCGTCGTCCGCGCTCGTTCATGCCGACGGCGAGAACCTCGACCTTGTCGCCATGCATCAGGGTCGCCGTATCGGCCCGCGCCAGTACCAAGGGCGCGGAACCGTCATCAGGCATGACCAGCACATCGCCGTTGGCGCGGCCGCGCACCCGCCCGGCCACACGCTCGCCTTCGCCCGCTGCGGCGAAGCCGTTCGGCCCCTCGATGGCTTGGCCGTCGCGCACCATCGCAGCCAGGCGCTTGCCCAGCGCTTCACGCTGTGCGGCGGTATGTAAACCAAGACGCTTCGCGAGGCGCGCCGCGGTCAACGGCTCCGGCGCCTCCGCCAGATGCTTGAGCAGCAGCTCGCGGCTCGCGATGGGATCCGCGTAGCGCGATTGCTCGAGTTCTAGATTGGGATCCTCGCCGCGCCAATCCGTACCGGACGTCTTCGCCTGGTTCGCTTTGGGGCGCCGCGAGCCCGTAGGTCCACGTCGTGTCACTGCGGCAGATTATCAGCTTTGCAGGTCGCCGGGCGCATATCCGCGGGACGGCCGCACCGTTTTCTACCGATGTGTCTGGCTCAGTCCGAAAAGCGCGCGGCAGTGTTCGGCGAATTCCTGCGCGATGGCGCTCATGGGACGGCCTCGCAAAGTGGCGAGCACGAGCCGGCTGTTCTTGACGGCGCCCGCCAGAGGCCGCGCCACCAGCGCACGGCCATCATAGGTCACATTGTTCGCCGGCTTGGTGGCCAGAAGACCGTATCCGAGACCGTGTCCGATGAGGCCGCGCACCATCTCCAGGGATCTGGAACGATAGCCGACCTGCGGCTCGAGGCCGGCCTCCTGAAACAGCGCCAGGATGTAATTCCGGCTGGGCTCGACATCGAGCAGGATCAGGGATTCCTGCACCAAATCCGCCAGCGCCAGGGCGGAAGATGCCGCCAATGGGTGACCCTCGGCGAGCAGCACATAGGGCGTCAATTCCACCAGGTGCTCGACCTGCAGCTCCTCGCTCAAGCCGACGTCGTACAGCAGCGCAATCTCCGTGTCGCTGCGCCGCAGGCTTGCGGCCAGGTGATCCTGGTCGGCTTCGATCAGCGTCAGCGCCAATGCGGGATGCAATTTCGTGATGCGCGACACCAGCGCAGGGAGAATGTACGGCGCGATTACCTGATAGCAGCCGACGGCCAGAGCGTCCTCGGCACCGCCGCGCGCCACACGCCGAGGATGAAACCGCCGTGGTACTCCGTAGGCGCGATTGGCATAGATCAGCGGCGCGCCGGTGCCCGCCACGAAGATGTCCTGCACCGAACCGAACACGACGAAGTGCGACCCCACGCGCTCGCTTGCCGTGACGCGACAATCGAAGGCCACCAGGGAATCGACCACTCGCGGCGCGCCCGTGAGCTGTGTCGTCCAGGTCGCGCAATCGAACTTGGCTGCGCCCTGGGCTCCGCTGCGGCCCGCGAAATTATCGGAAATATGCGCCTGATCGTCGCGCAGCACATTGACGCAAAACACGCCGTTCTTGAGCAACGCGTCGATCACCGGGCTGAGATGATGGATGCACACCAGCAGCGTCGGCTGCGGCGTATCCGCCGACACCGACACCATGGCGGAAACGGTCACTCCGTGCCGCCCCGCGACACCGTCGGTTGTAACCACATTGACCGTGCTGGCGGCATAGCTCATACCATGCAGGAATTGCTGCCTGAGGGCGCGATCCGCCGGCATTGGTTGCGATTGATCTCGCGTACCGCTCATCGTCAGTGCTCCTGGTACTGCTGGGGCGGCCGGCCCCGGCCCATATGATCATCGCTCATTGCCGGATTTAACCAAAGGACGGCGCTCACGGACGGGCTTTCCGGCCGCCGCCGCCCATTCGCGTAGCCATTCATTTGACAAGCCCCAGGTCAGTGCGTACATTTCTGCGCCTCGCATACGGCGGACCCATCTTGCCCAGGTGGCGGAACTGGTAGACGCGCTGGTTTCAGGTACCAGTGGAGCAATTCGTGGAGGTTCGAGTCCTCTCCTGGGCACCAATATAGAATTTCCTTATATTTCTGTTACTTACGGGCAACAGCAAATGGAACACCTCAAACCCTTCGATCCGGCGGACATCGACGAAACCCTGACGCGCGTCGTCTCCCGCGCAGGTCACACCTTTTTGCTGTTTCCATATATCGAAGCCACCGGCGCCGTACCGAAATTCAATTCCGTCGGCCGCGAGATAGCGGGACCGGCCGCGACCATCGCGGACTTCGCGGCGCTTTCCGCACAGTTGACCCAAACCGCAAAACAAGCGCAGTGGTTCATATCCTTCAACACCCCCTGGCTGGTGGCGTTGTCCGAGGTGCAGGAGATCGCACACCGTCCCTCGGTTCCCAGAGGCACGCGCCGCTAGCCCCAACGGTGACGGATCGCTCCTCGAAGGCAAATCTCGTCGCGCATGGATTGGAACTACGATTTCAGATCGTCATCGGTCCCTCTATCGTGTTCCTTCGATAGATCATTCTTCTCGGTGTGGGCCCGGTCCGTCGCCTGATCACCGGAATCCACAGACTTCTCCGCCGTCCGCTGATTGCGTAACTTCAGCCAGTCCTCAAGCCCCTTTGCTCTCAGCTCCTCGAGGGTCGGCGAATCTCCCCGCTGAGCGCGCAGCTTTAGCCAATCTTCCACTCCCCTTTGTCTAGCTTGATGAAGCTCTTCTCTTGCGCTCGTAACAGGGTGAAACGATTGTGGCGTGTGCTCGACTTGGCGGTCGTTCATACTATCGCGTAAAGCGTCAACGTCGACTAAATCCTGGGCTCGGCCAGCGGAGATTTTCGCGGCCAGCAGGTCCTCACGCGAAATGAACGGTGCCGTCAGACCGTCATCTATCTGAACATCCACTCGTCTTTGCCATGCTGCGTCGAATTCGACACCACTGATTTTGGGCATGATATCCACCATCACTGGCGGTGTACCCATGCGAAAGAAATTGTCCGGCTCGGAAAAATCGCTGGCGCTTAGGCCTTCGATCGGTGCTCCGAACTTCGCGAGCGCGGTATATACAGCTTTGCCGTTTTCAGGGTCTGCCCCGATCAAGATGTCCAAGTCTTTGGTAGCACGCGGCTGTGCGTGAAAGGAAACGGCGTATCCGCCAACGATCAGATACCTAACCTGTTCGGCGTTGAATACGGATAATAGTTCTTTGAAGTCTCGGTACATCCGCTGCCCCCCCCTTCAGTGCCTGAAGTTCAAGGTTGAGGTCCATCACGGCGCGAATCCGTTCGCTTCCCGGGAGGCGTTGCCAAGCCCGATATTCATCCAGCTTCATCGCGCGCAGGCTCTTGTAGCGAGTGATCGTTTTGTCCATTGAATTAAACTAACACAAATTGTGGTGCGGAAACGCACTAGCCCACCTCTCTTTCGCCCTTCTTTTTCCTTGATAATCCTACGGTTAGCGTCCGATCGACGGGCCTCCAATTCATCACTGTCGGAGCGCTCGTCGTATGGCGTCGATCGCGAGAGCCGCGCTTGAGACTGAATGCCACGGATTTGCAATTCCTCGCTAGGATGACCACTCTGCGCTCGTTCCAGTCCCACCAGGCGCCGGATTGTGACAGCATCGGAAGGTTGCCCATCGCGCTAGTGAAAGTCCCGCGGCGGATTGCGTAGTGACAAGTCCTGGTGCGGAAGGCATATTGGCGGGTGATTGCCCCCTACAATGAATAACCGACAGGGCCTTCATGATGTCTTCGTTTTTGGATCGCCAGAGCACCGTTGCGCCACCCGGATTCAATCGATTCTTGGTACCTCCCGCCGCCATGGCGGTGCATTTGGCCATAGGCCAGGTCTACGCTTTTTCGACATTCAATCTGCCGCTCACCAAGCTGATCGGCCTCAAAGCTTCGGCCCCCGGGGACTGGGATCTGAAGCAAATGGGCTGGGTATTTTCCATCGCCATCGCCATCCTCGGCATATCCGCCGCCGTGTTCGGCCGCTGGGTCGAAGCAGCCGGTCCGCGCAAGTCGATGTTCACTGCCGCCCTATGCTTCGGCGGGGGATTCATCCTTGCCGCGATCGGAATTCACCTGCATCAGCTTTGGATACTGTACCTGGGCTACGGTGTGCTCGGAGGCTGCGGACTGGGCATCGGCTATATCTCGCCTGTCTCGACCCTGATCAAATGGTTCCCCGATCGACCGGGCATGGCCACGGGGATGGCCATCATGGGCTTCGGCGGCGGCGCCCTCATTGCCGCACCCCTTTCGGTATTGCTCATGGCCCATTTCAAGACGGCGAGCTCGAACGGCGTGCTCGAGACCTTCGTCACCATGGGCGTGATTTATTTCATGTTCATGATGATCGGCGTTTACACGATTCGCGTGCCGGCGGCCGATTGGAAACCCGCCGGCTGGACCGCGCCGACTCAACCCAAGCAATTGATGACCACGGCCAATGTCGCGGTCGACATGGCATGGCGTACGCCGCAATTCTGGCTGCTGTGGGTGGTACTCTGTATGAATGTGACCGCAGGCATCGGCGTACTCGGTCAAGCCTCACCGATGATCCAGGAAATATTCAGCGGCCGAGTATCGGCGCCGGCCGCAGCAGGCTTCGTCGGACTGATCAGCCTGTTCAACATGCTCGGCCGGTTCTTATGGGCATCCGCCTCGGACCTCATTGGCCGGCGCAACACCTACATGGTCTTCTTCCTGCTCGGCATCCTGCTTTACTCGACGGTGCCTACGCTCGGACATCTGGGATCCATCCCCCTGTTCGTCGCCGCCTTCTGCCTCATTCTCTCCATGTACGGCGGGGGCTTCGCCACCATTCCGGCTTACTTGCGCGACATGTTCGGCACCTACCAGGTCGGCGCCATTCACGGCCGGCTGCTGACAGCCTGGGCCGCGGCGGGCGTATTGGGTCCTGTGCTGGTGAACTACATCCGGCAGTACCAGATAGACAGCGGCGTGCCCAAGGAGCAGGCGTATTCGGTCACCATGTACATCATGGGCGGCCTGCTGCTCATCGGTTTCCTTTGCAATTTCGCCATGCGCGCGGTCGATGAGAAGTATTTCCACCGTGGGGGCAGCCAAGCATGAAAGGAAGACTCATCGTTCTGTGGGCTGCCGTGAGCATTCCCCTGTTGTGGGGCGTGATGAAGACCCTGGAAAACGCAATGAAGTTGTTCGAGTAATTCGCGCCGAAATGTTTGCTCAACGGGGTGAGCCTCACCCTCAGGAGTCCGTTGTGAATGTGAATCTCAGCCTAGCCCCCCTGGTCGCGCTAATCGCAGGCATTTTGATTTTGGTCATGCCGCGGCTGCTCAACTACATCGTCGCCCTCTATCTGATCGTCATCGGGCTGCTCGGCCTGTTCGGCGGCGGAGCGTTTCATCTGAGGTGAAAGCGCGCCCACGGGCGTTGGCAGAGCGGGCGGCTAGATGACACCGCCAAGCGCGGCGCCGTTCGGGCTGCCGAGGCCCGTGCAAGCATCCCAACCCACGGTGGCCGCGAAGTCGCCGTTGTTGCCGCTCGTGATGTCGCGCAGCGCCTTCGGGCTCTGATAGAGCTGCGGATTGATGTAGCCCGCGGGTTTGCCCGACACCTCGTTGATGCGAGCGAGTAAGGCAGCCCACAGGGGGGCGACGGCGCTGGTGCCGCCGATCACGGTGTTCGTGCCGTCGATCCGGACCGCATACCCAGTTTCGGGGTCGGCATTGCCCGCCACATCGGGCACGCCTCGCTTGGACAGTGCCACCGACTGCCCTTGCTCGTCGGCGGTCAATCCCGTCTGCCACGTGGGCACCGCGAAGAAACTGCTGATGCCGCCGCCGCTGGCGCCTCCTTCCGCACCGTCATTCCACACGACCTCGCCGGCGATGGTGCTGCCGGTGGCCTGAAGACTGGTGCCGCCACAGCCCAGCGCGAAGGGGCTCGAAGAGGGAAAATCCACCTGATCTCCGCTGCTGACGCCGTCGCTCGACCCGCTGTCGCCGGAGGCCACGCACACCGTGATGCCCATCGTGGCCGCCGCCTGGAATGCCTCGTCCATGGAGGTCATCGCCTGAGCCGTCCAAGACGACTCGGGACCGCCCCAACTGATGGAAATCACCGAGGGCTTATGCGTGGTGTCGTGGATCGCCGTGGTGATGGCGTCGAGAAAGCCGGCGTCGGTATTGGGCGCGAAGTACACCACGATGTTCGCCTGCGGGGCGATGGCTCCCACCACTTCGATATCCAGCATGACCTCGCCGTCGGGTCCATTGGCATCGCCGGTCGGACTGTTCGCGCCGCCATCCACCGGCACGGCGACCACCGAAGGCGTGGCAACACCAAGACCTTGGAAGTAAGTATCGAGATCCGCCGGGACAAAGCCGCCGCCCAATTCAATGAGAGCCACGCACTGGCCCTGACCCGTGCCGGCCGGAAATCCATAGGCTGAGGCCACCTGCAGCGGTGTGTAGGACACGGCTTTGCTCGTGGCAGGCCGCAGTCGAAAGTGCGGCGACGCCTGCGGGCGGTCGTCGAGGCCGAAGACCGCTTCGACGATGCCCGACAAATCGGCGGGCAGCAGAATCGCTCCGGTACGGCCGCGATAGCGTCGGCCGGCATGATTCATGTGGTGCAATTGAACGCCGAAAGCGCTGCTGAATTGCGCCACCGTTCCCGACAGCATCACGGTGCGGCGAGCCGCGTCCTCCTGCTCCACCGCAAGACCGCGTGCCGCCGCAAAGGCGCGCACCGCGGCCAAATCCGCTGCCTCGGCGCCATGCCGTCGGGCGAATTCGTCGCGGCTCAGGAAGGGATGAGTGCGGCCGGAAGCTATTGCGGCCACTCGGGCCGAAAATTCGTGCTGAGCGCGGCGGCGCAGGAGCATCGTTACCTGCAGACGCTCCGTCGGCTCGGCGGGCCCGATGGTCCGGGCGCCCGGCACCGCGACCCGTTCGCTGCCTTTGAGAGAAATGTTGGACATGATTCCTCCTTCCAGTTTCATAATGCGACCGCCGGAAGCAACGCGGGTTCCCGGCGCCGCACCGGCCGCGGCCGCCGATGGCGGTTCAGCTGGGCGCCTACTGCTCCCCCGCCCGCAGCGGCCGCCGCGCAAACCAGCCGAAGGCGAAAATGGTGAAATAGCAAAATGCCGGCACGACGAGGGCGTGCTTCAATCCCCACAAATCCGCAGCGTGGCCCGTCACCAGCGGCACGATGGCGCCGCCGACGATGGCCATGCAGATGACACCTGACCCTTCTGCCGCACGCTTGCCCAGGCCTTCGCTGGCCAACGTAAATATCGTCGGGAACAGGATGGAATTGAACAGCCCGACTGCGAGCAGCGACCAACCCGATACGAGGCCCGTGGTATTCGCCGAAATCGTCAACAAGACGATGACGATGAGCGCAGCGCAGGACAGCACCTTGCCGGGTGCGAACAACCGCAGCAGCCACGCCCCTACGAACCTTCCGACCATGGCTCCGCCCCAATAGAACGACACGTGCTTTCCGGCAAGTCCGGGCTCCATGCCAAGCACGTTCGCTTGCATCAGATAGATGACGATCAGCGAGCCGATGGCGACCTCGCCGCCGACATAGAGAAAAATGCACAGGGTTCCGAACGCAAAGCGCGGCCGAGTGAGCAGGTTGAAGGCGCGCAATATGGGCGTCGGTTCTGCCGGCGTTTCGACCAAGCTGTTACGCCACAGCCAGACCATCGCGGCCAGCAGCACGAGTGCGATGGCAAGCCCGATGTAGGTGTGGACCACGACCTGGGTCTCGACCCCGCGAAACGCGTCGAGAGCGGCTCCGGACAGAGTCGCTGGGTCAACCGTCGCCAAGGAGCCCAGGATCAGAATCGAACCTACGTAAGGGAATATGGTGGTGCCCAGCGAGTTGAACGCCTGCGCGAAAGTCAAACGGCTGCTGACCGTGCGCACCGGCCCCAGCATGGAGATCAACGGGTTCGCGACCACTTGAACGGTGGTGATTCCGGAAGCCAAGACGAACAAAGCCAGTAGAAATAGACCGAACAGTCCGTGCGCGGATGCGGGGATGAACAACAAACAGCCCGCGGTCATGGTCAACAGGCCGGCAACCGCCGATCGCATATAGCCAATGCGCCGTACCAACGCGGCGGCGGGAAGTGAAATGATGAAATACGCCACGAAGAACGCCGATTGCACCAGCATCGCTTCGGCGACCGACAGCGTGAACAGTGCCTTGAGCTTGGGGATGATCACGTCATTGAGGCTGGTGATCCCGCCGAATACGAAGAACAATGCGTACACGAAAGCTTGCAGATTGGCCGCGTAAGTGGCGGCGGCATCGCTGCCATCGGCATTCGTTTGGGCGGGCGAAGATGCGACTGCGGTTCCGTATGCCATGTGTTCCCCTTTCGACTTATGTTTGTCAGATAGCGTTGCCAGCACTACCTTAGACGAGTGACATCGCTGTCACCCACTACTAGCCTACAACATCGTATCCGCGGCGTCGCCGCGAATCAGCCGAACGGGTTCTGCCGGATGATGGTTTGATCGCGATCCGGACCGGTAGAAATGATGGTAATCGGCACCTCAACCAGGGATTGCAAGCGCTCGAGATAGCTGCGGGCGTTGGCGGGCAACTCCTCGTAGCGTCGGATCCCCACCGTGCTCTCCTTCCATCCCGGAATGTCTTCGTAGACCGCTTCGGCGTCGCCGAAGTGCTCGGACAACAGCGGCGGTGTCAGGGAAATGGCGCCGCCGATCTTGTAGCCCACACAGACACGAATCGTATCCAGGCCGTCGAGCACATCGAGCTTGGTGACGCACAGCGAGGAGCAGCTGTTGTGAACGATGGAGCGCCGCAAGGCGACGGCGTCGAACCAGCCGCAGCGTCTGCGCCGGCCGGTCACTGAACCGAACTCATGACCCACGCGAGACAGGTGTTCGCCGAACTCGTCGAACAGCTCCGTCGGAAACGGACCCGCGCCGACGCGGGTGGCATAGGCTTTGACGATGCCGAGCACCTCGTGCAGCCGCCGCGGTCCCAGGCCGGTGCCGGCGGCGGCCCCGCCGGCGGTGGTGGTCGAGGAAGTCACGTACGGATAGGTGCCCAGATCCACATCCAGCATGGCCCCCTGCGCCCCTTCGAACAATGCGTTCTGGCCATCGACGCTCAACTGCTCGAGTATGCCGGTCACGTCCGCCACCAGCGGTTTGAGGCGCTCGCCGAGTTCCAAGTTCGATTCCAGCACCTGCTGGAAATCGACGGCAGGAAGCTGAAAATATCGCTGCAAGACGAAGTTGTGGTAATCGAGTATCTCGCCCAGCTTGGCGGCGAATCGCTCGCGGTGAAACAGATCCGAGACGCGCACGGCGCGGCGCGCGACCTTGTCTTCGTATGCCGGGCCGATGCCGCGACCTGTGGTGCCGATGGCGTTCGCGCCTTGCGCCTTTTCGCGCGCGCGGTCGAGTGCCACATGGGAGGCGAGAATCAGCGGGCACGCCGGGCTTACCCGCAGCCGCTCGAACACGGGGACGCCCTGCTCGATCAGCATTTGCGCCTCCTTGAACAGGGCTTCGAGCGATAGCACCACGCCATTGCCGATCAGACAGCGCACATGCTCGTGGAGAATTCCCGAGGGAATGAGCGACAGAATGGTCTTCTTGCCGCCGATGACCAGCGTGTGCCCGGCGTTGTGGCCGCCCTGGAAGCGCACCACGGCCTTCACCTGGTCGGTCAGGAGATCGACGACCTTGCCCTTGCCCTCATCGCCCCATTGCAAGCCGATCACGACCAGGTTCTTACCCATTACGCGCCACCCACAGCAATGCCAATCCCGCCACCATGCTGATCAATCCTCCCCATCGCAGTTGCTTCGCTTCGGTCTGGGCGAGCTTCGCCATCAGCCGCTGGGCGGCCGTCGGGTTGACGAAAGGCAACACACCCTCGAGGACCAGGTACAACGCAAAGGCGCCGGCCAAATAGCGCGCGAGTTCGCTCCACCCTATGTCCATCATTTCGGCGGAGGCTGCGGCTGCGATTTATTGAAATATTTGAAATAAGCATTGTCCGGTGCGATCACCAGCACATCGCCCTGGGTGCCCACGGCATCCCGGTACGACTGCATGCTGCGGTAAAAGCTGTAGAACTCCGCGTTCTTGGAATATGACTTGGCGTACACCTCGCTCGCAGAGGCATCGCCCTCGCCGCGAATCTGCCCGGCCTGACGCGCCGCCTCGGCCAGAATTTCGGTCTGCTGCTTGTTCGCATCGGCCCGCGTGCGCTCCGACGATTCGACGCCTTCGGCGCGCAATTTGGCCGCCTGCGCCTTGAAGGTCGCGCGCATCCTGTCGAATACCGAATCCTGGACCTGCTGGGGCAGATCGATCTTGGTGATGCGCACGTCCACCAGATCCACGCCCAGCTGTTCTGCCGCCGGGCGGGCATTCTTCATCATGGAATCGGTGAATTCGGTGCGTTCGGCGGTGACGACCTGCTGCAGCGTGCGCTGGGTCACCACGGTCTTGATGCTGTCCTTGACGGTCTCGCCGAGGCGATCGTTGGCCACTTCCTCCGCTCCGCCGGTGGCTTCGTAGTAACGGCGCAAATTATTGATGCGCCATTTGACGTAGAAATCCACCTTCAGCTGTTCCTGTTCCCGCGTCAGGAACAACTCCTGCCGATACAGTTGCGTGATGATGCGCTTGTCGAAGCGGCTGACCTCTTCGACCAGGGGAATCCGTAAATGCAGCCCCGGCTCGAAATTGGAATCGACGATTTCGCCGCCGATGGATTTGATGGCGAGCTGCCCTTCGCTGACGGTGAACACGCTGGAGCGCACCACCAAAATGAGGACGACCAGCGTCAAGAGCGTGTACAGAATTCTGTTTTGCATCAGCGTACCCCACGCGCGCGCGCAGGATCCTCGGCAGGCGCAACTTGAATTTCTGGGATGCGCGCCGGAGGCACCGTCATGGTGTCGTTCGGATTCGCAACCGACTGCGGTCCCGGCGCAATCAATTTATCGAGCGGCAAATACATCATGCTGCTGCCGTTCTTCGTGTCGACGATCACTTTGCGTGAATTCTTGTAGACGTTCCCCATGGCTTCGAGATACATGCGCTCGCGCGTCACCGCCGGGGCATGCTCGTACTGGGAAAGAACCTGATCGAAGCGTGCGGTCTCGCCCTGCGCCAGGGCGAGCACTTGCAGCCGGTAGGCCTCGGCATCCAGCACCTCTTTCGCGGCCTCGCCGCGCGCCCGCGGCAGCACATCGTTGCGGTAGGTTTCTGCATCCTGCTGATAGCGCTGGCGGTCCTTGTCGGCCTTGATGGCATCGCGCTGCGCATCCTGCACCGCTTCCGGCACGTTCACGCCGGTGAGATTCACGCTCAGGATGTGGATTCCCATATCGTAATTGTCGAGCGTCCTTTGCAGCAGGAACTTGGCTCGGTCGGTGATGGAGGCATCGAACGCCAAGGCCTTGTCGAGCGAGGCCTGTCCCACGGCCTCGCGCATCGCACTTTCGCTCACCTGGGTCAGCGTGTCTTCGACGTCACGCACCTTGAACAGCAATTTGAGCGCATCGGGCTGGATGTACTGAACGGCGGATTTGACCTCCACCAGATTGGTGTCGGCCGTGAGCATGCTGGCATCGTCGACGACGCTGTATTGATGCGAGACGTTGACGATGATTTTGCGCTCGATCGGCCAAGGAAGATGCCAGTTGTAACCGGGTCCCGTGGTCTGCAGATACTTGCCGAAGCGCAGCACCACCGCACGTTCCTGCGCATCGACGCGGTAGAGGCCGCTGCCGATCCACACGGCAAAGATCAATACGAGGACACTGCTCAGGCCCCTGCCGAAGCTGGCGGCGTTCTGCCCCCCTCCCCCTGCGCCGCCCCCGCCGCGCCCGAACAAGGCGGATAGGCGCCGCTGGAAATTTCGCAGTACATCGTCCAAATCGTTCTGCGATTGTTGCGGACGATTCCAAGGATTGCGTTTCTCGCCGCCGGGTTCGTTCCAAGCCATGCGTAATGCCTATGTGTGAACAGCGGCGCATTCTAACAGCCGACCCGCCGTCCACAAGCTAGCTTAAGCCACGCGCTGTTCGCGGGTCCTTTCCTTGGTTTCCACCAGATTGACGCCCTTACTGCCCAATAATTTGGCCACTTCGGCTAAATCGAGTTCGACGTCCAGGTCCCAGCTGCCGTCCTCGCACTGCCGCTCGGCGCGCACCGCATTGCGTTTATAGAGATCCGAACGGACGGCGGCAGCCGGCAATTCGAGATGCAGGGTCCGGCGCACCTGGTTGGGGCGCACGGCATGCGCCAAAGCCTCGCGCAACTCCTGCAAGCCCTCGCCGGTGACCGCGGAGGCCGAAACCAGTGTGGCCACCCCGTCCCTGCCCTGCACCATTCGGGTTGTTTCGCCCGCCAGATCGATCTTATTGAGCACCACCAGCTCGCGGATATCGCCCGCCCCGATGCTGCGCAGTACTTCGCGGACTTGTTCGATACGCTCATCGCGCTGTGGGTCGCTCGCGTCCACCACGTGCAGCAACAGGTCCGCATCGCGTGCCTCCTGCAGGGTGGATCGAAACGCCGCCACCAGTTCGTGCGGCAGAGCGCGCACGAAACCCACGGTATCGGCCAGCACGACCTCACCGACCCCCGCCAGCTTGACCTGCCGGACGGTGGGATCCAGCGTTGCAAATAGCTGATCGGCGACAAAGGTGGCCGCGCCCGTCAGCGCGTTGAACAGGGTGGATTTGCCGGCGTTGGTGTAGCCCACGAGCGCCACGGTAGGCACCGGCACCTCGCGCCGCACGTGCCGGCCGGTATCGCGCTGCCGTGCCAGCTTTTCCAATCGTCCCTTGAGCGTACGGATGCGCTTGGCAATCAAGCGACGGTCGGTTTCCAGCTGAGTCTCGCCGGGTCCCCGCAATCCGATGCCGCCCTTCTGCCGCTCGAGGTGGGTCCATCCCCGGACCAAGCGGGTCGACAGGTGCGAGAGCTGAGCGAGTTCGACTTGAAGCTTGCCCTCGAAACTACGGGCACGCTGGGCAAAGATATCTAATATCAGGCCGTTACGATCCAATACTCGACGGCCGGTGAGTTTCTCGAGATTGCGCTCCTGGCTCGGTGTCAGCGTTTGGTCCACCAACACCAGATCCGCATGATGCTCCTCCGCGCTGGCGCGTATTTCCTCGGCCTTGCCCGAACCAACGAAGTACTTAGGATCCGGGCGGGCCCGGGAGGCAAGCACGAGCGCCGCTCCCACCACCCCTGCCGATGCGGCCAGCGCACGGAATTCGACCGTATCGTTGGGATCTACGGGCTGCCCGATGCCGACGCCCACGAGAACGGCACGCTCTCCGCCTCGTGGACGTTCAAACAATTGCAGAGTGCCGCCTCGCCACTTGTCTGAGTGAACGACAGGTATGTTCGCAGGCCGCGATCGATGCGACTCGACCGGGGTTCATTCGACCAGGTTCACTCGACAATAGCCGGTTCCGTCACTTCGCCATCCTCACCGGTCGGCAATCGCACATTGCGCGCGGGCACCACCGTGGAAATGGCATGTTTGTAGACCATCTGGCTCACACTGTTTCTGAGCAAGACGACGAACTGATCGAAGGAATCGATCTGTCCTTGCAGTTTGATGCCGTTCACAAGATAAATTGAGACGGGCACGCGTTCTTTGCGCAGGGCATTTAAGAATGGATCCTGCAGTGACTGGCCACGGGCCATGGGTGAAGCTCCTTGTTTTTTAGTGTCATTTGAACTGCCGGACCACTTCCCTGCGGCAACAGGCACATACGTATTCATGCTAGCACAGCGCTCCTCAAGACGTGATACCGGACGGTATTGCGAATTGGCCCCTGGACAGCGCATCCATCATCTTCGGTGCCACATCAGAGTGCACGGAATCGAACCACCGCGCCCGATCGCGCCGGCGCAACCACGTCAACTGGCGCTTGGCTAGTTGCCGCGTTGCCGCAATTGCCTGGTTCTCAGCTTCGTTCAACTCACACTGTCCCGCTAAATGTCGCCACAACTGTCGATATCCGACCGCGCGCATCGATGGATGTTCCGCGCTCAGATCGCTTCTTTCAAAAAGCGCCCTGACCTCTTCCAAGAGGCCCGCTCCCATCATCGCGCCGAAGCGCTTTCCGATTCTGGTGTGCAATTCGCGGCGTTCAAGGGGCGCAAGCACAAATTCTGTGACGTCGACGTCGTCAAAAACCGACACACGCTTCTGTTGCAGTCTCGTGATGCTTTCGCCCGTCAACCGGTACACCTCGAGTGCGCGCTGAATGCGCTGCGGATCGTTGACATGAATACGCGCCGCCGCCTGCGGATCCACCTCCCTCAACTCCTGGTGCACGGCTGCCCACCCGTCGGACTCCGCCTGCGCCTCGATCGCGGCGCGCACGCCGAGGTCCGCCGCGGGCAGATCAGCAATTCCATGCGTCAAGGCGTGGAAGTACAGCATGGTGCCGCCCACCAGCAGCGGATGCCTCCCGCGCCGCCAAATATCCTGCATTGCGCCGGCCGCGTCGCGGGTGAAATCGCCGACGGAGTAGCTTTCCGCTGGATCGCGAATATCGAGCAGATGATGCGGCACTCGCCCACGCATGGCTGCCGTGGGCTTGGCGGTACCGATGTCCATGCCGCGATACACGAGCGCCGAATCCACGCTAAGGATCTCGAGGGGCAGCATTTCGGCCAGACGCATCGCCAGATCGGATTTACCGGAGCCGGTAGGGCCCATCAACAATATCGCCTGCCGGCGATCGGCCGCGCCGCGTTGCGGCGCCTGGTCCGGGGCGGCCTCGTCCGTCATCGCCCGCGTAGAAAGAGCCGATCAAGATCGTTGATCGACAGGCGAACCCAGGTGGGGCGCCCGTGGTTGCACTGATCGGCGCGCTCCGTGCCTTCCATTTCACGCAGCAAGGCGTTCATTTCAGGCAGACTCAGATTGCGCTGCGCACGGACTGCGGCGTGACAGGCCATGGTCGCAAGCAAGTGATTGATCGACTCCTCGACCCGCCGCGAGTGACCTTGCTCCAGCAAGTCCGACAGAACATCGCGCACGATGCCAGCCGGATCACGGCCCGACAGGAGACTGGGAATCGCCCGCAATGCCAACTGATCGGGCGCCAAACGCGTGACCCCGAAGCCCAGTGCCGCAAATTCCGCCGCATGCAATTCAGCGGCTTCGGCCTGCGCCGGACTCACATGCAGAATCTCCGGCAGCAGCAATTGCTGCTGCGCCGTTTGCCCCGCCAGCAACATCTTCATCCGCTCGTACATCACCCGCTCGTGCGCGGCGTGCATGTCCACCAAGACGATGCCGTCTGCGGTCTGTGCCAGGATATAGACACCGTGCAGCTGCGCAATCGCGTATCCCAGCGGCGCGGCATCGCTGCGCGATTGGGCGTCGCTGTGCGAATGAGCGTCGCCATGCGACTGGGCATTGCCGGCTGGCCGGCTGCCGTCGAAGGGCTGACCCTCACCGACGCTTAGGCCCAAGTCTCCGCGCTCGACCAAGCTGCGGTAAGCATCCTCGCCCGACCGCGGCGGCCGCCCCTCGGGCAGTGCGAATCGTGCCTGATTGGGAGGCGCAACACGATCGAAGCGTGCACTGCCCGTGAGCCAATCGAGCGGAGCGCTGCCCGCGGATTCGGCGCTGGGACGCGTGTCCGACAGCACCCGCTCCAGCGTGCGAAACACGAAATCATGAATGCGCCGCGAATCGCGAAATCGCACCTCCAGCTTCTGCGGATGAGCATTGACGTCGACGGCAGTCGGGTCCAACTCCAAATACAGCAGGTAAGCGGAGAATCTGCCGTGGAACAGCACGTCCTGATAGGCCAGCCGCACCGCGCCCGCCAACAGCTTATCGCGCACGAATCGGCCGTTGAGAAAGGCGAATTGCAGGTCCGACTGGCTGCGCGAAAACGTCGGCAGTGCCAGCCATCCGGACAGCCGCAAACTCTCGGTGTCATGCTTCAATTCGATGACGTGGCCGGCAAAGTCCTCGCCGCATATTTTGGCCACGCGCGCCAAACGCTCCGCAGTGGTGCTCGCCGCCGGCAGCGACCATACCGTCTTGCCGTTGTGCGCCAGCGTAAAGGCCACGTCGAACCGGGACAGCGCCAGGCGTTCCAGCATGCGCACGATGTGCTGATATTCGGTGGTCTCGGTGCGCAGAAATTTACGCCGTGCCGGCACGTTGAAGAATAGATCGCGCACCTCGACACTGGTGCCGAGCGGATGCGATGCAGGCGCCGGGGCGGCGAGAATTCCGTCGCGGGCTTCGACGGACCAGGCATGCGCCGATGCCGCGGGCCGTGAGATCAGGGACAATCGGGACACTGAGGCAATGCTCGGCAAAGCCTCGCCTCGAAATCCCAGGGTCGCGACGCTTTCGAGATCGTCCAAGGAAGCGATTTTGCTGGTGGCGTGGCGCGCCAGCGCCAGTGCAATTTCCTCGGGCTGAATCCCGATGCCGTCATCGCGCACTCGAACCAAGCCGCATCCGCCGCGTTCGAGTTCCACCTCGATGCGGCTTGCACGCGCGTCCAGTGCGTTCTCCACCAGTTCCTTCACCACGGACGCCGGCCGCTCAATGACCTCGCCGGCAGCGATTTGGCTGATCAGAGCATCGGACAAGAGTTGGATGGGCAAGCGCGACCTCGTAAACTGCGCATTTTCGCACAGCCTGCGCCATCGCGGGGCTCACCGCGTCGCCGGCTACGGCCTATGGGCCTATGGGCCTATGGGCCTATGGCCCGAGTGTCGCCGTCAGCCGCCCGAATCGCCCGCCGGGGCCAGCACCGCGCGCGGCGGACCGCCGGCCGCGAGCTGTGCTACGCGAGTGCCCGCCGGCGGATTGGCGTAAAAATAGTCGTGTACGCCCTGGTGGATGGCTGCGGCGAGTTTCGCTTGATGCGGCGCTGAACGCAGCCGCAGCTCTTCCTGCGGATTGGAGATATAGGCCGTCTCGACCAGCATCGAGGGAATGTCCGGGGATTTCAGCACCATGAAGCGAGCCTGCTGCACTTGTGGCTTGCGGATTTCCCCTACCCGATTCAATTCACGCAGCACCCGCTCCGCGGCCACCTGGCTGGCGCTCAAAGACGCCGACTGCGACAGGTCCAACAGCACCGAGGCGAGCACATCGTCCTTGTCGTCCAAAGACACGCCGCCGATCAAGTCGGACGCATTTTCGCGCTCGGCGAGCCAGCGCGAGGCCTCGTCGGTGGCGCCTCGCTGCGAGAGGATGTAGACGGACGAGCCGTCGACGCGACGGTCGCGAATCGAATCGGCATGAATGGAAACGAATAGATCCGCCTGTTGTGCCCGGGCGCGCCGCATGCGGTCGCGCAGGGGCACGAAGTAATCGCCGTTGCGGGTGAGTACGGCCCTCATCCCCGGCTCGGCATTGATCTTCAGCGCGAGTTCCCGGGCGATGGCGAGCACCACATCCTTCTCACGCGTGCCGTACATGCCAATCGCGCCGGGGTCTTCTCCGCCATGTCCAGCGTCCACCGCAATGACCAGGTCGCGGGCATCCGGCCGCGCGTGCTCCACCTTGACCGGTGTCTCGACGCTCTGACTCTGTCCCAGATCGATGACCAATCGATAGCCATAGCGATTATTGGGCGCCGCCAGGAAGCTCTTGGCTTGGATGGGCCGCGTCATGTCGAAAACGATACGCAGCTCGCCCGAAGGCCGCCGGCCCATGCGCACTTCTTTGACCACCCCGGTACCGGCCGGGGCAGCGCGCGCGCCGCTCGCCAGCCGTGCGCCTGCGACATCGAGGACCACGCGATCGGGGTTCTTCAGGATCTGCAGGCTATGCTGCGCGCTGCCCGACAGGTCCAGCACCACGCGGGTACCGTCAGGGCCCGCCCAAAGCCGAATGGCACTCACGTCCACTGCGTGCGCCTGCAGCATAAGCGATGCCGACAGCAGCATGACCCAAGCGATCCGTGAGACCAGAAACCTCATTCCGGTAACTTAGGCTTAGACGGAGCGTTTTTCAAGTTAAATTAGAGACATAGGGCGCTAACCTAGTGTCATATCCCAGGTCTTCGAGCCAAGTGGACCCCAGCGGCGTCCCGGCGCTCAGATGGGCCTGACGTCCATCGCCCGCGTAGCTCAGCATCAAATTCAAATCGGCGGGAGGCAATACACCGGCGCCTTTGTCGGCCCATTCCACCAATAGCAGGCAACGGGGTCCCACCAGATCACGCAGCCCCAACTCATCGACTTCGGTCAGATCCCGTACGCGATACAGGTCCACATGAACACAGGTGAGCGCCGCAAGATCATAGGTCTCGACCAGAGTGTAGGTCGGGCTGCGCACCAGCCCGGTGACTCCCAATGTTCGAAGCAAGCTGCGCACGCAAGTGGTCTTTCCTGCGCCAAGATCGCCCTGCAGGTACACCACGGCGCCCAGCGACGCGGTTCCGGCCGGAAGCGACCGCGCGAGAGCCTGCCCCAGCGCTTCCGTGACGCCGCTGTCGGCCAGGTGAAGATCCATCGAGACTCGAAGCATGAATATACCGGCGCGGCAGGTTGCGGCGTTGGTAGCCATTATACCGGTCACCCATTAGCCTTGGCGCATGAACCCCTCGATCCCACCGGCCACCATACCCGACCCGCCAGCCCTGATGGCCGACATACGGCGCTGGAGCGCGGAGTTGGGATTCGCGCGGCTCGGCGTCGCGCACATCGATCTTGCGCGCGACGAGGCACATTTTCTCGACTGGCTGCGAGCGGGATTCAACGGCGAGATGGCCTATATGGCGCGCCACGGAGTCAAGCGCAGCAGGCCCGCGGAACTTCTGCCGGGAACCGTGAGCTGCATCAGTGTGCGCATGGATTACTGGCCGGTGGACGCGGCCGATGCCGAAGCCACGCTGGCCGACCGCACGGTTGCCTATATTTCCCGCTATGCCCTGGGGCGCGACTACCACAAGCTCATGCGCGCGCGCCTGCAGCGTCTCTGCGACCGCATCGAGAGCGCCGTCGGGCCCTTTGGCTATCGCGCGTTCACCGACAGCGCCCCGGTTTTGGAGAAAGCCCTGGCGCGCAATGCCGGCCTGGGTTGGATCGGCAAGCACACCAACCTCATCGATCGCGACGCCGGATCGTATTTTTTTCTCGGCGAAATCTACCTGAACCTGGAATTACCCACGGATCAGGCCGCCACCGCACATTGCGGCACCTGCAGCGCCTGTATACCCGCGTGCCCTACCGGGGCCATAGTGGCCCCCTACCGGCTCGACGCGCGCCGCTGTATTTCCTATCTCACCATCGAATTGAGCGGCCCGATCCCTGTGGAATTTCGCCGTGCCATCGGCAACCGCGTCTACGGCTGCGATGACTGCCAATTGGCCTGTCCCTGGAATAAGTTCGCACGCCCCACTGTCGAGAAAGACTTCACGGTGCGGCACGGTCTGGACAATTCGCAGCTGGCCGCGCTTTTCGGCTGGAGCGAAACACAATTCCAGCGGCGAATGGAAGGCAGCGCCATTCGCCGCATCGGCTATGAGCGATGGTTGCGCAATATCGCGGTCGCGCTGGGCAATGCACCGAGTTCGCCCGCGATCGTGGAGGCGCTGCGAAGCCGAGCGCAACATCCCTCGCCTCTGGTGCGTGAGCACGTGCACTGGGCGCTGGCGCAGCACGAGACGACTCGCGCTGCGGCCACAGGGGACCTTTAGCCGGGCGGCAGCAGACTGCTGCCCACCGGATTGAAGAAGTGCCGGCCGCGCCGCGTCTTGCTGATTTGGGCGAACAGCTGCTGATAGTCGTCCTCGTTGTTCACCGGATCGATGGCTGCGGAATTCACGATCAGCAGCGGCGCGGAATCATAGCTGTGGAAGAACCGCGCATAGGCCTGGGTGAGCTTGTCGAGATAGCCGCGTTCGATATGCTGCTCGTAGCGAATGCCGCGCTTGGCGATACGGTCCACCAGTACGTCCACGGGAGCCTGCAGGTACACCACCAGATCGGGCTTGGGCGCATCCACGACCACCCTTTCGTAGACACGTTCGTACAGCGCGTATTCGGCATCATCGAGGGTCACGCGCGCGAACAGCCTGTCCTTTTCCAGCAAGTAGTCCGCGACGCGCACGGCGCCGAACAAATCCTCCTGCCGGACCTCTTCCAATTGACGTGCCCGCTGGAACAGGAAGAACAGTTGAGTCTGGAACGCCGCCGCGCGTGGATTCTTGTAGAAGCGCTCGAGAAATGGATTTTGGTCGGCCTGCTCGAGGATGAGCTGGCCGCTCAGGGATTGCCCTAAACGGCGGGCGAGACTGGTCTTGCCGACGCCGATCGGACCCTCGACGACAATGAATCGGTGCGGTATTGCGCTCGCCATTGAGTGTTTCTTCTACTGCTCCAAAACCGTAATCCCAGCATCACCGGCACGGCGCAACAGTTCCAATACAGTGCCGTGTCCCGGAATCGCAAGCGTCGGGGCGATATCAGCCAGAGGATACAGGACGAAGTTGCGTGTCGACACTCCCGGGTGCGGCAGCGTCAACCCAGGCCCGCGCAGCATGGACTCAGCCTCGCCGATCGCCTCCCCCACCATCCACACCAGATCCAGGTCGATGACGCGCGGGCCCCAGTGCTCCTGGCGAGTGCGCCCCATGGCCGCTTCGATCCGCTGCAAGCCCTCGAGCAGTTCCCGTGCCGTCAGTTGAGACAGCAAGCCCGCCGCCGCATTCACGAAGTCCGGCTGGTCCTGCGGCCCCATCGGCTGGGTGCCATACAGCCGCGAGCGCCGCACCGGGAGTGTCGCGGGCAATGCCGCGAGGCGCTCGTACGCCTCGCACACCCGTGCCCGCGGGTCATTCAAATTGCTACCGATCGCCACATAGGCAGGCCGCCAGAGCGAGGTCATGCTTAACTGCGTGCCGCTCCGCCGCGTCGCCGGCGCCGCCGCCTGCGGCCGGGAGCCACCGAGCCCTCGCCCTCGGCGGCCGGTTCCGCGGGCCGCGCCTGGACCAGCGCCACACGCTCTTCCTGCGGCAGCACCTGTATATCGGTCCACCACTTCGCCAGCTCGGGATCGGCCACGCCGACTTGGGCGCGCAACAGCAAGAAATCATAGGCCGCGCGAAAACGCGGATGCTGCAGCAGGCTCAGGGACTTGACTCCGCTGCGGCGGTTGAACCGCGGCTGCAGCATCAGCAATTCCCGCATCGGAATGGCAAAGCGCCGCGGGATGGCCACGCGCGATTGCTGTGCCCGCAGTACGGTGTCGCAAGCCTGCATGAGCAGCCCAAGATCCGGCGCAGGCCCCGCCTGCCGCTCGTTCAGCTCGCGCAGCACCGCGCTCCACAGCAGCACCGCAAACAGGAAGGTCGGCGTCACCGGCTTGTCGGCCGCGATACGCTCATCCGTGTTGATCAGGCCGCGTTCCAGCATCTCCTCCGCGTAAGCATACGGCGGCAGCTTGAAGGCGGCCGCGGACAACGGAAACAAATGCTCGAACAGCCCATATTGCTTCAGCAGCCGATAGGATTTCGCGCCAAAGCCCGAGAGGAATAGCTTCAGGCTCTCGTCGAACAATCGCGCCGGCGGCACACCGTCCAGCAAGTACGCAAGCTTGGCCATGGGCGCCTCCGTCACCGGCTCGATCGAGAAATCGAGCTTGGCCGCGAAGCGCACCGCACGCAGCATGCGCACCGGATCCTCCCGGTAGCGCGTTTCCGGATCGCCGATCAATTTCAGGCGGCGTGCGCGCACATCGCTGACGCCGTCCACGAAGTCCCAAATCGAAAAATCGTCGATGCTGTAGTAGAGGCCGTTGGCCGCGAAATCGCGCCGCCACACGTCCTCTTCGATGCTGCCGTAGATATTGTCGCGCAGGATCCGTCCGGTCTGGTCGAAGGCGCGGTGCTCGGAATCGTAGGTCGGAGCGCCCCCCTGCACAGCTCCCTCTTCCGCGGAGCCTTCATTGTCCGGGTCGGGGTCCATTTCCTCGGCATCTTCGCGTTCCGGCGCCGCCGCCGCGCGGAAAGTCGCCACTTCTATAATTTCATGGCCGAAATGCACGTGTGCCAGGCGAAAACGCCGGCCGATCAGGCGGCAGTTGCGAAACAAGCGCCTGACCTCTTCCGGCAGGGCATTGGTCGCCACGTCGAAATCCTTCGGAGTAATGCCCAGAAGCAGGTCTCGGACCGCCCCACCGACCAAAAACCCCTGATAACCCGCCTCTTTGAGGCGGTACAGGACTTTCAAGGCGTTCGGCGAGATCGCTGCACGCGATATCGAATGCTCGGAGCGAGGGATGATCAGGGGGGCAATTGGCGTCGACGATGCGTTCAAAAAGAAGGGTTCCGCTTGAGTCCAAAAAATTGGCCCGTATACTACCAGCCCTCTTGGGTTCAGGCGCCCAGAACCGCTAAATACCGCTCCCTTCGTCTAGAGGCCTAGGACATTGCCCTCTCAAGGCAAGTACACGAGTTCGAATCTCGTAGGGAGCGCCAATTAAATCAATGGGTTACGCCTAGGCGGCAAGCGGTGTACGAAATCCGCACGAAAAGTATTGCAGGCATCTCGGAAGCAAACGTTTTTCCAAAAACTGCCTCGAGAAGACTTCCATGCCTGCCGACAACATCGCGCGCCCCGCCGCGGCCGCGCAGCCGCACCCCTCCCCTCTAAACGCACTCTCCCCGCGACCGCAATTCGATCTACTGGAGCAAGGTGCGCTGGCGCATCGTCCCGCAGCGTCCGGCCCGCTCTCGACTCAGTACCTGCTGATTGATTCCTTCCACGTCGAGATCATCGCCGCGTACTTGACCATGTCGAACGCGGCCCACCGCGATCGGCTCGAGGGCCGCACCGTACCCGGTGCTCTAGCCCTTGCGAGGCCAGGTCGGTGGGGCTGCCGCATGCTGGCATCATTGCCAAGACGTGTAGGAGCCACCTGTATCATTGCGTATCAGCGCCAGGGCGCACAGGAAGGAAGCGAAAGGTGACGATCAAGGTTCTCGCGGATTTGGCTGACGGCTCACAGATGCGATTCACGGGCGATCACTACCTGTCCAAATACAAGTCGTTGGCCGTGCAGGGTTACGAAGGCAAGGCGCTTGTCCACGCGCTGTTAACTGATGATTGGGGCGCGCCGCCGATGCGCGTGCGAATACTCGAGGACGGCCTGCAGGTAGCGGTAATCCTCTACCGGTAGCTTCAGAACACGGGGCGCAACACACCGCAGAGCGAAGGCCTCTGCGGCGTCCTCGAGCCCAGTCCAAAGGTATTCATGACGAGCGCAGTGATCCTCTGCGCTAGCTGTACGGCCTTGTAGATTGAAGCGAGCTACCGTCGATCCACGCGAAAGACAGATCGCGGATAACGGGCAGATCGGTCGACTACCAGGATTATCACTAGGAGTTTTTCATGAGCGAGATGTTCAACCCGGCACATCCGGGGCGCGTGCTCAAGAACACTGTTTGCCGTGAGGATGAAAGCCGCCTAGCGCTCGACCAGGCCACGTGACTCCAGCACCATCCCGATGCATTCGGCGATCTGCTGCACCAGCGCCTGCAGCTTGCTCGCCGTCAGTACCGGCAGCTACCGAAACACCGGTGCCGCGTCATAGCCGGGCAGATACACGCCGTCGGCTCAGTAACGTACCGGCGGACAAAGAAGGGGAATCGCCTCGCGCTTGTTTCGCCGATAGACCTGGAAGTCAGTGCGGTCGATCGTTATCACGGAGTGCTTCGGAAATAGCTCGCTCATCCGGACTAAGCACAAATCAGCAAGATCCGGTTTTTGGTCCGCAAAGCGATCGGCCAGACGGGCAAGCTGAACGAGATTCTCTCGGCAATCGAATGCCAGCGCGACGAGTCCTTCATTGACCATCGCCAGAGCCACGGCCGCACTCTCCAGATGGAATGCTGTCTCCGCGATAACCGCCTCACAAGTCAATAGCGGCTCCGTCACTCCAGCAGCAAGTTGCGCTGCCCACTTGTGATGTTTGTCATTGGCATTCGCGAACGCCACCAAAAAGCCCGTGTCAGCGATCCCCTTCACGAACGCGAAAATCCCTTGCGCGTCGACAGATCGCGCACTCCACGCACAGAACCGGCGAGCCTCATGAAGGAAGGATCCTTGCCGCCATCGCGCGCTTTCTCAAGTTGCTCGCGGACAATGCGCCCCTTTGGCACACCGGATTGTTTTGACGCCTGCTCGAGCCACGTCGCAAGCTCTTCCGTGAGTCGAATTGTCACTGTCTTACTCATATGGCGAAAGTGTAGCACATGTGGAATGTGGGCGGATCAAAACCGTGGTCAAGGATTCGAGGCCCTCCCTCACCACCACGGAATCAAGCACCTAGCTGGACTAAATGTCTGCGCACCGATTCGCAAGACTTCGCGAGCGGGGGTCGCGTCCCCATTTATTTACCTCGAGAGCACGGCATGCGCGCTACGAGATTTCCTTACCGCGGCGTCTCCGAATACGCCGTCACTCCCCACCCATAGCCCAGGATCCGCCATCCCGCATCCTCTTGCTCGAGGACGAAGGA
>Ga0302324_100006020_pt1 | contig 26336 bp, 20 predicted proteins | sample Palsa_T0_1_FD_201949 | JGI IMG/M metagenome (GOLD analysis project Ga0302324, IMG submission 201949) | Peat permafrost microbial communities from Stordalen Mire near Abisko, Sweden - Palsa_T0_1 | ecosystem: Environmental > Terrestrial > Soil > Palsa > Peat permafrost | place: Sweden: Abisko... | reverse complement strand
TGTGCAGCACCAGGTCGTAGCGGCCCGAGTGCCCCCAGTTGTCGGTCTCGCCGAAGCCGACGAACAGGGCCCGCGGTTGATGCTCGCGGAACGAGTCCAGCAGCGGGACCTGCAGGAACGCATCGTAGACGTCCTCATCGTCCAGCCGGGTGGTGGTAGCGTACAGGCGGTTCAGCAGCGCCTGGCGCGGCGTGAGCGCGCCGTGATAGGGCGGATCCCACCCTACCTGCAGCGGCAACCGACTGCGCGCCACGTTGAAGATGTCCTTGAAGGTCGTCCAGGTCGCAAACACGCTGACACGCCCGTGCAAATCCGGCAGCCCGTTCAACCATTCAAACACCGTCGGGTTGGGATTCGGGCCGAACTCATTCGAGTCGATCCGCGGGTCCGGATGCCCGGTCAGCATTTCATTGTATCCGGGGTACGAGAAGGCCAAGCCGTTGGTGACGTGGGCAATGCTGCCCTTGGCCTGATTGCCGAAGATCTGCCCGTGCACGGCGACAGTGGACCACAGGAACGGAAACAGCGCCTTGCGGCGCTCCTCCGGGCTCGCACGCCAGAACTCGCGCCGCAGGTCCTCCTCTTTATCCCAGATACCGCCGTTGTCCTCGTTCAACAGCTCGGCGTCGGCGCCGGTGAAGACTTCCTGCCAGCGAAGACCGTCGCTGACGATGAGCACGACATTGCGCGTCTTGAGCGCCGGCGCGGGCATCGTTTGGGCGTGTGCGAGCGCGGCGCATACCGTGAGCGCCAGCAGCACAGCACACAGGCCGGTGCGAAATCTGGTTGGAGGCAACATCGCGCATTACTCCCCTTTGATGTGTTGCATGTTCGCCGTGCGTCCCATGCTCGCACGAGCGGCGCCAGTCGGCCAGTTTCCGCACGCCCGGCGGGTGTCACGTGAAGCGTTTGCTGTGCGCTGCGTTGTGGTGGGCGGCCGCGGGGGCAGCGTTCGCGGATCCCACCACGTTGAGCGTAGGGGTATTGAGCCTGCACCGCTGCGACACCGCTGCGCCGTGGTGCGGTAGGCTCGAGCGTCCACTCGACCCGGAGGGACACGTTCCCGGAACGATCTCCATTTACTTCGAGTATTTCCCGCACTCGGGCGACGCACCCGCCGCCGGGGTCCTGGTGGCGACCGAGGGCGGTCCCGGCTATCCGGCCACCGAATCCCGGGATGACTATCTGGCGCTGTTTGAGCCGCTGCGCGCCACACACGATGTGCTCATCATGGACAATCGCGGCACCGGCCGCTCCGGCGCCGTGGATTGCGAACCCTTGCAGCACGCCGCGACCGTGACGATTGCGGATATGGGCGCCTGCGGGCGCTCGCTCGGGCGCGCGGCGCCGATGTACAGCAGCACGCTTGCGACTGACGATCTGGCTGCGGTCCTGGAGGCGTTGTCAATCGGGCGCATCGATCTGTACGGCGATTCATACGGGACCTACTTCGCCCAGGTCTTTGCGCTGCGCCACCCGGACAAGTTGCGCTCACTGGTGCTCGACGGCGCCTATGCACTGGCTGGCCCGGACTATGCCTGGTACCCGCACTACGCGCCCGCGACGCGCGACAAGTTCAATCGCGCCTGCGAGCGCGCCGCGCAATGCCGCGCGATCCCCGGCAGCTCGATCGAGCATATCGCGCCGGCGCTCGAGTGGCTGCGCGCCCGGCCGTTCCCGGCTCGCGTGCGCTTGCAGGCCGGGCGATCCATACGCTTCACCGCCAACGCCAGCGCATTGGCCATCGTCATGTTCGGAGGCTCTCCGGCGCAGGCGACGGTCCGGGAGACTGATGCGGCGGCGCGCGCCTTCGTGGATGGGGATAGCTTGCCGCTGCTCAGATTGATGGCCGAGGCGCTCAGCAGCGTGGACTCGCGCGATGCCACGCAATCGCCCATGCAGTTCAGCTCAGGTCTGGCGGCGGCCGTATTCTGCCAGGATCCGCCGCAGATCTACGACATGAGTCTTGCGCCCGCGCAGCGCGCGCTGGCGCGCGACCGTGAGTTCGCCGAGCGCCGTGTCGAGCTGTCCGACCGGTACGCGCCGTTCACGCTGGCGGAATATCGGGGCATGCCGCTCGATTATGCCTTCATCGATGAGTGCGTGCAGTGGCCGACCCCGCCTGCGGGCTCGCCGGCGCTGCCGCGGGTGCTCGCGCGCGGGCCTTATCCGGATACGCCGGTACTGGTGATCTCCGGCGAGCTGGACAACATGACCGGTGTGGCGGATGGAGCGGCGGCCGCAGCCGACTTTCCGCGGGGCCATCACGTGGTCATCGCCAACAGCTTCCACGTCAATGCGCTGCCGCATGCGCGCAGCGAATGTGCCGCCGATCTGGTGCGCGAATTCATCGAGCGGCTCGAGATTGCGAACGAGCGTTGCGCGGCCGATGTGCCCGCGGTAGCCCTGGTCAGCCACTTTGCCCGGCATCTGCGTGAGCTTGCGCCGGCGCACGCGCTTGCGGGCAATCAGGCGGCAACGCAGCAATTGCGTGCTGTGAGCGCGGCATTGGCGACCTGCGAGGACCTGATCGTGCGCGCCGAGGAAAACGGACCGGGCACGGGGGTGGGATTGCGTGGTGGCACTTTCAATGTCGAGCCGGCGGCACCGCACTACCGGCTGATGCTTCACGATGTGCGCTGGACCGAGGATCTGAGCGTTTCCGGGCGCATCGACTGGCCGGGCCGCACTGGGCTCGTACAGGCCGACCTGGCATTGCGTGGCCCGCAGGGTGCGATCGGCACGCTGAAGCTGCAATGGCTCGAGGGCCCCGGCGGGCAGGTCGTCACGGCGGGCGGCACGCTGGCTGGCAGCACGGTGGTCGCTGTGGCGCCTGCGCCGTAGGATGGGACTCATGTTCAACAGGATCTTGGTCACTCTGGCGTTGTCGATGGCGTTGTCGATGGCGTTGGCCGTGCCTGAGGCCAATGCGCAGGCGACCGGTGCCGATGCGCCCGAGCCCGGCTCGATCGAGGAGATTGCGCAGGCCACCACCGAACCGCGTTTCTTATCGCCCTGGGTATCGTATCTGCCGGCCTCGGCGAGCACGGTCTCGCCGCGAGCCTTCCTGCACCGCATTCCCGGGGCCAGCGGTGAGCTCGTGAACAGCTCGACCGCCTACGCCTACTGCCGGGCGCTCGCGGGATCCTCCGCGCGCGTGCGATTGTTCACGATCGGGCGCTCGGAAGAGGGCCGCGACATCGTCATGCTGGCGATCGCGGACGAAAAGGGCATTCAGGAGCTGGACCGACTCAAAGCCGTGACTGCGGCGCTCGCCGATCCACGCACCACCGATGCCGACACCGCCGAGCGCCTGGTGGCGACGGGGCGCCCGATCTATTACTTCAATGCAGCGCTTCACTCCGATGAGACCGGCTCGACCGAGGCCATGCTCGAGCTGGCTTATCGGCTTGCGGTATCCGAGCAGCCGATGATCCGGCAAATCCGCGAGAAGCTCGTGGTACTGATCAATCCGGTCTCCAATCCTGACGGGCGGGACAAGCAGGTCGAGTGGTTCTACCGCTATTTGAAAGGCAAGACCGATCTGGCCAGCCTGCCGCGACAATCGCCTCCCTACTGGTCGAAATACGCGTTCGTCGATATCAACCGCGACGCGCATCAGCAGGTTCATGAGACCACCAAGGCGGTGTATCGCATGTTCCACGAGTGGCACCCGCAGGTGGTGCACGATCTGCATGAGAGCGTGGCGCTGCTGATCACCTGGAACGGCACGGGTCCCACCAATGAGTACGTGGATCCGATCTCCTACAGTGAGAGGCTTCAGCTCAGCTTCCAGGAAGTCGAGACACTGACCGCATTGGGCATGCCAGGGGTATGGACCTGGAATTTTGGCGATGATTTCGCGCATCTATACCTCGATTCGATTGCGACCAATCACAACTCCGACGGCCGTGGCTACGAGACCTTCGGCAACGGCACGGCCGAGACACTGCTGCAGGAAGCCCCCGCCGATGAGATCAGCCGCGATTGGTATCGGCCGATGCCGCCGCCGCAGGGCACGTTCCGCTGGTCGATGCGCGATAACCTCAACTACACGCAGACCGCGGCGCTTGCGGCGTTGAATGCGGCGGCTCAGCAGCCGCAGAGCCTGCTCAGGAATTTCTACCTGAAAGCGTTGCACTCGTGGCGCAAAGGCCTCGATGAGGCACCCTATGGGTTCGTTATACCGGATGGGCAGGGCGATCCGGTGCGCGTGGCACAGCTCGTAGCACGGCTCCTGGCGCAAGGCATCGAGGTGCAGCGCGCGGCCTCGACGCTGGTACTCCAGGAAGGCACGTTTGCAGCGGGCACGTACGTGGTGCGGCTGGATCAGCCGTACCGTAACTATGCGGTGGATCTGCTGACGCCTCAGAATTATCCCAAGGAGGCGGGCGAGCCTTATGACGACGTCTCCTGGGAGCTGCCGGCGCACTATCACCTGACGGCGATAGCGAGCGCGGACCCGCGCCTGCGCGCCGCAGATCTGGTGGCGCTCACTGAGGCGCCTCATCCGCAGGGTCACATGTCCGGTAGCGGACCGGCGTACGTCATGCGGGATACCGGACAGGAGGGTCTGCTCGAGGCGCGCTACCGATTGGCCCGATTCAAGATCTCGATCGCCGAGCGGCCCTTCCAATTGGCCGGTATAGACTATCCGGCCGGATCCTGGCTGCTGGCGCCGCAGCCAGGTCTTGCACCGGCCCTGCGCGACACCGCCGCGGCACTGGGGCTAGATTTCGCCAGCACCGCTGCTGTGCCCGGCGTGGCCAGTCACGATGCGCCGGTACCGCGTCTGGGTCTGTGGGTGCCCTGGGCGGACACTGATACGATCGGCTGGGCAAGGTATGCGCTGGATCAGCGACACATCCCGTACAGCTATGTTCGCGACGAGGACATTCGCGCCGGTAAGCTGCGCGACAAGTATGACGTTCTGCTGTATGGCCACGTGGATCTGGAGCTCGCCGAGCAGATCCAGGGCATCCCCAAAGCCTGGGGTCCGATGCCTTTCAAGAAGACGCTGGCGACCCCGAGTTTCGGCACGCCGGCTGAGTCCGACGATATCACGGGCGGCATCGGCTGGAGTGGGCTGGGCGAGCTGCAGCGTTTCGTCGATTCGGGGGGTCTGCTGATCACGCTCGGCAATGGCTCCATGTTGCCGCTCGAGGGCGGCATCGTACGCGGCGTGCGCCGGGAATCCGGCGGAGTCCCCCGCAGTGCGCAGGGCGGCGGGGCCGCCGCCGCGGCCGCGGCACGCTCGTCCGTGACCGCAACGCCCGGATCACATGTGCGCGTTTCCTTTGCACGACCCGATCACCCGATTGCCTACGGCTATGCGCCGCGCACCTATGTGTTCCGGCAGAACTTTCCGCTCTATTCCATTCCGCGTCATTGGCTGCGCATGGCGTATTGCACGACCTGTCTCGACGGGCCGCTCGACCCGAGTGGAGTCGTGCTCGAGTGGGGCGACCGCGAAGGCCAGCCCTTCGTCGTGAGCGGTCAGGCGTGGGGAGAGGAAGAGCTGATCGGACATCCGGCCATTCTAGATCTGCGCTCGGGTTCCGGGCGAGTCATCGCCTTCAACTTCAATCCGCTGCATCGTGATCTCAACCGTGGCGATCAGCGCATGCTGTGGAATGCCATCATCAACTGGCGCGCCATTCTGGCCGAGCGCTGAAGTGGCCGATCGCTTGCCAGCACCACTGCGCGCCGCTTACCGCGAAGCGTTGCGGGCGCTGCGCATGGGGCGCGCCGGCAGCGCGGAGCGTCAGCTGCAGGCGATCCAGGCAGCGGCGCCCGGTGAGAGCACGAGCCTGCGGCTGCTGGGATCGGCACTGCTGGCGCAGGGCAAGATCCGGCCCGCAATTGAAGCGCTCGAGAGGACCGTGGCCGCCGAGCCGCAGTTCTGCCTCGCCCGGGTCGATCTCGCGCGTGCCTACGCCCAGGACGGCCGGCTCGAGGCAGCGCGCGAGCTGCTGCGGCGTGTGGTCAAGGAGAATCCAACGCTGCACGGCGCCTGGCTCGCCTACGGCGATCTGCTCGTGGCGCTGCAGAAATTCGCGGACGCGAGGTTCGCCTTCGAGCAGGCGCGGCTGATGGATCCTGAGCGCGCGCGCATCGAGCAGGCGACCGCCGCGCTGGTGGCGGGAAATCGGCAAGCTGCCGAGACCCTGTTCCGCCAAGTGCTGCAGGCCGACGCCGGCCACATTGCGGCACTTTGTGGTCTGGCCGCCCTGGCACTGGCTGTGGGCAATACCGAGGACTCGGAGCGGCTGCTGCGGCACGCACTGAAGCAGTCGGCTCATTCGCCGCTGGCGCGGCGCGGGCTGGCGCATACGCTGCTTGCGGCCGGGCGGCTGCAGGAAGCGGAAATCGCGACCCGCGAATTACTGCAGATCGAGCCGGAGAATCCGCAGAACTGGGTGGCGCTCGGCACGCTGTACACGCGGTTACTGCGTCAGAGCGAGGCGCTCGCGGCCTATGAGGAGGCGGCGCGGCTCAATCCCACGCAGACCGGCCTGCGTCTGTCGATCGGGCATGTCAACAAGACTCTGGGTCGGCGCGAAGCATGCGAGCAGGCTTACAAGCAGTGCCTGCAGATGGATCGTGCCTACGCCGAGGCTTGGTGGAGTCTGGCGGACATCAAGACTTATGTCTTCAGCGACCGCGAGATCGAGGCGATGCGCGCGCTGCTCGCAGGTTCCCCGTTGCGCGATGACCAGCAGGCTCAGTTGCACTTTGCGCTCGGCCGCGCGCTCGAACAGAAGCAGCAATATCATGTCGCTTTCAGCCACTATGTCGCCGGCAATGGCTTGCGCCGGCGCTCATCCTCTTTCGCTATCGCCGCTTTCGAGGCGAAGTCGGCGCGCGTGGCCGCCTGCTTCGGCCGCGCCTTGTTCGAGCAGCGGGTGGGCGCAGGTTGCCCCGAGGCAGGACCCATCTTCATTGTCGGTCTGCCACGCTCCGGTTCGACCCTGGTGGAGCAGATCCTCGCCAGTCACTCGCTGGTCGAGGGCACCATGGAGCTGCCGAACATCCTGACGCAGGTGCGCGAGTTCGATCGACTCGAGGCTCGAGGTGACGGGTATCCGGAGAGCGTTCGGGATGCGCCGGCGCAGAAGCTGGCGCAACTGGGGCGCCGCTACCTCGAGGAGACCCGTCCGATTCGCTCAGGACGGCCACGCTTCATCGACAAGATGCCCAACAACTTCAGCCATATCGGGCTCATACATCTTATTCTGCCCAATGCCATCGTCATTGATGTTCGACGCCAGCCGATGGACGCGTGCTTCAGCACCTACAAGCAACATTTTGCCGAAGGGCAGTCTTTCAGCTATGACCTTGACGATCTTGGCCGTTACTACCGCTGCTACCTGGCCCTCATGGATCACTGGGACCAGGTGCTACCCGGCAAAGTAATGCACTTGCAGTATGAAGCGCTGGTTCGCGATCCGGACGCGACCATTCGCCGCCTGCTCGCGCACTGCGGATTGCCTTTCGAGGCCGCCTGTCTGCGTTTCCACGAGACCAAGAGGCCGGTGCGCACGGCCAGTGCGGAGCAGGTACGCCAGCCGCTCTATAACACTGGAGTCGGATACTGGAAGAACTTTGCCGAGGAACTCGAGCCTTTGAGGCGCAGTTTGGGTGACTGCCTCGAGCGCTTCGTCGGGCTGGACTGACGCCTACTTCGCCTCGGAATCGTCGGTGAGTTGGCAGATTCGCTTGATGATCGTGTCTACCTTCTCGTCCCCCTCGTGGAGGGCTTCCGTCCGCCCTGCGAGCTGCTCGGCACGGACCGCTTCGGCCGCTTCGGCAATAGCCGATGGCAGTTCTGAATAGAGGCGTTGCAGCTCGACGGTATCCTCAACAGTGATCTTCTTACGTCCAACCATGCCGCCCTCCTGGTCAACGACGCCAAATCATAGCCGCTTCCGCGCGCGCGCGCCTCACCGCGGTTTGCGGCGCACCGCGGGGACGTCCGGGCGTCTCGCGGCAATCGGCCGTAAGCTCTATGCTCAGGACAGAACAGTACGGCAAGCCGCAATGGAGGCGCGAGCATGGAACGCGTTCAGGTGTTTGCAAGCAGGGTGTGGCTGCTGGCCTGTGCGAGCCTTTGGCTCGGAGTGGCCCTGGCCCAGGATGCCGCGCAGCCGCCGGAGGCCGCGGCGCCGATGCCTGCGACCGTCAAGGTCGTCCTCAAGACATCGTTGGGCGAGATCGTGCTTGCGGTGGAGACGCAGCGGGCGCCCATCACGGCTGCCAATTTTCTGCGATACGTGGACCAGAAGCGCCTGGACGGGAGCGATTTCTATCGCGCGATGACCCTCAGTGACGATGGCCAGTACGGCCTGATCCAGGGCGGCCTGCGCGGCAACCCCAAGCGTGTCCTGAAACCCATCGCCCACGAGCCGACCAGCGTCACCGGCTTGAGCCACGCGGATGGAGCGATATCAATGGCGCGCGCCGATCCCGGCACGGCAACGGCTGATTTCTTCATCGTCATCGGCGACCTGGTCTCCCTGGACGCTCAGCCCAATGGGGGTGACCCGGGCTATGCAGTGTTCGGCCACGTGATCAATGGCATGGATGTGGTCCACGTCATCCTGGGCCAGCCGCGCTCAGCGACGGCCGGCGAGGGGGTCATGCAGGGCCAGATGCTCGCGATGCCGGTGAAGATCCTGACGGCCCGACGCGCACAGTAAGTGTGCTAGTGCGGCAGCCGCCGCAGAATCTCGTCGCGCAGCGACTCGGCGCTCGAGGCCTTGAGGCCCGGGATCTGCTCGGGCTGTCCCATGGCATTCTGGATAACTACGGTCGACAGGCCCAGCAACCGCTCGAGCACACTGCGTCGAATCAGTATGTCCTGGATCTTGGCGTAGATGAGCGTCTCATGCGAGCGGCTGAGGATGCCCATCTGCAGTGCGATGCCCTGCGGCCCAAGATCGATGCGATAAGAGCGCGTACGCAGATAGCAGACGACGCCATCCAGCGCCAGCAGCAGGGCGAGGAAGGGCAGCATGTGCCAGAGCATTTGAAAGAGGGGTGCCCACTGCATGCCCGGATGCGGGTGCGAGGTCGAGGCGCCTGGGGCGAACAGAAGCGCCAGCCAGGCCGCGGCGAACACCCACAAAAGCGTCTTCAGGAACATGAAATAGAGTGTCGCCCTGGAATCCAGTGGCATGCTTACCTCGGTGTCGACATGAGGCTGACGGGCCTGGTCGAGCTGTGGTGAGGATGCGCGTGGTCATCCGGCGGCTCGGCCTCGTTAAAGGCGTTGCGGCTGCAGTCAGGAGGCTGGCGCGCTTGCGGTGTGCACCACTCGACCCGCCACTGCGCGTCCTGTGAGGAGAACTGCGTCCACACGCGCAGCGCTCTGGTGTACGGCCACGCGGTGTCGATCAGCGGCGACTTGAGCAGGAAGCCGGAGTACCCGCGCACGCACTCGAGCCGGAAAGCCTCGAGCTTCTGCTGGTAGTCTGGGATCCTGGCGACGAAGCCTTCGAACTCCTTGGCACGCCCGGCGCACTCGAGCGTTTTATAGACGCGCGAGATGCTCCAGACCTCGTAGCGGAAGCCATGCTCATCGCGCGGCTGCGGCTGCAGCTCGCCAAGCGAGCGTGGATAGTAGGCGTGCTCGGCGTAGAAGCCGGCCAGTGCAGCCACCAGCGGCTGTCCCAGGAGCTTGTCGTTCTCGAAAGCCGGTGTCACGTTCGGGTCGGCGAGTACCGAGCGCTTGTTGATCGAGCACATGGTGATGCCGCCCACGATCAGGATCGTGACCGCAAGACCAACCTTGGTGAAGATGCTTGTCATAGCCTCTGCAGCGGCAGAGCCGTTGGGCGGTACTGGCTGCAGCATGCCACCGGGAGCGAGGCGTCCCCAACGCCCGGGGAAGAAAGTGTCGACTCGGTCAGGTTTACCTGCCGTAGCAGGCGGCGCAGAGTCTGGTGTGGGCTGTCAGTTTGATTCGGTAAACTCGATCGAAGGTGTCGACCCGGCCGAGGCGGTGCAGGGACCCAAGATCAGATTATTGGTTTCCCCGGTCGTCCCGGCGTGCCGGCCACCGCAGCTCGGCTTCTTCTTGGACCCATCGGTCACTTCGATGTTCACGGTGATCGACGAGCCTTTGTTGAAGACCGCGTTCGATCCGCCGCCATCACCGATGACATTGAACTCCGAGGCCTGCCAATCGGTCGCCAGATCAACCACGCTATCCTCACCGGTAGTGCTGTAGGCGTCAGTTTCGGTGGTGAACACCAAGGTATCGATACCGTTTTCCACGGCGGAACCCGAGAGCTTGAGATTCTCGAGTTGGGTGATCACCTGCTTGGGTGCCGATACGGCGGCGCTATTCATGTAGCAATCAGTACTGTAAGAGTTCCAGCCGCTCGGACATATGTCGCCATAGTTGATGAGCCAGTACTGCATGAACGCCCTCCTGTAATCCGACGTATACACGAATTGCTCCCAGGCCATGCAACCGGAAATACCGTCACACGCGGCGGTGCTCATGAAGTTCGAATTCAACTGCAGTGAGTAATTACTCGGCCCATCTTCCTTTTCACTGATGACGCCGGTAACCGTTGGAAAGCTGCCGACCGAGGCGCTCATCAGGCCGGTCACCTCGGCGGCATAATCGACACCATCGCCAACCTTCAGAGTGATCGCGCCGCTGTGCGGCACATACGGCACGTTCGGTGCCACGCTGCATTCCATCCTCTGCCACTCATTGCCGGGATAGGAGGCATGAAAGCAGCCTCGCTCCGGCACCGAGGCGCGTACGATGGTTTCGCGCCAAGTCTCGCGCGCCTGACCTTCGAGGTCATCGGCGGCTGGCGTAGCAAAGGCGGGCGACAGCGACACCGCGGCGGCAAGACCCGCCGCAATCACGATCCGGACCGCTCCCATGTTCATCTCCCTTGCTTGTTCTTATAGACATAAATCAGTGCGCGCATCGGCTCCCCGATGGCGAGCCGCAAGCGCTGTGCGGCAGGATCAGATACTACCGACAAGGTATGGCGCCGGCAATCGCGGCCAGGAATGCAGCTGTGCCGAGCGTTGTACTCGACATAACCAGCCGGCCGTGCCGGGCATCACGCCGGCGCACTACTACATCTGCCGGAAGCGCTCGGCAAAACTGCGGCTCAGCGGCAGCACCTCGGCGTGATTGCGCAGATGGATCTGTGAGCGCCCGAGCACGTCGCGCTCAATACGCTCCACCGATGCCAGATTGACGATGATGCTGCGGTGAACCTGCGCGAACCGCTGCGGATCCAGTTGCTCGAGCAACTCCTTCAGTGGCGTGCGCACCAGATGAGACTGCCGGCCGTCCCGCAGCAGCACAGCATCGTCGGCCTCAGCCAGTACCTTCGGATCGTGCGAGGAGAACACGAACGAAGTCTTGAACTCGCGCTGCATCCGGCGCATCAGGGTGATGATTGCATCGCCAGTATGGCTGTCGAGGTTTGCGGTCGGCTCATCGGCCAGCACCAGCTGCGGCGCGGCGGCCAGGGCCCGGGCGATGGCGACGCGCTGTCGCTGGCCGCCGGAGAGCTGACCTGGAAGCTGCCGCGCGTGCGGTGTCAGACCCACGGCCTCCAGCAGATCCCGCACCCGTTTCGCTCGCGCTGCCGGCCGCGCGCCGGTCAGGCGCAACGGGTATTCGATGTTTTCGTAGGCATTGAGAACCGGCAGTAGATTGAAGTTCTGGAAGATGAAGCCGATATGTCGAAGCCGGAAGTCCGAGCGCGCGTCATCGGTCAGCTTGCCCAGCAACCGGCCGCTGAGAGTAATTTCACCTCGATCGGGTCGATCCAGGCCGCCGATCAGGTTCAGCAGGGTGGTCTTGCCACTGCCTGAGGCGCCCGAGAGCACCGTGAAGCACAGCGGACGCACCTCCAGATTCACCTCGCTCAGGGCCGAGACCTGCACCCGGTCAAGGTGATAGGTCTTGGAAACGTCTTTGACTGAAAGCAGCATCGTGAGATCTCCCGGGTCCGCCTTGAGCGCAATGTAGGCGCCGCCGGGCGCTGGTGCAGAGGCATGCGACGGACGGCTTGGGGAGCGGACGAAGTGCCGGATGCAGGGCGTCAACGGCCAGAGTGGTCATGATCCGTATCGAAGGATCGAACACCTTCTTGTTGTGCCGCGAATCGCATGCGTGGCGGGCTAGACCGCATCCGCGGCGGGACGAAATTTCGCGCGTTGGCTCCAGAAGCTGTCTGCCGTGTAGATGACGAGTCCGACCCAGATCAGCAGGCAAGCGTGCAGCCGTACGGCGTCCAGCGGCTCGTGGTAGAACCACAAGCCGAGCAGAAATTGGACGCTCGGCGCGATGTATTGCAGCAGCCCGAGGGTGGCAAGACGGATCCGCCTCGCGCCATAGGCAAACAGCAGCAATGGTGCGGTCGTGAATACGCCGGAGGCCAATACCAGCGCATCGATGCCGATGCTGCCTTGCGCGAACGCGCTCTGGCCGGAGCGTATCCGCCACAGCAACAGCGCTGCGGCAAAAGGCGACAGCAGCAAGGTCTCTGCAGTCAGACCGGCGATGGGGCCCAGCGTCGACTTCTTCTTGAGGATGCCATAGAGCGACCAGGTGCTCGCGAGGCTCAGTGCGATCCAGGGCAGATGACCGGCGCGAAACAGCAGTACGGCCACGCCGGCGACGGCAAAACCAACCGCGGTCCATTGAGGAGGGCGCAACCGCTCGTGCAGAAATGCGAACCCCAGTGCGACATTGCATAGCGGTGTCAGAAAATACCCGAGGCTGCTGTCGATGACGTGGCCGTTATTGACGGCCCAGACGTAGATGGTCCAGTTGGTGGCGAGCAATACCCCGCTCAACAGGCTGGTGCCGAAGACAGCACCCGCAGCCAGCGCGGCCCATAGCGAGGAAAGGGTCCGCTGCGCCAGCGTGATGCTCAGTAGCAGCAGTAGCGACCAGACAATTCGATGCGCTATCAGCTCGAACGACGAGACGGACTGCAACTCACGCCAATACAGCGGCCATAGTCCCCAGAGAAGAAAGCTGACGCCTGCGGCCAATGCGCCGCGCGCGGCGACTGAGTGGGATTCGGTGGACATGAAGGCCCGTAAGGTAGGGCGGCACAGTCTAATGTGCGGGTGGCCCGAATCGCGCAGGATCGGCGATTTTTAGCGGTCGATGGATCGCAGAATATTTCTAGGTATGTCTAATAATAATATGATTATAAAATACTTTATATAGTCACTCTGCCTGGCAGCGCGATCGACTCAGGTCGGAAAATGCTCGGCCTTGAGTTCGCGCCAGTCGCCTCTGATACTGCGGCGCTGCATGGCAGGTCCGAAGAAAAGAGTTGCCGCATCATTCAGACCGGTCAGAAAGCGGCCATCGCGGCCACGCGCACGCAACTCGTCCGCGGGCAAACCAGTGCTGCAAACGATCTGGGACATCATCGCCATGATCCCGCGGGGCCAAGTCGCCACCTATGGCGATGTCGCGCGCGCAGCCGGGCTTGCCCGAGGCGCGCGACAGACCGCTTACGCATTGCGGGTCTCACCCGCGGACCTGCATCTGCCGTGGCACCGTGTGGTCGGCGTCGGCGGACGCATCGCGATTCCGAGATCATCGCGCTCCTATCACGAACAGGCGCGGCGCCTGCGCAGTGAAGGGGTCATCGTGAAGCAGGGGCGCATTGCGCGCTCGGCAATCGTGAAATTGGAGCTGTTGTAGTTCCCGCAGCCCACCGCGCCGCGTCCATTCGACGCTGCCGTTAGTAGGGCGGCGGCCGATGGGCCCGTTGAGCCTTCGCCGCCTCCGTCCACCAGGCCAGATCATCGGCGAGTCGCGGGAAGGTATTATTCAGGCGCGCACCGAGCTCGCCAATCGGCTTTCCGTCCTCATTTAGTGTTTCTGCGATCGGGCCGACCGCAATCGTGCTGGAAATCACGAGCATTCCCATTTCCGAGAGCGTGCCATGCCAGGCATAGCCCGAGCGGGCGCCGCCGATGCGTCCAGCCGAATAGCTGACGATGGCCGCGGGGCGCCAGAACCACTCCTCGAGATAGTGGTCAGTCAGATTCTTGAGCCCTGGCTGCAGGCCCCAGTTGTATTCACCGACCACGAATACGAAGGCGTCAGCGGCCACAATTTTTCGGGCCAGCTGCTCCATCGGCGCCGGCGCCGTACCGGCCGGGTACTCCTTGTACATGCGGTCCAGTATGGGTAGGCCCACGACTTTGGCATCGATCAACTCGACGTCATGCTGACGCTCGCGCAGCGCGGAGACGGTAAAACTGGCGAGCCGCACGCCCATGCGGTGTGTGCGATAAGAGCCGTAGAACACGAGAATGCGGTGCGACACGTCTGGCCGCGACAAGGCTCGCTAGTTTGGATTGACCTGAATCTTGGCCATCATCCCGGCGTCTTCGTGGTCCAGCACGTGACAATGGAACACAAAGGTGCCGGCGATTTGCGGATCGCGGAAATCCATGCGCATGGTCACCGATGGGTACGGGCCCGACCCGCTCCAGGCCGGAACCACCACGGTATCCCGAAGGTCCGGATTGGCCAGCGCCTCGCCATTGATCGCCGTAAACAGAAAATGAATCTGGTGGATATGGAAGGCGTGGGTTTCGCCGGTTCGGTTCTCGACGGTCCAATCCTCCACCGCGCCCACGGTGGTGGTGATCGCCGGTGGATCGGACATCGAGAAGAGCTTCGGCGTCTGTCCATCCAAGGTAATGAAGAACTCGGTGGGACCGTTCGAGCCGTTGGTGGCTTCGGCAAAATAAATCTTGCGCCGCGCCGTGGGCGTCTGTGCCGCCAAGCCGGCGAAACGTTGCGGGCGAGGGGGGAGGGCCTTTGACTGGGGGGCGGGCAGCGCCGGCGGCTCCGCGGCTGAGGTGGTCGCTTGAATCACGGCCAATTCCTGGGCCGGATTGGGGTTACCGATCGGGCCGGTATCGAAGCCCATGTGCTGGAAGCTGGCCGCCTGACCAGAAGCCGGAGCGGTCACGATGAACTCTGCACGGCCTGCGGGAGGCAGCGTAATCGAGCTGACATAGGAGCGCGTGGTGACCGGGATGCCATCCAGGGCAATGATTTCGACCTGCTGCGCGGTATCCCCGAACAGCACTGCCAGCGTCAGAAACGCCTGCGAGGAAGCATTCGCTACGCGCCAGAATTCGGTCGCCCCGGGCTGCATTTGAATGATCGGCACAGGCAGTGGCGCAGCGGCGGGCTGGTAATTCAAGGTCAGTTGATACGGTCCCGCGATCCAGGAGTTCGGGTTGGTGAACTGCTGGCGAATGATCAAAACGCGTTCTGGAAGCCGAGCGACCTGAGGCTTCACGTCCTGCATGCCGCCGACGATCAAGGCGCCGGCGGCACCGCCGTTGACCTGAATCGTAGTTTCTCCGTGCAGATGCGGATGGTACCAGTACAGGCCGGGGGCATCGTTCGTGGGCACCTGAAACTGATAGGTGAACGCCGGATCGGTGTTCTCGATGTCGGTATCGATAATCTCGTCCTGATGGCACAGGGGCGGAATATTGAGTCCATGGAAATGGATATTGGTGGAGGTGGCAACCATGGTGCCGCCGTCGCACGGATTGCGCGCCGCCGCAGATTGCGCCATGCCCGGCATGTTCGCCATGTCGGTCATCGCTGAATTCTGCGCCGGCGCTGGCCCTGGGGGCGGCGGTGGCAGGTAGGTCAAGCGATTGGTCAGACTCAAGACCAGCTGATCGCCTGGATTGAGGTGCAACGTCGGCGCTTCCACCGGGCCGCTGCTGCTCTGGTAGATGTAGCATTCCTCCAGATAGTTCGACATCTCACTGCGAAGGGTAAATGCGGCGGTCAGCACACCATTGGTGCTGTATAGATCCAGCGGATTATTCACTACCGTGCCCGGCTTCGGGCGTGCGGGACAGGCCGCGCTGCGCGCGGGCGCGCTGATCAGGGCGGCGCCGCAAGCCAGCAGCGCCAGCACGAATACGCGAAGCCTTGTCCTCTTCATGGATATCCTCGTGCCTCGTTGCCGGCCCTAGAACGGCCTCAGCGGGTAGATGCCGATCGAAAGCAGCGTTGACAGATCGCTGTTATCGACGATCGGCGAGCTGCTCAGCTCGCCGATCGTGCAGGTGTTGCCCGTCCTGGTGAGCTGCACCACGCCGATGGACGAGTAGCCGTTCGATCCGAACTCCGGCACGTAGATCAGGCCGCCGAGGGAGGTCGGAAGCTGCAGCGCCGCGGCTCCCGCGTACGACCATGTGCTATAGAAATCCCTGAGCGGGCCAGAAGTGCAGCCGGTCGCGATCCGGCCCGATTCCTTCTCGAAGCGTAGCGCGGTGACGTCGCCGCCGGAGTCGTTGGTGACGATGATCATCGATTCATCAGGGGTCAGTCTGACGTTGCCGGAATTCCATGACGTGCCCAGGTCATAGGCCACCGTCGGCGTCAGTTTTCCCGAAGAGATGTCGGATACCTCAAGGGTGGTAACGGTAGAGGCGTCGCCGAAGATGGCGAAATGTCCGTCCGCCGTGATATCCACGCCATTGGGCAGGTGATCCTCGGCCGAGCCGGTCGAGTTCTGGGCGTCGCCATTGGACACCGGCGCCCCGCCGGCGATGTTGAAGGACTCGATCGAGCCATCGCCGTAAGTCACGACCATCATTGATCCGTGCAGCGCCATGCCGGTGACCAGACCGGAGTTCAGGCCGACCGCCAGCAGATCGGATACGAAGTCCAGCACGCAGCCGGGCTGAATTGTAAAAGTTGCAATCGTGCTCGAGGTCGAAAAGGTGGCGTACAGATAATTGGCGTTGGCCGCCAGGCCAATGCCGTTCGAAGTCGCGACGTCGGTAGCAGATCCCGCGAAGTCGCCGGTCAGCGTGAGGCTCTCGGCGCTGATACCCGCGATGTTGGCCGACGCCGCGTTGGAGGCGAACACGCATACGTTCTCGCCCTGGGGCACGATTGCGATACGCGAGTAAGCGAAATCTCCACCCGCTACACCCACCCCGTTGGTGTCAATCACGGTCTTGTTGGCGACCGTGCCATCGCTTTCGAGTGAGTAGTACGTCACCGAGCTGCCCGCGGGGCCGACCGGAGGGTTGGCCTGGGGCACGTCGTTGTTGGTGACCAGGAAGCTGCCTACGCTGCTGGCCGCCGAGACCGCGCTATACGCGCAGGCGGCGAACAGCAGAATTTTCCCCGTAATTTTCATTGTCTCGCATTGTATTCGTCGAGCGGCGCAGAAGTAAGAGCCAAGATTTCGGCACAGCGCCAGCGCGCTGCAACAGCGTCGCAATGTGCCGGCCGCCGCGACGCAAGGCTTGACATAATTGACCGTTATGATCGTCACGCGAGCTCGTGGGCCCGAGCGACTCGCTGCGACAGCGACGAGGCGATCGTCTCAAGTCTCTTGACTTGATTTTCGCCGAGCGTATTGTTCACCCTTAAGTCAAACGATGAGTCATGGCCGCGACGACGGCTATGGAGCGGCGGCAGAAACGGGAACCTGCCGCGAAACAATGTCAACCAATTAATAAAGGTTAAGAGGGAAAGCGCGATGAAAAATTCTTCTTTCTGCACGCTCAGAGGCGTGTTGGCGTTTGGGGTTGCCGCAGCCGTGGCGACTTTGGCGATCGGCGAGAGCCGGGCGGAAGGCCTGAATCCGGTGCTGCCGCCATTGTCCTACGTCAAAGCAAAGTCCTTAAAGAGTAATCCCCAAGCCTGGAGTCAGTTCCTGGCGCAGCTGCCGCATCGCTCGGGCCCTGCGCCGAGTGCGACCGCGCCGCGCGACGTGCCCGACTACGGCGGAACCTGGCAGGCGCTGCCGCAGAACACTGGCGTGAGCTCGGGACTGAGCAACCCACTGCTGCTGACCGACGGCACGGTCATCTTCAATGATAGCGGTACGGCCAATTGGTGGAAGTTGACCCCGGATATCACGGGCAGCTACGTGAATGGCACCTGGACGCAGATCGCCTCGCTGCCGGTGATCGACTCGACCCAGTATGCTCCGCTGTATTTTGCCTCCGCCGTGTTGCCCGATGGGCGCGTCATTATTGAGGGCGGCGAATACCAGGACTTCAACCCGACCTGGACCAATGATGGGGCGATCTACGATCCGGTGGCCAACGCTTGGACGGCGGTAAACCCACCCTCGGGTTGGGGCTACGACAGTGACGGTGACGGGGTCATCGGCGACTCCGAAAGCACAGTGCTGGCCGACGGCACCTACATGCTGGCCGGTTGCTGCAACTACCCGGATCAGGAAGCGCTGCTCGATGCATCGAGCTTGACCTGGACTTTCACTGGAGCTCCGAACGCCGGCGGATCCTACCAGGACGAGCAGGGTTATAACCTGCTGCCCAATGGCAATGTGCTGACGATCGACATCTGGACCGACTACCCGGGGTCAGCCAGTCCCACCAACGCTGAACAGTACGTGCCCTCCTCGGGCGTCTGGACCAGCGCCGGCAACACACCGACTTCGCTGGTCGATCCTGCCGCCTGCGCCACCTATGAAATCGGCCCGGCAGTCATGCGGCCGGCCGGAACGCTGGTCGCCTTCGGTGGTAACACCGGCTGCACTTCCCCATTCAGGGACCCCACGGCGATTTACGATACCAGCGCGGGCACCTGGAGCGCGGGCCCGTTTGTGCCGACCGTCTGCGGCACAAAAAAGACCAAGCCCTGCGATCTCGCGGACGCTCCAGGGTCGATGCTGCCGAATGGTAATGTTCTGTTCGCGGCAAGCTCGGGGTATGGCGATGTCCCGACGCATTTCTTCGAGTACACCGCCGGGAATGTTATCCATCAGGTGGCCGATCCGCTCTATAACGCGCACGATTCCGGTGCCTACTACTACAACCTCCTGATGCTGCCCAACGGGCAGATCCTGATGACGGATTTCTCCGACCAAGCGGAGGTTTACAATCAGACCGGAACTCACGAAGCCAGCTGGGCCCCGGTCATCAGCAGCACAGGCCACCCAACGAGTGTTGTGCTGGGCGACACGTACACGCTCAGTGGCACGCAGCTCAATGGACTGACGCAAGGCGCCTACTACGGCGACGATGTACAGGCAGCCACCAACTTCCCGATCGTGCAGATTACCAACAAGGCCACCGGCCACGTGTTCTACGCTCGTACCACCAATCCCAGCACCAGATCGATAGAGCCCGGTGCGTCCAGTTCCGTGAGCTTTACCGTGTCTGCGGCGACCGAAACAGGTGGAAGCACGCTGGTCGTCATCGCCGATGGCATCGCGTCGAAGCCGGTGGCGGTGAACGTGAAGAAGTGACGGTGGGTCACTGAATAGGCTGCGAACGGCGCGTCTTCGCGGATCACGCGCGGGCGATCGCGATGACGCGCTCTGCCAGCACTGGCGAATCCTCGCCCGGTGGCCAGATCAACGATGATCTGGCCACCGGGCGGTTCAGCCGATTCAGGCCCTAGCGGCGCAGGATTGGCGACTCGAGATCATCTATCTACGCCGCCGCGAGTCCGCGAACGCTCGGCACCGCAGACAAAGCTTCACGGCCCGGCATTGCCGGCGGATTCAGCAGGTCCTCGGCGGCTGCCAGCGCGCTGCAGGTTTCGCGCAACGTTGTCATCAGAATGGCTCTGGCCGCAGCATCGGCCGGAATGGTGAAGGCAACGCCTTCGACCTTCTTGCCGGCGATCGCCATGCCTGTCTCCGCCCGCTCCGCGGCAATATTCGCCGTCATCACGGCCTCGATTTCAGGCGAATCCAGAGAGGTGAGACGCGCCAGTTGCGTGCGCAGCAGATTGATGTGATTGCGACTGGAAATCAAAGGTAGCCGGCCGCCGCGCAGACTGTCTGAATTGTCCTGGTAAAGGTTGCGCAACGCCTTGAGATTGATGCTCAGAGCCACGCGCAACCGCCGCGCCTCATCGTGGACTCGTTCGCGTTGAGCGCGCCGCGAGATCGCCTGGGAACCCAGGACGATCGTGACCATGAAGAACAGCTGAAATAGATGTTCCGATAGATTCCACCACATAGCCTACCTCACTCTGGCAGCCGGTAAAGGACGTGTACTTCTCGCATCGCGAGCAAGCCTAGCACGCACTCAATCCGGCAGCGCCAGGTGCGCCAGCATCGCCTTGAAGCGCGGCTCGCCGCGCACAGGATCCAGCAGCGGGTCTACCTTTGTGGTCACGAGGCCAGGATCGACCGCGGCGACCGCGCGCTCAAGTGCGTGCGGCACGTCGCCCCACTGCGCATAGATCTCTCCATCCTGATAATACGTGTCACTACCGTATTGCTGCTTCATTTGGGCGAATGTGGCCTGGGCATCGCTGTCTCGCCCGAGCTTGTGGTAGACGATCGCGAGGCAGGTCAGGCTCACCCAATCCGGCTTAGGTGTATCGCAGGAGGCTCGGGCCGCTTCATAGTTGCCGAGGCCGGCGTAAGCCATACCCTGCCAGCCCAATGTGCCGGCGCGCGAGGGGTCGAGGGCCAGTGCGCGCCGGCCTGCCTCGACCGACTCCGGATAGCGTCGCGCCCAGAAATAGGCGTACGCCAAGAGAGCGTGGCTCTTCCAGTTCAGCGGATCGAGCTCCACGGCGTGGCGCGCGCGGGCGATCGCCTCCTCGAAACGCCCGATCTGCGCCAGGAAGTATGCCGAGTGCGTGTGCACGCGCGCATCGCCCGGCGACAGGTCAAGACCCTTCTCGAACTCCGGGGCCGCGGCAATGAAATTCAGCTCGCCGTTGAGCGCGTAGCCGATCACCGCGTGCGCGGCGCCGAGCGCGGGGGCCAGTTCAGCGGCCTTGCGTGCGTCCTGTAGCCCCAGCTTGGTCTCGCGATGCTCTTCCTCCGGGTTACTCTCACCGTTGAACGCATAGGCGATGCGGGCATTGCCGCGACCGAGGTAGGCATTCGCGTAGCGGGGGTCGAGCGCAATAGCCTCGTCATAGGCGGAGAGGGTGTCCGCACTGGACTTCGCCGACAATGGAAGACGTGCCAGTTGCTCGGCGCGCAGATAGGCATCGAAGGCCTTGGCATTGTCGGTGCCGCCCACCTCGATGCTGCCGGCGTCCGTCTCCAGCAGCGTGACCTTGAGCGCCGCGGCGACCGCGGTCGCGATGTCGGTCTGCAGTGCCAGCACGTCCTTCAGGTCGCGGTCGTAAGTGTGCGACCAGAGCTGAAAGCCCGTTGCCGTGTCAATGAGCTCGGTGGCAATGCGCACGTGCGACTTGTCGTGGCGCACGCTGCCTTCGAGTAACGCGGCGATGTTGAGCTTGCGCGCGATGTCGTCGACGGCCTCGTCCTTGCCCCGGAACGAGAATGATGAGGTGCGCGCGGCCACTTTCAGGCCCTGCACGGCGGCAAGCGTGTTCAGCAGTTCCTCCGAGAGGCCGTCGGAGAAGTAATCGTCCTTGGGATCCCCGCTCATGTTCGTGAACGGCAGCACTGCGAGCGAGTGCGCGGAAGTAACCCTCCAGACGCGTCTGCGTGTGGGCGGAAATGACCGGCACGAACAGCGCGCATTCGCGTATTCGCCGGCGGATCAGCTGATCCCAGGCGTCCCCGCCGCGCAGCTCGCTATGATCGAACCAGACCTCGAAGCCGGCCTCGCGCAGTGCATCGCCGATGCGCGCCGCGGCCTCGGCGTCCTGCGAGGCGTAGCTCAGGAAAATCATTTTCGCTGACTCTGGCATTGCCGTGTCGCCTCGCGACCGGTCTATTAATAGCCCTTCGGAATGATGTTTTGATTGCGCGCGACGCGCTCGAGATCTTCGCGATAATCCGGATGCGCGATCGAGATCAGAGCGGTGGCGCGTTCGGCAACCGATTTGCCTTTGAGGTTGACGATCCCATACTCGGTCACCACGTACATGGTATCGGTGCGCGGGGTGGTCACGATGCTGCCCGGGGTCAGCGTGGGAACAATCCGGCTTTCGCGCTCGCGGCCCTTGTCGAACGTGGAAGACAGGCACAGAAACGATTTACCGCCTCGGGAGGCGTAGGCGCCGCGCACGAACTGCAGCTGGCCGCCCGTGCCACTGATGTGCCGATGACCACAGGACTCGGAAGCGGCCTGACCCTGCAGATCGATCTGCGTGGTATTGTTTATCGATACGACCTTGTCGTTTTTGCAGATGTTGTCCGGCAGGTTGGTATAGTCCACGGCGCAAGCGCACACTTCATCATTGCCGTCAATCATTCGGTACAGCTTGTTTGAGCCGAGCGCGAAGGAGAAAACGGTCCGGCCGCTATCAATCTGCTTGCAGGAATTGTTCACTATTCCGGCTTCAATCAGATCGACGATACCGTCCACCAGCATCTCGGTATGGACACCGAGGTTGCGCACATTGGCGTCCCGCAACAGCGAGCAGACCGCGTTGGGCATGCCGCCGATACCGATCTGCAGGCAGGCGCCATCTTCGATCTCGGCGGCAATTAACTGCGCCACCTGCCGTTCGACGGCGCTGATCTGCCCGGAACGGATCTCGGTCAGCGGGGCCCCGCCGCCGTCGATCACATAGTCCACCTGGCTCGAGTGGATGGCGTTGTCCGGGCCAGGCACGCGCGGCATCGCGCGGCTGGTTTCCACGACGATGATGCGCGCCCGCTCTGCCATGGCTCGCAGATACGTGGTACTGCACCCGAGATTGAAGTAGCCCTGTGCGTCCACGGGTGTGGTCTTGATGCAGGCAACGCCGATGGGCTCCACGAAGCGGCGGTAGTAGCCAGGGGCCTCGCCGAAGTTCATCGGAATGTAATTGCACCGCCCGGCGTCGTGCTGCTTGCGGTCATAGCTCGAGAAATGCCAGTTGAACCACAGGAAATGCTTGCCCTGCGGGTCGGCGTCCAGGACCGCCCGCGGACGCACGGTCAGCGCCGAGCGGATCTTGACTCGGCTCAACTCGGGCGCTCGGGCGGCCAGCGCCTGATCGAACAGATCCGGCTGCCCGAGACAAAAGCCATAATCCACCCAATCCCCGGAAGCCACCAGCTCCGCGGCTGCCGTGGCGGAGACGTCTTTGGCCAGTTTGCCCTCTGCCATGGATCGCACAGCGTTCCCCGACCTCGCCGTGTACAGCGATGTGAAGTGTTCTGGTGGGTCAATGTACCGATAAAGCTCCGCCTTGAACAGTTGCGCCTCCGAACGGTGGGCGCGTGGGCCGATCGCTCGCCGCGGGCACATACCGTGCTGCGCGCAGTGCGGGGTACAATGGATCTAACGGGATTGGGTCAAGATGGCGCGGCCGAAGGAGCCTGATTATGAGTGCGAGCGTCGAACGGCCAGCCGACAGCGCAGTGGATGCCTCCCTGGTGCGCGTTGATCGTCATGGCCCGGTGGTTCATCTGACGCTGAATCGGGCGAGTAAGTACAACGTGCTGTCCGCGGCGATGATCGCTGCGCTGAAGGCACTGCTCGAGCAGCTTGCCGGCGATCGCGAGGTTCGCGTCGTCGTCGTGGCTGCCGAGGGCCGCGCCTTCTCGGCGGGTCACGATCTTACCGAGATGGGCGCTGATGCCGGGATCGAGGACATGCGCGCGCTGTTTTCAACCTGCAGCGAGCTCATGATGACGATTCGGCGCTTGCCACAGCCCGTGATTGCCCGCGTCCAGGGCGTGGCCACGGCTGCCGGCTGCCAGCTCGTGGCCATGTGCGATCTCGCCGTGGCCAGTAGCAGTGCCCGTTTTGCAGTATCGGGAATCAATCTCGGACTGTTCTGCGCGACCCCGGCGGTGGCCCTGTCGCGCAACATCCTGCAGAAGCCCGCGATGGAGATGCTGCTGACTGGCGACTTCATCGACGCGCAAACCGCACGCGAGCGCGGCCTGGTCAACCGGGTCGTGCCGCCGGAGGGACTCGATGCCGAGATCGAGAAGCTGGCGCTGGCAATTGCCGCCAAGTCGCCGGCCGCAGTGGCCGCCGGCAAGCGTCTGTTCTATGCGCAGCAGGAGCAGTCGATCGAAGCCGCCTACGCCAGCGCCGGCGAGGTCATGGCCTGCAACGCCGTCATGGAGGACGCACGCGGGGGCATCGCACGCTTCACCAAGCGCGCCGACTGACGAGCGGAGTGTCTGCCGGCCGTTACGGCTTCTGTGTGTCGGAAGCCAGTGATTCAGTGCGGTTTGCATCAAGGCGCGCAGGTGCTCGCGCGATATCGCGGCGGCACCGAGACCCGAACTGCTCGACCCGCAGCGTGATAAACATCGTCCCGGCCATATAAACGCAACTGGAGGCCGTGGACGCCTCATTGTCGACCATGCTCATCAGACCGCCGGTGACCGGTCGGCCGATCGCGGCCGATACCGCGGCCGGGCCACGAGTAACGATAGAGAAACGACGCGCAAACCATCCATCGCAGCCATTGCGGCTCCATGTGCCGGCGCGTTCAGCGCCGTTGTTTCAAACTGCATGGTAATGCTAGATGGCTGTGAGCTGCGCCTCGGGCACCCACCAGCCGTGTATTTGACCGACGGCGCGCATGGGCAGCCGCACGATCGCGACCGGTCCGTCCGCCAGGCGCTCGGCATCGAGAATCAGAAGATCCGTGCGGCCACCCTCCTGTTGACGCGTTGCAACCCCGAGCAGATAGCCTTCGCCCTCGGCGGCATCAGCGCTTCGCGGCGCAAAACAGCATTCGGCGAGCGAGGTCCCGAGTCCGGCGTTATGCAACGTTGCGCGTCGATTGCGATGATCAAAGCGCGCATAACAGGCCCCCGCCATGCGCGGGTCCGGCACCGCCGGGTCAGGACATTGCAGAAAGCCAAATCGGTACGGCATCGTATGGTAGCGATCGTCCTGGCGGGGCAGGCCGCCAACATGAGGATACATCTGCTCCATGCTGTAGGCCGCCGGCGCAGGGCCGGCCAGATCCACCGCCAGGCGCGTAATGTGACTGGATCCGGCGATCGGATCCCAGCGTGAGCCATCGCGCATCGGCATGAACGGAAACGGGTTGGACAGCGACATTTCGACATCGACGATGAGTTTCTCGCCATCGTCGAACGCGCCCATGACGTGGGTGGCACTTCGCGTCGGCCCTGGCAGCCAGCGTATGTCCCGGCCGTCGCCGCCGCGGCGCAGGAAACCGAAGTAGGTGGGTCGGGCGGCATCCCAGGACCAGTGGATGCCGCCGCGCTGCATCTGTGCGGCATCGAAGGCGAGTGGAATCACATAGAAGACGATATGCTTCTGAGTGACGGCAAAATCGTGCAGCATGCCGACGTAGGGCACCTTTATCCGCGCACTCCAGAGCAGCGTGTTGTGCGCAGTGAGCTCGAACATCGAGACGATGTCGCTGCCGAAACCCTCGGACTCGTAGCCAAATGCCACCAGGTTGCCGGTCAGCGGGTCGCGTTTGGGATGGGCCGTAAACGTCCGACTCGGCAGTTTTCCCTCAAACGTGTAGTTCGGCACCACCGTGTCCAGCGTCAGCAGATCGAGCGCGGATGGGGGACTGTCCTCCTTGAGCGCGAGCAGCAGTTTGCCGTGATTGATGATGTGTGTGTTGGCGGTGCTGCGGCTCAGGCCTGCGACGCTGGGATCATCCTGGGAAGGATTGCGATAGATCGGGAACAGCAGGCGGCCGGCCCGATCCTGCGCCAGGTAACGCTCGTTACGCACGAATCGGCTGCGGTAGTCGGCGCGCCCATTGCGAATCCTGAACATGCTCACGTGGCCTTCGCCATCGAACGGAATGTTGCGCGGATGCAGCGGATACTGTGCATCCGGGCCGACGCGGTAAAATGCGCCATTCAGATCGGAAGGGATTTTCCCCTCCACCTGGCAATCGCGGATGTCTGCCTCAAGGCGGTACAACGAGGAGTCGATTGCGGTAACCATTGGGGTGTTTGCCGGTGGCGCGGCAGCTTGCCCGTTCAGTTGCCGGCGGCCGTCGCGTAACGGCGAAAGAAGCTGTCCGGCTTCCACGCCGGTCGACGCGGTTCGTTGGCGACTGCGACGGTCAGGTCGCGAATCGCCTCCTCATACTCGGCTGCGGCGGCCAGATCGACCGGCTGGTTCGCGTCATCCGAAGGCGCGTGGTATCGCTCGCTGAGCCAGTCCTTCATGATCTTTTCCTCGGGCGAACCGGGGATGTACCCCACACCGATCATCACCGACGGAATGCCTTGACGAACGAAGCTGTACTGGTCGCTGCGGATGAAGACGTTGTGCAATGGCGCCGGATCTGCTTGCACCGCCACGCCCAGGCTCTGGGCCACGACAGTAATGCGGTCGCCGAGATCGGATTCCGCGAGGCCGTAGACCGTCAATATCTTGAGCGGCACGATCGGCAGAAACATATCTGTGTTGATATCGGCCGTCATGGACGCGGCGGGCCCCGTCGGATGGGCGGC
>Ga0302324_100006019_pt1 | contig 26337 bp, 27 predicted proteins | sample Palsa_T0_1_FD_201949 | JGI IMG/M metagenome (GOLD analysis project Ga0302324, IMG submission 201949) | Peat permafrost microbial communities from Stordalen Mire near Abisko, Sweden - Palsa_T0_1 | ecosystem: Environmental > Terrestrial > Soil > Palsa > Peat permafrost | place: Sweden: Abisko... | reverse complement strand
CTCGCTGATGGTGCCAGCGGAGTTTGTCGTCGTCGTGGTTGACTGGACGGCAGTCTGCGCGACGAGGGTTGCTTGAGCGGTGATCAGCATCACACCCAAAAAGGTGGCGCTGCCAATATTGCGGATTGTTTTTTTCATTTGGTTTTATTTACTGCGGCGAGATTACATCACCGGTCCGTTATATGCTATGGGGTGTAACCCTACCAAATCCTGGCGCGGCGGAGAACCTCTTTGAACAATCCGGGCGCCGAGGGGGGAAATAAGGGAATCGCGCAGGTAGGCTTTTACCCCATAGACAAATAGAGGCAACCGCTCGACAGTGACGCTGAATTCGTGGGTCGCCACCGACGATCGAGCGTCTTTATGGCGTGGCACAACCGAGGCTACTCCCGTGGCGGCGCGTGAATTCGGCAGCATTATGAAAACAAAGTTGAGCGGCTTGTCAGAGCGATACCTGACTGCGTTGCGAAAACACCTGGAGCAGGGACCACCCGCGAGGTTGCAGCCAGCGTTAATGCTGGGACGCCAGGCCGTCGCCCTCGGGCTGGAGACGCTGGAACTGGCCCGGATTCACGCGCGAGCACTCGCCACACTGGAATTATTTAATAGCAAAAACGGGCTGATCAAGCGGGCGGAGTTTTTCTTTACCGAGGCCATCACCCCGATCGTGGAGACGCATCGCGCCGCACGCCAGAGCAAAAGTGACTTGAACCGGCTGAAGGAGACGCTGAGCCGGCGCACGGCGGAACTGGCCACCAACAACCGTCAGTTGCAACGCGGCATCATTCGGCGCAAGGCCCTGGAAGCCACCCTCAAGAAAAGCGGCGAACACTACACCAGGCTCTTAAAGGAGTCCCTGCAACTGCAGGAAGGGTTTCGGCAACTGACTCGCCGGGTGCTGGCGGCGCAGGAGGATGAACGCGGGGAGATAAGTCGTGAACTTCAGGATGAAATCGCCCAGACTTTGTTAGGCATCAATGTCCGGCTGCTCTCGCTGAAACAGGAGGCGCGGAGTAACAGCAGGGGTCTCAAGAATGAAATCGCCAGCACACAGAGGCTGGTGGTAAAATCGACGAGGTCCGTGCGGCGGGTCGCACGTGAATTCAGAAACGAATGAAACGGAAGCTCGTCAACTTGTCGCGACGCTATCAGGCGGCGTTGCGAAGGCACCTAAAGCAGGGCCGCCAGGCAAGCCTGGAGTCGGCGCGTGGACTGGGGAGCCAGGCCCTGGCCGCCGGACTGCAAACGCTGGACCTGGCGAAGCTCCACGAGCAAACTCTGGTCACCCAACTGCTGCCGGGCTGCCCGCTTGGCAAACGCGTTGCTCTCATCAAGCAGGCGGGGATTTTTTTTGCCGTGGCGATCATCCCGATCGAGGAAACGCATCGCAGTGCGCGTGAGGCCACCGTCCACCTGAAAGAATTCATCGAGACGTTGAGCCAGCGCACGGTGGAGCTGGCCGCCTCGAACCTGGAATTAAGCCTGGAGATCACCCAACGCAAAGCGGTGGAGGAAGCGCTCAAAAAAAGCGAGCGCCATTACTCACAGTTGCTGGAACAGTCGGATCGCCTGCAGGAACAGTTGCGGCGATTGTCCCGCCAGATTCTGTCGGCGCAGGAGGATGAGCGGAAAAAAATCAGCCGGGAACTGCATGACGTCATCGCGCAGACTTTGACGGGCATCAACATCCGCCTGGCCGCCCTGAAAAAGGAGGCCGCGCTCAATACCAAGGGCCTTGACCGCAACATCGCACAAACGCAACGGTTGGTGGAAAAATCGGTGAATATCGTGCATCGGTTCGCCCGCGAATTGCGCCCGGCGGTGTTGGATGATCTCGGGCTGATTCCCGCGCTGCATTCATTCATGAAAGGCTTTACCGCGCGGACCGGCGTCCGCACTCGTTTGACTGCCTTTGCGGGAGTGGAACAACTGGACACGGCCCGGCGCACGGTGCTCTTTCGCGTTGCCCAGGAAGCGCTCACCAATGTGGCCCGCCATGCACAAGCCGGCCATGTGGAATTGAGCATCCAGAAAATGCCTCACCACATCTGCATGAAAATAAAAGACGACGGCAAATCCTTTAGCGTGGAACGCGCATTGCACGCCAAGGGCGCCAAACGCCTCGGGCTGCTCGGCATGAGGGAACGCCTGGAAATGGTCGGTGGAAACTTTGGCGTCGAATCCAGGCCGGGCAAGGGCACCACCATCCAGGCGCAGATTCCGCTCGGCAAGACCGCGCGGGGGGGAGATTGTTGAGCAGTCCGCCGGGGCCAAACTTGAACTCCATGAAACGAATCACCGTTTTGCTGGCGGAAGACCATACGATTGTGCGCGAGGGGTTTCGCAAGATGCTGGAACTCGAAGACGATCTGGAAGTGGTCGGCGAAGCGCAAGAGGGCCGCCAGGCGGTCGCGATGGTCAAAAAACTTCGTCCGGCCGTGGTGTTGATGGACATCGCGATGCCCCTGCTCAATGGTTTGGAGGCCACCCGCCAGGTGCTCAAAGCTGTCCCCACCACCAAAGTGCTCATGCTTTCTGCGCACAGTGATGACGCCTATGTCAAGGAAGCAACGGATTCCGGTGCCGTGGGATTTCTGCTCAAACAAACCTCCGCCCACTGTGTGTGCCAGGCAATTCGCGAAGTCCAAAAGGGAAACACGTTTTTCAGCCCTTCGGTTGCCAAACGTCTCCACGATAGGTCCCGCGACAGGGGGAAACTGCATTTGAAAAAAACCGCCCGGCTGACTTCACGCGAGGTGGAGGTGCTCCAACTGATTGTCGAGGGCAAGGCCAACAAAGAAACCGCATCGGAACTTGGCATCAGCATCAAGACGGTTGAAAAGCACCGGCAGGGGCTTATGAATAAACTCAACATCCATGACACCGCCAGCCTCACCCGCTACGCCATTGCGGTGGGAATCATTGAAAGCAGCGTCCAATTGACCATCATCTAGCCCGCGATGCGCCGTGCCGGGTGGGTCAATGGAAATCTTCGGGTGGGGTGAACACCCCATAGCGCCCGTTCGATTCCGGGTATATTTTGTTATATGAAAAATCGAATATTCTTCCAAAATGGGAAGTTAGACATCATCTCCGCATTGAAAGGAATACTATGTTAGGAACTATATTGATCGTTCTGCTCATTCTGATGTTGCTCGGCGCAATCCCCTCCTGGCCGCACAGCCGTAATTGGGGCTATGCCCCGAGCGGCGGACTGGGGTTGGTTCTGCTCGTTCTGATAGTCCTGCTTTTGATGGGCAGAATTTGACCACCAGCTCAAGCCCGGCTTACTGAGCAGATGAACGCAAACGCACCGCTATCGTTCTGCGGCCAAAAACAACGGATTAAAACCGTATGTTTCACTTAATCTGGTACATTTTTATTGGCCTAATTGCGGGGGTTATCGCGAAATCGGTGATGCACGCGCACATGACGATTTTCTGGACGATCGTGGTCGGCATCATTGGATCGATCATCGGCGGCTCCCTTACCCACATGTTTTCGCGCCCGACAAACGAGCGATATCATACCGCCGGCGTCATTTTTTCCACACTGGGCGCCATTCTGATTCTCTTCATCTGCCATAAGCTGAAGATTCATTTCCCCCAGGTCTCATTCCAATAGTACCGTCGCGTATCGGACTCTCGTTACGCCCCGCATTACTGCATGAATGCTTCATGGGGCTGTTCGTCGCCACCGGGGTTTTTCAATCCACCGGCATGTTGTTCATGCGTTCATAGATAAGCCGGTTCGTTCCTCGTCCCAGGAGATCGACTGCGCCGCACTACGGGTCCGATTCAGTCTTTGTGTCCCTTTGACAGCGCTTCGAAGCCGGAGATGACGTCGAATAGTTCCTCGTCGATGCCGCTCTGGCGCAAACGGTGGAATGTGCGGTGGAGATTCTCCAGCAATTCGTCGATGTTTTTGTCGGCTCGTTGCATCGCAGCCAGGCGGCTCGCGTTCTCGCTCGCGAGGGATTCGGCGCACGCCCGGAAGAGCGAGATGAAAAGATATTCGCGGATGAGCGCGCGCAGGGTCGCGGCGCCGCCGCGCATGACCTCGGGCAGGTTCCCGGTCGGCCAGCGGACTTTGGCCAGATCTCGCTGCCATTGCGCGTCGAGCGGCAGCAACCGCTGGCTGACCGGTTCGTAAAGCGCCCCGGACAAGGGGCGGTTGTGGAAGACGTAAACGCGCGCGTACTGGCCTTTGGCCCGATGCGCTTCGCTTTCGATTTGAATCTGCCCGACGAGCGGGGTGATGGCCTTGACGGAATTCGGCACGGCAAAGAGTCCGATCAGCGGCAGGCCCGCGTCCGCCAGGCGCGCATGAACGCGCTCACCGACCGCCCAGACCTGGGGTTTTCCGGGCAGGGATGCGAGGGTCTTTATCGTATAGTCGGCAACTACCTCGTTGAACTTGCCCACCAGCCCCTGGTCGGAACCGAACACGATGGCTCCGATGGCGCCCGCATCTGCCTCTTTACGTTCCCCCATCGGGGCCGCCGGCTCGCTTTCCCGAAAACACGCGCCCAACCCCAACTCCACGGTCCGATAGTAGTCGGCCAGCGCGCGCACCGATTTCTCGTATTGCGCAATACTCGAGGCGGCCAGGGCTTTCATCGTGCGGACGACGGATTGGAGATCTCCAGCGCTGCTGATCTTTCGGCGCAGGCTCTCCGTGGTGTCGCTCATGACTTCTCCCCGGCCTCCGCCTTGGGCTCGGGTTGGGCCTCCGCCTTGGACCCGGGTTCAGGCTTGGGCTGGAAGCTTGCGAGCGCGTTGCGGGCGATCTGGATGATCGCTTTACGATCCTCGTCACTCAATTTCTCGGCGGTTTCGAATCGCGCGCACGCCTCCGCCGGGATGGTCGCCGCGGCCTCCTGCACGGCATGTTGAGCACCCGTCATCCGGTCAAGCGGCACGGCGTCAAAGAGGTCCGCGGTCAACGCCAGCAGGACGGCGATTTGCGCGGGCACGGAGACGGGGGCGGATTCCGGCTGCTCGAGGCAGGCGCGGATTCGCCGTCCGTGCTCGATGGTCTTGCGGGTGTCTTCATCCAGGCGGGCGCCGAACCGCGCGAAGGTCTCGAGTTCCTCGAACTGGGCGTAGGCGAGCTTGAGGTCGCCCGCCACCACGCGGTAGGCCGCCCGTTGCGCCTTGCCGCCGACCCGCGAAACGGATCTGCCGACATCGACCGCGGGCAGCACGCCCAATTCGAATAGCGACGGCGAGAGGTAGATCTGCCCGTCGGTGATGGAAATGAGGTTGGTCGGAATGTAGGCGGAAATGTTCTGCGCTTCGGTCTCGATGATTGGCAGGGCGGTGAGCGAGCCGCCCCCGAGTTCCGTGCAAAGGCGGGTGGCGCGTTCGAGCAGGCGCGAGTGGATGTAGAAGATGTCGCCGGGGAACGCTTCGCGCCCGGGTGGCCGGCGGAGCAGGAGGGAAAGCTCGCGATAGGCCTGGGCGTGCTGCGTGAGGTCGTCATAAACGATCAGCACGTCGCGACCCGCTTCCATGAAATGCTCGGCGATGCTGGTCGCGGCGTAAGGAGCGATGTAGGCGAGGCCCGGCGGGTCGTTGCCCTCGGTCACGACGACGACGGTGTAATCCATCGCGCCTTTCTCCCGCAGGATGGCCGCGGTTTTCGCCACGGCCGAAGCGCGCTGGCCTATGGCGCAATAGACGCACACGACATTCTGGCCCCGCTGGTTGAGGATGGCGTCGACGGCAATGGCGGTTTTGCCCGTCTGCCTGTCGCCCAGAATCAACTCGCGCTGGCCGCGCCCGATGGGAATGAGCGCATCGATGACTTTGAGGCCGGTCTGGAGCGGCACGGTGACGGGCGCGCGGTCCATGATGGGCGCGGCCGGGCGTTCGATGGGCAGGCGCTCGCCGGAGGGCGCAGGGCCGTTGCCATCGAGTGGCCGGCCGAGCGGGTCGATGACGCGCCCCAGCAATCCGTCGCCCACGGCCACGTCCATGACCCGGCCCGCGCGCTCGACTTCATCGCCCGCGTGCAGATGCGAGTATTCGCCGAGCAGCACGACGCCGATTTCGTCCTCGTCCACGTTGAACGCGATGCCAGACACTCCGCCTGGAAACACCACCAACTCCTCGAAGCCCACGCCGGGAAGGCCGGAGACCTTGGCGATGCCGGTGGAGACCGTCGTGATCGTGCCTATCTCACGCGGCGCGAGTCGCGGCGCAAAGCTTTCGCGCGTTTGGCTCATGCCCGTGAATGCGCGGTCGAAAATGCCCCGCAGGGTATCGGGCGGCGCGTTCATGCGCTTTTTGGGCCGGGCTTGGATTGCGCTTTCAGAAGTTCGCCGACGCCCTTTTCCAGCGACGCGAGATAATCCGCGACGCTCCAGGCGATCTTCCGTCCGTTCGCCGCGAGCTCGATGCCGCTGACCAGGTCCGGCGCGGTCTCGAAGCGGACGGGGATCTCCATGGCGAGCGTTTCCTTGATCGCGCTCTCTATCGCGCTCCGCTGGGCCGCGGGCAGGTCGAACGTGCTGCGCACGGCCACCGCGCCGGATGCCGCCTTGAAGGCCGACTTCAGCCCGTCCTTTTCCCCGTCGTTCAACGCGCGCAACCGCCGGACAAAGACGTCAGCCATTTGCTCTTCCAGACTTGCCGCGGCGAGATCCGCCAGTGTCTTTCGCGCGATGGCGAAGACTTCATCCCGTGTTCGACGGGTGATCTCTCCGCTCAAGCTCTGGAGATCGCTTCTCAACGCTTCCTGCCCCCTGGCGCGCGCGCCGTCCGACTCCTGCCGCGCTTCGTCGAGGAGCCGCTGGCGTTCGGTTTTCGCCTCATCCACCGCTTTGCTCAAGAGCGCGGCGCGCTGCTGGTCGAACTCCTCGTTCTTGCGCTGGAACTCGTCCCGCTCCTTTTTGGCTTCGGCCTTTTTCGCGTCGGCGTCCGCGAGTTCCGCGGCGATCCGCTTCTCGCGCACGTCGATGGCGTCGAGGATGGGCTTGTAAAGAAAGCGCTTCAGCAACCACACCAGGATGAGGAAGTTGAGGGCTTGCGCGCAGACGGTGAACCAGTCGATCAACATGGGTTCACTTTCCCGCGGCCTGGGCGATGACGTGGTTCCAGAACGGGTTGGCGAAAATAAGAATCATCGAGACCACGAAGCAGTAAATGGCCGTGGACTCGATCATCGCCAGGCCGACGAACAGGGTGCGGGTAATGGTGGCGGAGGCGTCCGGCTGCTGCGCCAGCGCTGTGAGCGCCGTTGCGACCGACCTCCCTTCGCCCAGCGCTGGTCCGACGCATCCCACGCTGATCGTGAGGCCGGAGGTGACGATCGAGGCAACTGCTATGAGGGTCATGCTATCCATGGTGTGTCCTTTGGTTTTGTTGTTGTGGTTTCAAGTTTTGGACGCCGGCGCGGGCTCGGGATCGGGCTTGCGAGTCCGCGTGGCGGCCGCGATGTAAACCGCGGCCAGAATGGTGAAGATGTAGGCTTGCACCATGCCGGTGAGCAGGCCGAGCGCCGTCATGACGACCGGAAAGAGGAAGGGCGTGATGGTCAGCAGAATACCGATGATCATCACGCCGCTCATCATGTTGCCAAAGAGGCGGACGGACAGGGCCAGCGTGCGCGAAAGTTCGCTGATGATGTTAAACGGCAACATGATGACTGTCGGCTCCATGTAGGACTTGAGGTAGCCGCCCATGCCTTGGTCCCAGATGCCGAAAAGCGGCACGGCCACAAACACGCAGAGCGCGAGCGCCGCGGTGGTCGAGAGCGAGCCGGTCGGCGGCTCGTAGCCGGGAATGACGGTGAAGAGGTCGGCGGTGGCGATAAACAGGAAGAGCGTGCCCAGAAAGCCGAGATACCTCTTCGCGTCGCGCAGGCCGGCGTCCGCGATCTGTTGCTCGATGCCGGTGACGACGATTTCCAGAAGGTTCTGCCAGCGTGAACGTTTCAGATCCGTGGAAAGTTTGCGCGTGACGAGTCTTGAACCGATGGCCAGCACGAGCATCAGCCCCCACGTGAACACGATGGTGGCGTTGAGTTTGAGAAACCCGTGTTGCCAGAAGATCAACGCGTCGGGACTAAGGCGCATGGCTGGCCTCCTGTCCCTGGTGGGTCCGCGTTTCTTCCGGGGGCCGCGTCAGCCACGTCACGGCCAGGCGCGCCATGACAAAGCCAAGGAGACAAAGCAGCAGCCGCTCCCAATGGCCGCCCGAGACGAAGTAAAATCCGGCAAGGGCTATGCTCATCCGCAGAATGAGGCTGCCGAAGAACCAAAACGCAGGCTGTCTGGACGAAACGCCCTTGCGAATCGTCCACCAAAGGCCGCCGAAGAAAATCGCGCCGAGCACCCCGCCTGCCGCCCACGCAAGCGCCAGCGTCAAAGTTTCATTCATCCTTATCCTCCTCTTCCTTCCGCATGGCCGTTTCTTCCTTGGCCACCCAACGCCACGCATTGAAACAGCCGATCACGAGCCCGGCGACCAGCAGCGCCAGCGTCCAGGAATGCTCGCCCGCGTGGTGCTTGTCCAACCAGAGACCGAGCGCCGCGCCGAGCAGCGTCGGAATGGCCACCGACCAGCCGACGAGCCCCATCATCCCCAGGCCGAACCAGACGCCCGGCGTGGGGTTGCGCCGCGCCTTCAGCTTGCGCGCCGCCTTGGCGCCGACCTGCCCCGCGAAGGTCAGCCCGTTTTTTGAGGTTCCCCTGTCCGGCTCGTCATTCATGTTGAAAAGTCGCGAAGCGGCGCAGAAACCCGGTTTCCAATTTCGCCATGACCGTGCGCACGCTTTGCTCGCGCTCGTCCAGGGTCAGAAACTCCTTCTCGACCGCATCACGCAATTGGCCGAGGTCCGTTCCGCCCAGCGCGCGGCGCACGGAAACCATCACATCCGGACCGGTCTTGACCAGCACCCCTTCATCCACGGCCACAAAAACTTCCCCGTCGGATTCCGTCTGGTAGGTCAGGATTCCCGGCACGAGCGCCGCCACACAATCGAGCCGGTGCGGCAGGAGTCCAAAGGAACCCGCGCGCGTCTCGGCCACAATGCGTGACACGCCGGTTTTATCAGCGAAGATTTGGAAGGGCAGGAGAACCTTAAGTGTCATGAGTTGCCGGTGGAATGTTCGACCGCCGGTTCAGGTTTCGCCCCGGGCTTCACTTTCCCCTTCGCTTCGTCAATCGCGCCGATCATGTAGAGCGCGCTCTCCGGGTAGTCTTTGAATTCATCGCGGAGGATTCGCTCACAGCCGTCCAGGGCGTCCTTGAGGCTGACGAGCTTTCCTGAAAGGCCGGTGAACTGCTCGGTCGTGAAAAAAGGCTGGGTGAGGAAACGCTCCAGCCGGCGGGCGCGGGCGACCACCTTGCGGTCCTCGGGTGAAAGCTGTTCCAGGCCGAGCATGGCGATGATGTCCTTGAGTTCCGCGTATTGGGCGAGGGTCCGCCGGATTTCCTGCGCCAGGGCGTAATGCCGGTCGCCGACGATGCCCGGCGTGGCCATCTTGGAACTGGATTGCAGCGGGTCGATGGCCGGGAAAAGCCCTTCGCTCGCCCGCTTGCGCGAGAGCACGATCGACGCGGAAATGTGAGAAAAGGTATGCACCGCCGCCGGATCGGTGAAATCGTCCGCCGGAACATAGACCGCCTGGATGGAGGTGATGGCGCCCGCGCGGGTGTTGGCGATGCGTTCCTCGAGCCCGGACAATTCCGTGCTCAGCGTGGGCTGATAGCCGAGCCGCGACGGCATCTGTCCCATCAAGCCGGACACCTCCATGCCGGCCTGGATGAAACGGAAGATATTGTCGATCAGCAAAAGAACGTCCCGGTGTTCGTCGTCGCGGAAATACTCGGCCATCGTCAGCGCCACGTGCCCCACCCGGAACCGGCTGCCCGGCGGCTCGTTCATCTGGCCGAAGACCATTACCATGTTCGGCAGCACCCCGGCTTCCTTCATGTCCCGGTAGAGCTCTTCGCCTTCGCGGCAGCGTTCCCCGATCCCACAGAAAATGCTCACTCCTTTCTGATGGCCGATCACGTTGTGAATCATCTCCGTGAGCAGCACCGTCTTGCCGACGCCCGCGCCGCCGAACAAGCCGGCCTTGCCGCCGCGCTCCAACGGCACGAGCACATCGATGGCCTTGATGCCCGTCTCGAAGATCTCGGATTTGGTGGAACGTTCGGTAAGCGGCGGCGGGGCGCGATGGACGCTCCGCCACTCGACATCCGCCGGCGCCGGCTGGCGGTCGATGGCGCGGCCGAACACGTCGAACATCCGCGAAATGATCTTCTTGCCGACCGGCGCGAGCAGAGGCCCCCCCGTGTCCCGCACCGGCATCCCTCGGGCCAAACCTTGCGTGGGCGTCAAGGCAACGCCGCGCACGCGGCGCGCGTCGAGTTGTGCCATCACCTCAATGACGATCTCTTCCTGCGCTCCCGCGCGCAACACCGAATAGATGGGCGGCAAGCAGTCCTCAAACCGCACATCGACGACGCTGCCGCGCACCGATACGACCGCGCCGGGATTCTTGGCGGCGGCTTTGTCATTGGTCATCGCTTTGCCCTCCAGGTCCGCGATGGGGCGATACCGCTCCTCCCAGATGTTTTCCTCGTCGCGCAACTCTTCCGGAAGCGGAAGTCCTTTGAATTGATTTTCATCTTCACTCTTTCGGTTATGCGATTGTTGTGGTGGTATCCGGTTCCCGGATGTTCTCTACGGGATTTTGAGACGAGCGAAGACAGGGATCTTCACCCCGTTGAGGATCAACCCAAAAACGACAGCCGCCGCAAACTCACTGGCAACGACCGAGAGGGGCAGCGCCGCCATGGCAATCCCACGAATAGCCAGCGTCGAGATAATAAGAAGGTCGGCCACCGAGGAGAGGACCAGCCATATGGGCGGACGCAGTCCCCACAGATGGTGGCGTTCTCGTATCGAGTAAAGCGTGGCTTGGCTGGCATAGACGATGGCGACGACGCAAAGAGTTCTCAGTGCTTCCAGCCCGAGTCCTATTTCGAATTTGCCCACTGCCAGAACTGCCGTGCAAAAGGCGAGAAAAAAGGCTCCCAGAATGACGCCTCCGGTCGTGATCCTGCCGATTTGCCAGGCGTCGGGTTTCTCCGACGGCCGCACTCTGTCCGTTGTTAATGACATGGCCAAAAAGTCGCCCGTGATCATTACGATGACCATAAGCATGGGAGTCAAGACCGCATGCCCAGTCATGACCAGGCCGACGGCCAACAAGAGCACCTGCACCACTTTTTTGATAACGGAATTGAGCGTGTAGGTCAGAACGCGCTGAAACGTGAGCCTGCCCTCCTTTACAGCGGCGACTATACCGCCAAGCCCAGGCTTCGTCAGGACAACGCCTGCTGCTGACTTGGCGACATCGGTTGCGGTCGATACGGCGATGCCGATTTGCGCCTGGCGGAGCGCCGGCGCGTCGTTCGCGCCATCGCCGCACATCCCGACCGTGTGCCCGTTCTTCTGGAATGCCTTGACCAGGTTGTATTTTCCCTCCGGAAGAATGTTCGCGAATACCGCAAAATCCTCTGGTTTGACACCAGTGGGAAGCGTTCCGGGCGGGCAGACAGCGCCTTCCAATCCCACGGCACGGGCGACGATCGCCGCCGTCGCGGGCGCGTCGCCCGTCACCATGACGGTACGCACTCCCAGGGCATGCAGTTCCGAGATGAGCGAGGCCGAGTCCGTCCGGGGCGGATCGCTGAGGGCGATGAGGCCCATAAGCTGCATGGTTGCCGGGGGGCCCGAGGCTACTGCCAAAACCCTGAAACCTTGTTTTTCGAGTTCGTCAGCTATCCCGGCCGCGGCGGGAGGTGGAGTCGTGAGCCCGGCGACTGCCGTGAAGGCTCCCTTTATGATCCGCTCGACGCCACCCTTTGCATCTGTTGCTGTTGCCTCGGACATCTTCCTGGCAGGGTCGAATGGAACAAACTTGGTTAGCTTTGGCAGATCCGATGCCGGCTTGTGCGAGGAAGCAGAGCGAATCGCCGCATCGACTGAGTCCTGACCACCCTCCGAGCATGCGAGAGTTGCCATCCCGAGAACGTGGGCCTCGTCAAAGCCGGGCATAGGCCGGATACTTGTTACTGAAAGCTGGCTGCAGGTCAGGGTCCCTGTCTTGTCCGAGCACAGGACATCTATCGTTGCAGCCTCATCCACAGCGGAGAGCCGTGTAGGAAGGACGCCCAACTTTGCCAGTGCGCGAGCTCCAAGCGAAGCCGCAAGGGTGAATGTCGCGGGAAGCGCCACTGGTATCGCCGCGAGAACCGACGTGAGCAGCAGGGGGATGATCTCACTCCAGGACATCGAATGAGTAAAGGCATATGCTCCGATGAGAAGGATGACGGCACTATTAAAGATCGCCAGATTTCGCACGATCCGGAGCACGGCCTTCTGTTGCGAACTTACAACGCGGGCGGTGCGGACAAGCTCTGCCGTACGACCGAACTTCGTGTGAACGCCGGTGGCTGTCACCTCTGCCGTGGCTTCCCCGCGCCGCACGAGCGCCCCTGCATAGGTATCCACCCCGGGACCCGCTTCAAGGGGCAAAGATTCGCCTGTAAGCATCGACTGGTCCAGCGAGACAGATCCCTCGATCAAGTGGACATCGGCGGCAACCACGCCACCGAGCGACAACTTCACCAGATCGCCACGCACCAACTCCGCCGCGGGCACAGTCTTCCATATCCCGTCGCGCCGGACTGAGGCATTCAGGGCGAGACGCGATTTCAAGGCAGCGAGGGTGGCTTGGGCGCGCCCCTCCTGGAAGTAGGCTAATGCCGCGTTGAAAATCAGCAGGCCCGCAATAACCAAAGCCTCGAAATACTTGTGCAGCGCCACCTGGAGCACAATGGAAGCTTCGAGCAACCACGGGACAGGCGCCCAGAACTTTGCCAATGCATCCCGGAGCGGATGAGCGGATGTATCCGGCATTGCATTAGGTCCGTCTTTTTGAAGACGGCCGGATGCCACGGCGCTCGTGAGTCCGCTCGGCGCGGTATTCCGAGCCGGCTCCGCGGGCGGACTGGGGGACGCAACCGTTGAAGGTCTATTGGCGCTCACGGCACGCGGAAGTCCTTTGGATTCATTTTCACCGTCACTCTTTCGGCAATGCCCGCCGCGTTGTCCGCGCCTGTCTATTTATGGGCTTCCCCTTTCCGAATCTCGCGTTCCGCCTGGCCCCGGCATTAGCGATAGCTCTTGGCTATGACTTCTGCGACGGTGCTTGGTTGGGCAGCATTTCCGCATGTGCCATCTCCGCGAGCGACAGATAAAATGCCAGGCTTGATTCAGCGCCCAGGTTCTGGCTCAAGCGATCCTGGTGCAAGGAATCCCGGCATCCACCGGTGCTGGAGTCATAAAGCGATTGTCCGAGGTCGTTGCGCCCGAGGAACCATTCGAAACAACGCCGCGCCGCCCGATGCCAGTATTCATCCCGGGTGAGCGCATACGCTTCGAGGCACGCGGAAATCATGGAATGGGCTTCCAGCGGTTGTTGATCGAAGCGCGCCCGCTCGCTGCCGCGCGACCAGAAACCGTTGCAGCCAATCGGAGCAAAATGTCCCGCATCGGCCTTCTGCGTTTCCACCAGCCAGCGCAGGGACTGGTACCCCGCGTTGAGCACCTCCCCGTGCGAAGTCCAATAGCCGCTAAGAATCATCGCATGGGAAAGTTTTGCATTGTCGTATGTGGCGACCGGCTCGAACCATTGCCATTCCTTGGAGGCATTGGTGCGAAAGTGATCCAGCAGCCGCCTGGTGAGCACGTCGCGCAACTGGTTCACCGTGCGATCGCCCGAAAAGGTGCGCAGGTATTCCTGCATCGCGAGCAGCACAAACGCCCATGCTCGCGGTGAAGTAAATTCCTCGACCACTGGCAGGCCTTGCTGAAAAAGCAGCGCGCATAGATTGCGATGGCCGTCGTTTTTCGAGCGGCCCAACGCCATGCCCGCGGCCCAAAGCGCCCGCGCGTGGCTGTCTTCGGAACCCTTGTCTTCCAGCCATTCCCTCCCATGGCTCATGAAATTCCGAAACCGGCAGCTCTTTTTGTCAAAGGCATCCCAAAGGAAGGCGAGGTAAGTGCTGGCCAGGCGTTCGAGATCCTGCCGCGCGACGCGGCTCGTCATTTCCGGCAGCAACAGCGTAAGGATAAAAGCGCGCGCATTGTCATCGGTGCAGTAACCTTCGGCATAATTGGGCACGTTGAAGATGGCGTGCTGAAAAATGCCGGTGTTGTCGCTCATCCGAAAAAGGTGGTCCAGTTTCAGCGGCGGAAGCTCATAGGGCCGCCTTTCGAGCGTCCGCACCGCGAAGGCTTTGCGCGCCGGCACGCTCAGGCTGGCACGCGCGCGGTTGAAGCTTTCCATGTAATGCTGCGCCACGACCGGCCAGATCATCCCGCGCCCGAGTTTCCACGCCCGTTTCCGCATCGCGGTCATGAGTGAGGAATCGGACAGAAAGCGATTTACGCCTTCGGCAATCGCCGCCGGATTTGCAAACGGCACGAGGATGCCACGATCCTTCGCGAGCAACTCCCTGGCGTACAAATAGGGCGTGGAGATCACCGCTTTTCCCGCGCCGAAGGCATAGGCCAGCGTGCCGGAAGTAATCTGCGCTTCGTTAAGGTAGGGCGTGATGTAAATGTCCGCCGCGCCGATGAAGTCCGTCAATTCCGCAAGCGTGACGAAACGATTGTAGAAAATCACGTTGCCCGTCACGCCGCGATCCTCCGCGAGGCGCTCCAGTTTCAGCCGGTAAGATTCGCCCTCATTCGCGATGAGATTCGGATGCGTCGCGCCGAGCACGATATAAACGACGTTCGGATGCCGTTCCAGAATCGCCGGCAGCGCCTCGATGACATGCTCGATGCCTTTGTTCGGCGAAAGCAGGCCGAAGGTCAGCAGCACCGTCTTCCCCTCCACGCCAAACTGATCCTTGTGAAAACTGGGATCGATGAACTGCACGTCGGGCACGCCATGCGGAATGAGGTCGATTTTATCGGGCGAGACCCCGTAGCATTTTTCGAGCAATTCCCGGCCTCGCTCGGCCATCACGATGAAACGATTCGAGAGTTCATCGATCTGTTTCATCACCGCCCGCTGATCGTTGCCCGGTTCGCTCAACACCGTGTGCAGTGTTGTCACCACAGGCATATGCACGTCCCGTAGAAACGCCAGCAGATGGCTTCCAGCGGGGCCGCCGTAAATCCCGAACTCGTGTTGCACCGAGACGATCTCGACGTTGTTGATGTTCAAGAAGTCAGCCGCCCGCCGGTACGAGTCGAGTTCCTTCTCGTCGATCTCGAAACGGATCCGCGCCGGATAATCGTAGCCCTCGGGCCGGTCATTCACCGCTCCCACCAGACAGTCGCATTGAGGGAACTCCGCCGCGACCGCCTCGCAAATGTCCGTGGTGAACGTCGCGATCCCGCATTGCCTCGGCAGATAATCGCCGAGGAAAGCAACGCGGTTGATGCTGGCGGTGATCATTGGTCGGAAGAGCAATCGGACGTCAGGGTGGAAATACGGGTCTGTAACGCATGGTTAGCTTCGTGTTACTTGACTGACCGGATAAAGGCGGGCGGCATTAGTCCGGGGAATATTCATTCCCGGTGTGAATTCCGGCGACTGAGGGCCGGGACTCTTTGCGCCGGGCTTGATGGCGGAAACCGCGAGTTGAGCGAGGAGAATTTTCTTGGCGGGAGTGCGTCGCAGGCAATTCGCCAAGCCGGCTTTGGAGAGCGTCCAGATGATCCACTTCGTTGGGTCGAACTGCCATGGCTTTACACCGTTGCGATAGTCGTACGGAAACTCATGGTGATAGTTGTGGTAACCCTCGCCGAACGTCACGAGCGCCGTCAGCCACGAATCACGCGCGCTGCACCTCGCCGAATAGGGTTGCGTGCCGATGTAATGGCACAGCGAGTTAATGCAGAAGGTGCAGTGCTGGAGCACGACCACGCGCGCGACGCCGGCGATCAGAAAGGCGCCCAGGGCCGCCGTGCAGCCGCCCCACGCATAACCGATTACGGCGGGCAGCGCGAATGCGACGGTCGCGCCGATCCAGTGGATATAACGGTGCTGCCACATCACGAGCGGATCCTTTTGCAGATCCACAACGTTGTCGAAGGGGGGAGGCGGCTTGAGCTTAAACAGCAGCCAGCCGATGTGCGCCTGAAAGAGCCCTTCGCGAATGTTGTAGGGGTCCTCCTCGTGGTCCACGTGCTTGTGGTGCGCCCGGTGTTCGCACGCCCAGAGCAACACCGAGTTCTCGAACGCCCCGGCGCCAAAGATGAGGGTGAAGAGACGCACGCTCCAGTGTGCCTGGAACGTCAGATGCGAAAAGAGCCGGTGATAACCGAGCGTAATCGAAAAGCCGCACGCGCAAAGCATCACGATGAAAAGCCCGAACTGGAACCAATCGATCCCGAACCGCCAGATGTACGCCGGGACCAGCGTGAGCGAGATGAAGAAGGTGCCGATGAGGAAGAAACTGGTCGGCCAGTTGACTTTATCGAAGGGAATGCGGCGGAATATTCTCGTCGCAACCGGGGAGCGGCGAGGGTCATTAGCGGCCGCGGATGGGTTTTTTGGCAGTGTTTCCATGGTGTGTTACTTTCAGCGGCTTATCGACGCCGTTTCCTTGCGGGTCGCTCGTTGTCGCCCTGTTGAGAGTCAGACGAAATGTCGCGCCGGTCATCCCTTCTCCTTTTGAGGCAAGCCGAGGGCGCGCAGGACTTCCTCCTCGTCGCTTAAGTTGCCGATGATATGCTGCTCGGGCGCGGGGGAAACTTTAACCACGGTCGGCGTGACGAAGATCGCCTCGGCCAGCGCGCGCAGCGGTTCTTTCAAGACATCGATAACCTCGACGCGATGGCTTTCGGGAAAATACTTGTGGCAGATGGCGTAGAGATTCGCCAGTGCCCGCATGGAGTTCGGCGCGCCGTCGGCGAGGTAGAGCCGGAAAACATAAGCGCCTTTCCGGTCATCTCCGTTGCTGGCCCCGGGCGGTTTCATTTTCTCTTCCCTCCGTTCTTTCTGCCGTCGGCGGCGGGCTGGCGTTTGGCCGGCGCTTGCTCGCGAACGAGTTTGCCGTCGCGCCGCCGCGCCACCTCGTCCCGCCGCTGAGTGTGCTCGTCGGCACTCGTCTTCTCCGCGCGCCGGAGTGCGTCGAGCTCCTCGGAACGGGTTCGGAGGCCGCGTTGCGCGGTTTCGAATTGCAGGTCGCGATCCGCCGTGACCAGCTCCAGTTCGCGCCCCTTTTGCTTGATCTCGTGGCGCTTGCGCTCCGCCTCGGCGCGCATCGCGTTTTCCTTCTCGATCCGCAACGTGCCCATAAGCACCCCGCCACCCGCCGTATAAGGATCGGCGAGCGTGATGCCCGTATCACTGAAGATCAGCTCGCGCTGTTGATTGGAGTGTTTCGAGCCGCGGGATTTGATGATCGACAGCGCGCGGTTGCGCTCGCCGCCGTTCAACGAATAGGAGATTTGCATCCATGAATCCACGATGGTCGAGAGGTGCAGCGGCGTCGTTTCCAAGTGCTTGTCGACACCCTCGAGCAGGCTCGTGAAAAGCGCGGTGATGCCCGCGTTTCGGCAAATGAAAATCAGACGCTCGGCGACGGCGCGCGCGGCCAGCCCGCCGCCAATGCGGGCGAGCGCCGAGAGCGGATCGATCGCGAGGCAGCCCGGCCGGTGTTCGCCGATGAGGCGCTTGATGCGCATGAAATGCTCTTCGGAGGACGCCGCCGCCGAGCGCGCCGCTTCCATTTTCAGCAGGCCGCTTTCGAGATGCGGAGCGAGATCGATGCTCACCGAGGCCAGGTCTCGCACGATGTCGCGGGAGTTTTCGTCGAAGGAGACGAAAAGCCCGCGCTCGCCGCGCCGGCAGGCTGCTTCGATAAAGTTGCCCGCGAGCATCGATTTGCCGGTGCCCGAACTGCCGGTGATGAGCGCATTCGTGCCGCGGAAAAAGCCGCCGCCCAGCATCGCGTCCAGGCGCTCGACGCCGGTCGAGACGCGTTCTTCGAATGGCTGCGGCTCGGGATGAACGCCGTTCGCGGAGCCCACTTCCACTCCCTCGGCCCCAATGACGAATGGCACGGCGTCGAGCACGTGCGGCGAGCCGCGATATTTCAGCACGCGCATCTCGCGCACCACGGCGCGACCCGCGACTTGCTGGCCGAGCAGCACCGCGCAATCGGCCATGAACGGCATGAACCCGTATCGAGACGCCGCTTCCGGCCGGTTCCCCTCGATCTTCGTCGTCAGGATGCCGGTCAGTTCGTGGCGCGTGAGCCATTCGTGGATGCGGTAAAGCTCGCGGCATTCGCCGGCCGCGTCATCGAGCAGGCTCAGAAGCACGTCGACCGCGTCGAAAACAATCAGTTTCGCGCCCATCTCGCCCGCCTTCGCCTCGAGCGCCGCGAGGAGCCCGGTGAGGTCGAACGCACCGGCCTTCACCACGTCGGAACGCAGGCAGGCATCGAGGAAGAAAAGTTCCTTCCTTTCGAGCTTCCGCATGTCCCATCCGAACGTCTCGGCGTTTGCGGCCACATGGCGCGCCTTTTCTTCAAACGCGACAAAGATGCCCGGTGCGCCGCGGTGCAGAGCGCCGTTGACGAGCACCTGAAGCGCGAGGACGGTCTTGCCGCAGCCCGGACCGCCCATCAGGAGCGTTGTGCCTCCCTGCGGCAGCCCGCCGCACGTGATGTCGTCGAAGCCCTCGATGCCGCTGGGAATCTTTGCCAGGACATCGGCACGTTTCTTTCTACCGTCCATGCCCACCCCCACCGTGCGAGCTTCCTCCGTAGGCGGCGCATCCGGCAAACAACAGCGGACCTACCAGGAGTCGTGGAATTGTTTTCATCGCCGCGAACTTGCTCAACTATCGGGACATCCGGCGAATTAAACCAATACTTCCAAGGCGACCGCCCAATAGCTTGGAGCTATGAGCAGAAGCGACCGCGCCCCCGCTACCCTCTAACAAACCCCTCTCTCTCCATTCAATTAGGAATAGCTATTGGCTATGACCTACGCGATGCTCCCGCAAATGGAACTTCGCCACCTGCGCTACTTTGTCGCCGTAGCCGAAGAACTGAGCTTTACCAAGGCCGCCAAAAAACTCCGGCTCGCGCAGCCGTCGCTCACGCGGCAGGTGCGGAATCTCGAGAGCGAAATCGGCGTGCGCTTGCTCGATCGTTCGAACAACCGCGTCACGCTCACCGGGGAAGGCCGCCGATTTCTTTTCGACTCAAAAAAACTGCTCGCCCTGTGCGCGGAAAGTGTCACCGCGGTGCAGCGAATGAGCCAGGGAGAAAGCTCTCAACTCAACATCGGATACGTTGCGAACATCCACTACGGGCTGCTGCCGGCGACGCTCGGAGCCTTCCGAAAACTCTGCCCGCTTGTGGCCCTGAACCTTTTCGACATGCGCAGCGCCGAGCAGTTCCAGGCGCTTGACAGCCGCAAGATCGACCTCGGCTTTGTCGGTCTCCGCCCGGCGCTCTCCGAGGGCCGCTTGCTCTCCGAATGCGTGGCGCACGACACAATAGTCGTTGCCCTCCCATCCCGCCATCCCCTCGCAAAGAAGGCCAAGGTCAAGCTCGCCGACCTCGCGTCGCAATTCTTCATCGGCATGTCCGCCAATAACCATCCCGGCGCCCGTCAGTGGCTGCTCGAAACCTGCCAGCGGGGCGGGTTCGTCGCGAAGATACTGCAGGAGGCGGACTCCGAGCCGGCTGCAATCAAGTTCGTTGCCGACGGCCTCGGCGTGGCGTTGATGCCCGAGCAAATCACCGACCTTCCGCACGAAGGCGTGCTCTTCCGCCCGCTGTTTTCGCCGCTCCGCCGCGAATCGGCCATCGCCTGGCGCGCCGACAATCCCTCCAACCCGCTCAAGGATTACATTCAGATCGTCAAAGAGCTTTCGCGCAGCATGTCCCTCCGACCGCCTTGATGGGGAACCACACGAACTCATCGGGCACCTCAACCCATTGCCCGACTGAACTCGTAACCGACGCGCAAAGACCAGAGCCCTCATCCTTTCCAGTCAAACGTGCGGCGGAGCTTCGACCGGATTTTGGCATTTACAATATATTCTTCCGCTTATTTCACCGGATCAAAACGGGAGTTCCCGTGCTGATTGGGCATGCCCCATGCCCCAATCAGGAATTACCTGATTGCCTTCTCGTGGAGTTCCCTGTAAGTTGCAAGCCAGGGGTCATACACGGGTGGCTGTTTTCAGAATTTTTTCCGGCTCTTCCAAAGCATAATCTCCAGTTCTCGAATCGATTCGAGGATTGTTGACAGACGCAGCATTTCCGTTATACGACGTTGCACATGCAATCAGTGCAGACATCCATCGTGGTCAACGCCCCAGTTGGAAGTGCCTACGAACTTTGGACGAACTTCGAAAACTTCCCAAAATTCATGAAGGCTTTGCGTGAGGTGCGGCGGATTGACGACAGGCATTATTATCTCCGGTCTGAGCGCGGTGGGAAGGAATACGAAACTATTGCGGAGATCTCGGTCAAAATTCCTGAGCGTAGGGTTGCCTGGCGAAGCAAGGCTGGAGCGGAAAGCTCTGGAGTGGTCTCATTTGAGTCAGAGCCCGATGGGAGCACCAAAATCCGCTTCGAGATGATCTACGACCCGAATGCAGGGTGGCAAGATCCTTTGGCTCTTTCCGAACGGCTCCAATCGAACTTGGTGAATTTCAAGACGTTAATGGAAACCGGAGATTGTTGAGTGGCCGAACACACCATTCCTCTCGCTCTTGCCTCAATCAAACTCGCTGGAATTTCGAGATGGATCAAGGCCATTCCACCCACCTTTTCCTCATCGAGATTTATTCAGCCGTCAGCCATCACCGTTCTCAAGATTGGTGCGCCATTGACCCCCGAATTTAAGAACGATTTCAACCACCTTGGATAGCACTTCCGGATGTTTCGGGTCGACTGGATATCCTAGCTTCTCACCCACCAGCCGCGTTTCGTTTTTTACGATTTCTCTAATCTGACGGGCTTCTTTGGGATTAATTTTCTCTGGTTCCAACATCGATTTTCTCACCTCCTGAGACTTTCAACTGGCTGGAATAAATGAAGTCGATTTTTCCTCCGGAAAATGTCAGAAAGAGCCGGTTCTAGTAAATTGGAGTAAGTCTGATAATTCTGTAGGACGCGCCCTCATATCCATCCTGCCTTAAACGAACTCCCGTTGCATTTGGGCAGGGGGAAGCAACGCAGGATAAGCCCATTGATCGAGGACCAAGCGATCCTCAAGGAGAGGGAAACGACCGTCTCGGCGGTCAAAAAAGGTAAGTCTACCGCATCCGATTCCCTTCGATTAAGCGAATCTACATCGATATGGCTGACATTGGGAATTTCAGAACGCATCTCTTTCACCTTGCCAGCCATGAGTGACACGAGTTTCCTCAACAATGCCCCCGATCCGGACCTCGACGGGAAGGAATTGCCAGCGTTCAAATTCGAGTTGGAAAAGTCCACCGGCAAGGTTATCGGCGGAAGTTACGGCAAGGAGGCCACGGTCAAACAACTGCCGATTTCCAAAGGGATCGCCGGGGTTTCGATGCGGCTCGAGCCGGGCGCCATGCGTGAACTGCACTGGCACGCCACGGCCGCCGAATGGGCTTTCGTTGTCGAAGGCCGTGTCCGTACGACGGTCATCGACCCGCGGGGGAATTCCGAGACGAACGATTTCGATGTTGGCGATATTTGGTATTTTCCGCGAGGGCATGGCCATATGCTCGAGTGTCTCGGCCACGCGCCGTGCCATTTCATCCTGATCTTCGACAACGGCTATTTTTCGGAGTTTGGCACGTTTAGCATCACGGACTGGATCGGCCATGTTCCCAAGGCGCTTCTTGCCAAAAATTTTGGGTTGCCTGAGTCGGTTTTTGACGGTTTTCCGAACGAGGAAGTCTATTTCGCCCGCCTCTCACCGCCTCCCGAGGCAATGCCTTCGAATCTAAGGGGCGCAAGGCGGCAGCCTCCTGAAACGCACAAATACCAAATGCTCGCCCAGAAGCCGCATTCGGTCCATGCGGGCGGCCGCGAGTGGCGGGTCGATTCCGAGCGGTTTCCAATCTCAAGAACGATCACCGGCGTGGTCCTCGACCTTGAGCCGGGAGGACTGCGCGAACTTCATTGGCACCCCACCGCCTCCGAATGGCAATATGTCATTTACGGACAGGTGAGTGTCACATTGTTCGGGTCGCACGGTCGCTATCGAATGGAAAGGCTTGATGCCGGGGATGTAGGGTATATTCCGCAAGGCTACGGCCACTCGATCGAGAACATCGGCGAGGGGCCCTGCCGCGTCCTGATCGGTTTTAACACCGGCCATTACGCGGCAACCGACCTCTCCACGTGGATGGCCGGCAACCCGTCCGATGTGCTGGCAACCAATTTCGGGAAGCCTGAGAGCTTGTTCCGGAAATTCCCGACCGAGCCCATCTTTATCGCAGACAAGAATGCTACCCGAAAGGAAAACAAACCATGAAAAGTAAACAAGTTGAATTGAAAGCCTTTGAAAAAGGGGCTCTGGAAACGCCGACCGATCTCTCTCACGAGGGGGTCGCGGAGATCTCGACCGAGATGCGCAAGTTACTGGCCGACGTGTTCGCGCTCTATGTGAAGACAAAGAATTTCCACTGGCACATGAGCGGCCGCCATTTTAGGGATTATCATCTGCTCCTCGACCAGCACGCCGAAGAAATCTTCGCGATGACGGACGATGTCGCCGAAAGGGTGCGCAAGATCGGCGGAACGACGCTTAATTCCATTGGAGACATTGCGAGGCACCAACGTTTGAAGGACAACAACCAGGAATTCGTCGCTCCGGGAGACATGCTCGCCGAGCTTTGCGCGGACAACCAGCAACTGGTGCGTTCCATGCGTTCGACCCATGAGGTTTGCGACCGTCATAACGATGTCGCCACGGCCAGCATGATTGAAAACTGGATCGACCAGGCGGAGCGCCGAACCTGGTTCCTATACGAGATCCAGGTCGGTCTATAGACGATAAATCACGGCCGGAATACCGCCCCCGCAACGAGGCCATCGCGAATCGAATCGGCGATTCCCTGGAATGTCCAGCGGGCGTAACGACCGACCATGTGCAATCCCTCTTTTTCCAGGGCCACCAATGCAGTTTCACGCCATTGTGAATCGGGACGCCGCCAGGTGTACGCGAGATTCACCCATACAGGTTCAAGCACCTCGACTTCGCGGATGAAACCCCACTCCTGCAATTCGCGTACGACCGCGTCGCAATAAGCCAATTCAGACTCCCGCGACGGCCGGTGCGGCGCCTGAAATGCGCGTTCAACGTAGATGCCGACAAGCTCCGGCTGATTTCGAGGAACGAAACCGGCGTCCACGTTGCTATAAAATCCAACGCGGAAAAAACCACTGCGGCTTCCGGCAGTGTAGAGCCAATGCACGTCGGGACAGCGCGGCCCGCGACGAGCGCCGATATTGAGGACCAGAACCGACGTGGCAGGGTCCGGCGGTTCCTTTATGTCGAGCCCGCACATCTCGATCATTCGGTTCAGCGGAATGGTCGATAACAGGTGCTTGTAGCGAACAACTGTTCCGTTTGCGAAGTGCATTTCGCGCGCGCGAACATCGATTCTGCTGGCGACCGCGCCATAGTGCATCGTGGAGCGTTCGGCCAGGCGGGAGACCATCGTGTTCAAACCAGCCTCGGGATACCGGAAGCGGGAGTTGTAAGTGATTCGTTTATTGCCGGCCGAGACAGGGCTCTTGAACGTGTCCTGCGGCGCGATCTCTTCCCACAGCCCGGCCGTGTAAGCCTGGTGGAACGGTCCGAAGAAGATTTCAGTCAGCGTGCGGCCAAAGCTCGCCTCCAGCCAGTCCTTCATCGTTCGGATCTCGCCTGAATGCTCTTGCGCCATTTCATGCGTGGCTTGTTCAGCCACGCCTTTGGGAAGTGCGTCCAAATGCGCCTGCAAGGGGAAGGGTACCTGCAAGTCGCGATCAGGAAAGAACACGGCCGACCGGCGCTCGTAAGTGCGCATGGGAGCGAGCCGTTCGAGGAATGTCAACACCATCGGGTCCCCGCCGAAAATCCAATGGCCCCCGCCAACTTCAAACCTGTAAGCGCTTTCGATTTCGGATGCGGAGTCCGCGGAAAGCCGCCGGCCGTTTCGGTCGATATAGTGCGAGGCGCAGAGTCCCCCCGGTTCAAGATTGGCCTCAAAAACAGAAGCATCGCACGCCCAGCTCGCGGCCAACCCGGTCACTCCGCCACCCAGAACCAGGACGTTCTCTTCGCGTAGTCTCAGAGAGGCGATGATAGCTTAACCTGTCGGGAATGTCCAACTCGACGGCCTGACCGCAATTTGAAAACCAGCAGTTGCCAGACGCGGCGGGCGGCGAAGCGAATGATGGCCCAAGGCAAAGCGGCAGGGGAACCCAAGGCCCACAGGCCACAAAGATATCCAACAACACTCCGCAACTCGCGCAGACGCGAACCAGCGAATTCATCTTGAAAGCGCCTTCGATAGAGGTAGTATTTGAACCGGTCCCCCGAAGAAGCCAAGCTCCATCGGATCGGCCCCGTCAACCTGCACCCGAAACTCTGCCCGCTCTTCTCGCGAGACGGGGTGCGAACGCAGTTGCTGCCGAATTTCCGGCGGAACCGGAGCGCCCAGAGTGTCGCCGAGAAAGTCGAGCGCGGCGGATAGCCGCAGAGTAAGGGCCCGGTCGACCGCGAAACGCTGCAAACGCGGCCAGTCGATGGGCAAAGTGACCTCGCCACGGGCTGCAAAGTCGCGCAGAAGGATCATGGCGTCCGCCGCCCAGCGCACTGGGGACCGGGTTCTTGCACAGCCCATGAATACATATCTGGCCAAGCAAATCGGTTGAATCGGGGATGAGCACCGGGGTGCCGTCCGGTAAGGAGACGGTGATTGCCCGGCCCCATAGGTTCGCGTTCAGTTCGGCGTCGTTGCCCGCGTTGAGGAGTGTGCGCCAATGCAGATCCAGCGCCACTGGTTTCCACGAGGGGTCAGCCTCGGAGGAGAGGAAACCTTGCGAATGCGCCACCCGCCGTCGATACGCGGTCATCTCCGTCATGGGCCTCCCCGTGTCCCCCCAGCCGTGCGCCCGCCAGCCGCGTCGTTCAAGCAGCGCCAGGGCGCCGGGGACGGCTTCCATCGGCACGAGGAGATCGCAATCGTCCATAGGCCGCAGCCCCGGGTCGGGGTAGGCATGCATGGCGAGGGCCGCACCTTTCAAGAGCATCACCGGCGTCCCCAACTCGTCCCGCAGGTCGAGGATCAGCGCCGCGACGGAGGCAAAGAGGCGCTGGTTTCGCACCCACGAATGGCGGTGCAGGCCTTTCATCCGTCCCAGCCACGGGTGAGGAGCCGCCCGGACGTGAACCAGGTTACGATGGAGGAGCGGCAACAAACGGTGTGAGCCGTAATCAAGATTTTCAAAATCCACGGCGCGCCGCCATTTTTCCCAAGCCGCGATGGCGGCTTCCGCTTCCTGGTCGAGCGCCGCGTGCAGGAGGAGAATTTGCTCGGCGGTTGGCCAGGCGCCGTTGAAGCGGGCGGATGGGTTGGCAGCAACCAGCCGGGCAGAAATTGCAGATGCGGAAAGCATGAGAGTGTGATGTCGGTAAACAAAAAAATTGCCTTTAGGATCGGGCGGCCAGCCGGCTGGCGTGCAACTCATAAACACGATCGACCCTGCAACGGTCAATGAGGGCGTGATCGTGGCTGACGATCAGTACCGCCGGCCGCGGCACGGTGTCGCGGAGAGTCTCGACGAGCGTGTCCACGGCAGCGCCATCGAGGTGGGTAGTCGGTTCGTCGAGCACCAGCAACTCCGGCTCCCGGAGGAGGGCGCGCGCGAGCGCGAGGCGCTGACGCTGCCCGCCGGAGAGCCGCGTCCCGTCGTCGCCGATCACGGTTTCGAGGCATTTCGGCAATGCCCCCACGAACCCCGCGGCTCCGGCACGTTCCAAGGCGTTGCTCACCGCTTCCGGACCAGCTTCCGGTGAACCGTAAACCAGGTTCTCCAGCACGGTGCCATGAAAGAAAATCGGCGCTTGCGGGACCACGCCGAATCTCGCCCGCAGCGATGCCAGATCGAGGCTGGCGTAGGGTTCGCCGCCAGCCAGGAGTTCACCCGCCGTTGGCCGGTAAAAGCCGAGCAGCAGGTACAGCAGCGTGCTTTTGCCCGCGCCGTTCGGACCGAGAAGCGCGACGATTTGGCCTGGATGGAGATGCAGACACACCTCTCGCAGAACGGGTGCGGGCGCGTCCGCTCCTGA
>Ga0302324_100006018_pt1 | contig 26340 bp, 23 predicted proteins | sample Palsa_T0_1_FD_201949 | JGI IMG/M metagenome (GOLD analysis project Ga0302324, IMG submission 201949) | Peat permafrost microbial communities from Stordalen Mire near Abisko, Sweden - Palsa_T0_1 | ecosystem: Environmental > Terrestrial > Soil > Palsa > Peat permafrost | place: Sweden: Abisko... | reverse complement strand
CCCTCTACAAGGCGAAGGGCGCGCTCGACAAGGGCGTCCTCAACGCGGTCGACGGCAAGGTCGCCTACCGCAAGTGGCACGGTGACAGCCCCGTCATCTATAACCTCTACGGGACGATGGGGTCGATCGTTCCGCTCCTCTCCGACGGGAGCAACGTGTTTCAGGGCGTCGCGATCGTCGACATCGTCAAGCCAAACGAAGTCGCGGTGGGCGAGGACTTCGACTCCGCGCTGCGCGAGTACCAGAAGCTCTTGGGTCAGACCGGCAACAGCGCCGTACCCGAGCTCACCAAGGTCACCAAAACGGTCGAGGGTACCGTCGAGCGATTCGCCGCTTTGGTCAGCCAGCAAGGGACGACGTACGAAGTCCTCATCGAGGGTTCGCGCGTCATCTACACAGGCGGCGCGTCGCTCTCACCGAAGCTACCGCTCGTGAAGGTGGGCGATAAGGTGCGCGTGACCTACATCGACTCGCCCGAGACAGTGGTTCCCATGCAGACCTTCGACGACGTCACCCTCCCGCTCGGGCACTAGGAGCCTACAGCCCGCCTGCCTGCTGCCGGTCCGGGATCCTGAGTGCATTGGCGTCCACACCCGGAGCGTCTGGCGCTACGCGCGTCACGAGGTAGCCTCCGCGCTCGACCATCTGCGGATCCTCGAGCATCCACTGCCACAGTGACCCCCGCATCGCCGTGACGACGTCGGTGTGCTCCCCCGCGACGTCGCTGGTTTCGGCGGGATCCTTCAGCACGTCGAAGAGCATGTACCGCACTCCCTTTCGCGTCGGCACGTACACGAGCTTCCAGCGGGTATCGCGCACCATGCGGTGCCGCGCGACGGTCGTCACCGCCTCGACGTCCTTGCGGAGCACGAGCTCGTCGTGGTGCTCGGTGTCGACCTCGGTCAAGTGCGTGAGCCCGGGGTACGGCAAACGCAGCTCGTCCGGCAGCGCGGGGACGTCGCCCATCCAGAGCTCCGTCTCCGCGAACGCGCGAGCTTCCGCGGTGGGTTTCCCATCGAGGGCGGGCACGAGCGAGATGCCGTCGAGATCCGACGGAGGCTTCGTCGACGTGAGGTCGTACAGCGTGGCGGCGAGGTCGACGTCCCGAACGATGCGTGGATCGCGACGTGGCGCCCGGTGACGCGGGTCGATGATGACGAGGGGGACATGCGTTCCTTCGTCACCGAAGAGGTGATCACCGTGGCCTTGGCCGTGGCCGTGGTCGAAGAGCGTCTCTCCGTGGTCTGCGGTCACGACGATGATGGTGTTCTCGAGCACGCCGCGTCTCTCGAGCGACGCGATGAGATGCTCGGCTGCGTCGTCGATGCTCGTCACAGCGCCGTCGTAGAGCGCGCGAACTTGGGCCACGTCCGCGTCATCGAGCTCGGCCTCCGACCCGAGCCCGACGGGCTTGTGGTACTTGAAGCGCCCGCGGTAGCTCGGGTCGGTGTAGCGCGCGTAATACGGCGATGGCGCGGCGTAAGGGAAGTGAGCGGTCGAGAAGAACACCGTGAGGAAAAACGGTTTGTCCCCGCTCGTGAGCGCATCGAGGCTGCGCTCGGCGTCCTCCTCGAGCATCGTTGGATCGGCGGCCACGTTCATCTCGCGCAGCACGGGAAAGAGCCTGCGCCCGAAACGCGAATGGAGGATCGGAAGGAGCGGGGTCTGCCTTTCGATCGCGCGCTGGCGGAGGAGCTGCTTGAAGTCGAACGTCGGCACGTCCACGCGCTCGAAGCCGAGGTCGATCCGCGAGAAGACGTCACCCGCGTAGTCGCTCACGACGCCCGTCGCATACCCTGCCTTGCGGAGGCGAGCGGGGAGGGCGTCGAAGTCCTTGGCGCGGTCCTCCCAACGCGGAAACATCGAGCGGACGCCGTGGTGGTGCGCGTGCCTACCCGTGAGAATCGTGACCCACGACGGAAACGTGCGCGGCAACGACACGTACGCGCTCTCGAACCGCGTACCTCGAAGCGCGAGCGCCGAAAGATGCGGCGCGACGCTTGTCGTGAGCCGGTCGGCGCGGAACGAATCTGCCGCGAGGATGATGACGTTGGGTCGTGCGCTCGTGGCCGCACGAGCAGTGCGCGTCGTTGGCCAGAGCGCGCCCAGCGCGACGAGGGGCAAGACGACTGCAGCGCCAGCGCGTACGTCGCGCCGCCCTACGACGTCCATGAAGCGCCGTGGCCACGTGCGCCACGACGACGGCGGGCCAGCGATCCACAATGCAAGGAGCGCGATCCCGACGGCGAGCGTGCCGTGAGGCCCGAGGATGTCGGTCGCTACGACTTGCGCCGTGCGACGAACCCCGCCACGCGCGTACCACGATTCGGCGTAGAGCTGAGGCGCGCGGGCCATCGCGTCGAGCACGAGCCAGGCGTGCATGACGATGACGAGCCCGAGCGCCCGCATACCGAGCGCGGGCCCCGAGAGGAGCGCACGCCGCGCAACGACCTGTCGCGCTTGCACCAGCGCTCCGGCGAGCGCTCCGAGGACGAGGCCCACCGCGATGGCGGCTCCTCCAATCGCGATCGTGAGAGAACGGATCTCACCGCCGAAGCGCGTCGTCACGAAGGTGCTCACCTCCTGCGCCTGTGCACCGAGCGTCCGATCGCCTTCGGCCACGATGGGCGCGCTGGACGCGATCCACGTGAGCGCGAGCACGTATGCTGCCCCGACCACCGACGGCCTCACACAAGCGAGAGCGATCCTCTTGGCTTGGAGAATCTCGCGCTGGATCATGAGTTCGTGAGCGCCTTCGTCAGCGCACGGGGACCAGGGTCGCGCGGGAAGGCGCGCGCAGAGAGGCTCGCGATGCGTCGCCCGATCTCTCGAACGCGCTCACGGGGCACCTCTCCACCCTCCACCCGATCGCAGAAGTACGTGCGACACCCAAACGGCCGGCTCGCGTAGATGCGGCAGCGCCCGTCCGCGCCGAGCAACGGACACCTGCGTTCGTCGCCGACCTCAGCGACCATGCGGAGCCTCTTGTGCACCTTCGCGATCTTCACGTTGCTCGCGCGGACAGCGTGCTCCACTTCGGCGAGCTCGACGGCGTGAGGGTAGGGCTCACGCCCGGTCCGCGCGAAGTGGCAGCAATCGGTGGATGACGGGCACGACAGCGGCGCCATCACGCGGTCGACTTCGTCGTAGAGCGCACGCAGCTCGGCGCGCGCGGGGTGCTGCTTCCACATCGTCACCATCTCATTGTAAGAGGTGAGGGCTTTCGGTGATACAGTCGACCTTTCGGATGCGTTCCCTCCAGCGCCGACTGCTTCTGTTGACGGGGACGGGCGCGCTCGTCGGGGGAGCTTGGGTCGCGGAGGGCTGCTCGCAGACTCCGCCTCAGCTCTTCAGCCCCGATACGGGTCTACCGGTGTTCGTTTTCGACTCGGCGCCACCTCCCGTCGTCTACGCCGACGGTGGCCCGCAGCCCGTTCGGATTGTCGCTGGGTCGCTCGGCGGTCCCGAGGCCTCCGCTCTCGTCGTGTTCCACGATGCAAGCGGCAGCGTTACGGGCACGACGATGACAAACAGCGATGGTTATGCCGAGAGTCTGCTCCCCGCGGGCAGCGGCGTGAGCGTTCTTTTGGGGAACGTCAACGTGGCGCCGTCCGTCGTGACCTACCTCGGCGTCCAGCCCGGCGACCTCCTCGTCGCGTATGACCCTTCCGTCGTGCCGAACGACAACGCCCTCACGATCACCGACGTGCCGAGCGGAGCGCCAGGCGGGTCGGTGGATTTCAACGCGCTGACGGGGAGCAATTGCGGCAGCGGTTATTTCACTGGCTCGATGGCGATGCCCTACCCGTTGTATACGGGGTGCCTGAGCCCTCTCGCGCAGTTTCCCGTCTTGGTCGAGGCGCTCGACATCAACGCTACGCAGCTCGGGTTCGTATTTTCGAAGAATCAGACGCTGAACCTCGACGCGGGCGCGACCGTGGACCTTGCAGACGCCTCGTGGTCGACGATGCAAGGCATGTGGACTGTGAACGTGCTGAACGGTTCCTCCAATCCAGAGGTCACCTTTACCGAGGTGGCGAGCACGGTCCCGCTCACGACGGGGTTCTTCGACGACCAATTGATGCCCGACGGCGGCTTCTCGCCAGGGACATTCGTGACGCACGTAGGGTATTCGGACTTCGTGCAGAGCGAGGCCAACGTCCAGAGCAGCAACGAAGTCGGAACGACGTTCACCGCCATCGCCACGCGTAGCCTCGCCCCCATGACTGCGAACGGGTCGGTGACCCTCGATCTGAGCCAGCTACCCCCAACGATCGACACCGAAACGGCCGACTGGACGACCAAACCTGCGCAGCCGACCGTCACGTTTCAACCCGGCTCACCGATCAACGCACCCGTGGGCACGGTCGTGGTCCTCACCTGGTACGGTCAGAGTGATGCGGGGCAATACACCAACGCCACGTGGACAATCGTGGCGCCGCCAAACCTCACCACGATCACCGCGCCCGTGCTCCCCGCATCAGCCGTGGGGTGGACGCCAACGAATGAACAAGGCAACGAGACGGTGACCGTCACGGTGATGTCGGGGGACGGCATCACGGGCTACGACCAGTTCCGGCAGTTTGCAGGCGTGATGCCTCCGCCGAACTACGACTACGTTTACAACACGGTCGTTCCGCTTCTCCCAATGAACGGAACACTGACCCTCACCGTCGTCGGCCCATACATCGAGTGATGGCTCGCACGTCGCGCAACCGGCTGCGCATCACCGTCGCGAGCATCGCGCTGCTCGCGCCCGGGCTCTCACACGCTGACGCCTCGACCGGCACGCTCGACGTCGCCACCGGCGACAACCAGGGCACCGTGACGATCGACGGGAGGAACGTCGGCGATGGCGCGTACCGTGCCGACGTCGCTCCCGGCGAGCACGACGTGAAGGTCACCCGCCTCGGCTTCAAACCGTTCCACAAGAAGGTCACGGTCGAAGTGGGCAAGGTGCTCTCCGTGGGCGTGACGCTCGAGCACGAAGAAGCAGCGCCTCCGCCCCCGCCGCCGCCTGACGTTTACGGTGGGCTTTACGGCGGCTTCTTCCTCGGCCCGTCGTTGTCTCCCACGGGCTTGCACGGGACGCTCGACGACTCGTGCAACCTCATCGGTGCGGTCTCGTGCAGCACGTCGGGTCCGACGGGCGGCGTCCTCGCCGCGAACATCGGCTACACGTGGGACCCGATCGGCGTCGAGCTCTTCGGCGTGTTCGGTGTCGATACGACTGCACCGTCGGCGTCGTTCAACGGCGTCGTGCAACCCGGCTCGAACCCCGTGCTCACGGGGCCCGCGCGTACGGAAGACTTCACCATCGTTCGCGCGGGCGGGATGTTCGCGTTGCGGGCGCGCGCCACGATCGACGGGAGCAAACTCCGCCTCGCGGTCGCTGCCGGCCCGGGCTTTGGCTACCACGCGATGGGCATGGAGCGCGTGGCGACGACGACCGACGGGACGATGACCGACAAGTTCGCACCGCCGCTCGTCACGTACCTCGCGCCCGCCGTGTCGTTCGAGGTCACGGCGAGCTTCAGGTTGTCGAAGAAGGTCGCGGTGACCGCGGGCGTCTCGAGCTGGCTCGAGAACGCCGGGAATGTCACCACCCAGGGCGCTCCCGACCACTACTTCCTGCCGTCGGGCGTGCCGCTGCGGACGCCGTCGTACACCATCGTGAGCGGGACACAGTTCTATCTGTGGCCGTTCGTCGGCATGCAGTTCGGGCCGTAGACTCAGGGCACCTGCAGCTGGACGAGGATCTGGTTCGAGTAGGCGGGGCTCGTTTGGTTGCGCTGCGCGTTGATGATTTCGTTGTCGGTGATCGCCGCTTGGATCGTGGTGCAAGCCGCGCCGCACACGCGAAGGTGGAGCCCGTCCTGATCGATGCCCCACCCGTTGGCTGTCGTCGTCGCTGCGGCGTCGCTGCACGTCGAGTCCGGGGTGAGCGTGATGGGCCCGAACGGCCCCGGCTTGAGCGTGAGCGTCCCGGTCGTCGGGTCGGTGAAGCTCGACGGCTTGTCGTAAACGCACGCACCGACGCTCGACACGATCTGCGCAAGCCCCTGGGCTGCAGCGACCCTCGCGGAGTCTGGATCACTACCCGTTCCGCCCTCGGCAGAGAAGACCGTGGCGCCGCTCGCCGTTGCAAACGTTGTCGCGGCCGTGATGCGTGTTTGCACCGTCGCCGGGGCTTCGAACGCGTTGCGGAGCGAGAAGATGTACGTGTCGATGCCAGCCACGCTCGCAGCTTTCACGGCGCTCGCAGCGTCGACCGGCCCGCAGTTGGAAGTGGCGGTCGGATCCAGCAAACGATTGGTCGCGAGGACGATGGCCCTCTGGTTGAAGGTTGCCGCGGGGGCAAGGAAGTTCACGCCATAGGCTCCGGTCGCTGCGAGCAGCGCGTCGAGCGCGAGACCGGACGTGGCGACGGGCGGCATGAGCAGCGGTGCCAAGATGCTGGGCATCGCCGTGGGATCGAACGTTGCGAACGTCCCGTTCCCGTAGGTGGTGGACGTGCACTCTTGGCCTGGGTCGGGCACGCGGCGCACGGCCACGGTCGTCGTCATGAAGACGGGATCTTGGAGCGCAAGCCCGAGCGCCACGTCGAGGTTCGACGTGGGGTCGATCGTCGGGCCGAGGTAGTCGACCATCGAGTTGTCTTGATCGACGAGGATGTAAACGGCGCTCGGCGCGGGCGCGAGGGTCGTCGTCGTGCTGTCGCTCGCGCAGAGCGGTTGGTACGCGTTCTTCGACACGCACGTGGTGCTCGCCGCGACGCTCAGGATCTTGTTGACCCCCGTCCCGGAGCACAGACCGGGCGCGAGCTGGAATTGATTGGGGTGGTTCGTCGGGTCGGGGATCGTGAAGCCCTCGACGGGATCGACGTCGAGGACCTCGGCGCGGTATCGACTGTAGATGACGCGCACGTTCATCCCGACGTGCTCGAGGCTCAAGCCCGAGGGCACCTCGTAGAGGCACTGCGTGGGGTCGACGATGTTCACACCGACCGCGTCGCCGAGGCAGAGATTGGAATCGAAGCACGTGCTCGACGTGCCGAACAGCAGCGCGGGATCGTAGTCCGGCAAGCCCGTGACCGTGGACGACTGGCAGATGCCGCCTCTGCACGTGTCGGTACCCGTGCAATTCACGCCGTAGCAAGAGTACTTCAACGCCATCGGGACGTAGAGGTTGCGGAGGCTGATGTACGGCTGCACCGAGCGGCGAAGGATGCGCGCGTTGGGTGGTGGGCTCGAGGGGTCTTCGGTGGAGCTGTCGGTCGCCGACACCATCGGGATGGTGCAGTCATCGAACGTCGACTCGCCTTCGACGCGCGCCTGGCTCACGGTGAACGCCATCACCGTCACGGTGACCTGATCGTTCGGGTCGGTGGAAGGGTCGGGCGCGAGCGCGAGCGACTGGGGGAGACGCGCGACGCCGTCGACGACGGGGTACGTCTGGCAGAACCCTTGATTGCCGCCCGACGATGCCGTGATGCGGACGCTCTGCACGTCGTCGGGAACGACGATCTGCGACGTAATGCCGACCGTGAACTGCGTCGCCACGGTGTCGTCGCCGCACGCGCCGATCACGAACGCGGCGATGGCTACAGAGGTGAGCGTTCCGAAGCGCATCTCTCTCCTAGAAGTGGAAGCCGTGGAAGCTCGTCGTTCCCCACCCGGTGCCCGCGGCGAGCGTGCCGGGCACGGGATCGTGCGTCGCTGCGATCGCGACGGCGACGCTGACGGCGACAGCACCGCCGACGATCAACACGCCAGCGAGTGTCCACCAGATCCACGTCTTCTCGGGGTTGAGCGTGACGGGAAGAGGCCGATCCTGATCATCCGCGAGCTGGATTTCCTGCGTCAATGGGTAGAAGCCGTCCTTCTTGACGATGACTTGGTGGCCTTCATGTGACGTGAGCGGGCCCTCCCAGTGCGTCATGCCGACACGCATGCCGTCGACGATGATGATCGAGCCGTCTTGCGCCGAGACGCGCAGCAAACCCTCGTGCCGCCGGTGGGCGAGGCCGACCACGAGCGAGACGCTGTCCTTGTATTTCACGACGAGGGGCGAGCGCCCCGTCACGTAGTCCTCGGCTTGGGCTTGCACCTGGTGAGAGCCCTCGACGAGCTCGCCGTCGAACGGCGCGTTGCCGAGGTCTCTACCGTCGATGAGGATGGTCGCGCGCGTCGGGCCCGTGACCTCGATGCGCGCGTGGCCTTTACGCTCGACAGGCTGGAGCTCGAGCTTCGCCTGCGCGACCGTGCCGCCAGCGACCATCACTGTGAACGTCGTCTCGGCGAAGCCTGGCTTGGTGAGCTTGAGCGTGTGCGGCCCGACGTCGATGGGAATCGGCTGGCTGAAGGGTGTCACACCAGGTTGCGCTTCGTTGTCGACCGTGAGCGAGGCGCCTTCTTCGTTCGCCGTAACCGAAACGGCAGACACGAGGGGCTCCACGGTGGCGAGCGCTGCGCGGACCTCCCGCACTTCCGTGTCGGGCAGCTTGCTCCCACCCTCGGTGAGCTCCTGCCGGAGAGCCAACAGCGCCTTGAGGTAGTGGTTCTGATTCTTCTCGCAGGCGGCGAAGTTGAAGAGCACGCGCGGGTTGTGCGAGAGCTCGTAGACGTGATGGTACTCCGTCGCGGCGGCGGGCCAGTTCTGCACCTCGAAGAGCGCGCGCCCGCTGTCCCAACTCATGCGAGCGGCTTGCGGGAGCTCCTCGCGGATGCTCTTCGGTGCAGCCCTGGCAGGAGCTGCAATGGCGAGAGCGGCGAGGAGGAAGAGAACGCGTTTCATCAGTTTTGTGGAGCGTTACCCCAGCTATGGAGGGCAGTCGTCGCAGCTGTATTTGTAACATGGGCCGTCGCCGTGGGGGGTCTTTGAGTCGACGTCGGCGGACGCGGCGCCTCGCTCGTGACGGCGGATGGCATGGCCGAAGGAACGGCCGACGGTGTGACCGATGGGAGAGGAGGCGCGACGGGGGCGGTGAGCACCACATCGGGGTGAGCGTTGCCGCGCGGTTTGATGAAGTACACGGCCGTGACTACGCAACCCATCGCCAAAGCAACGCCGGCGACGACTGCGACCGGCCATCGCTTCGGTGAGGCGCTCTCCACACGCACTGCTGGACGATCCTGCGCGCTCGACAGGTCCGTTCGAACGGCTGGCGATGCTGACGTGCGTGCGGGGGCCGTCACCGGTGGAAGGACGGGGTTCGACGTAGGCGTTCCCATCTGCGTCGCGGCCGTCACGTCGGCTGGGTCGAAGCCCGGCGCAGCGTGAACGAGGACGCGCTCGGCCTCGCCCCGAACGGTTGCTGGCCCCCGCGCACGTAGGTGAGTGATCTCGATCGCGCTTCGGCCATCGCAGTATGGAACGAGCGCCTCCGCAAACTCGCGCGCGGTGCCGAACCGGCCAGCTGGATCGCGAGACAGTGCCTTGTGGACGATCTCCGCGAGCCCCTTTGGCAACCCCGGGCGCCGCTCCGCAATCGGCGGCGCATCCGTCGTGAAGAGCCGGTAGAGGACGGCGGTGAACTCACCGCCCTCGACCATGTGCGGGGCCTGCCCGCACAAGAGCTCGTAGAGAATGACGCCTGTCGCGTAGATGTCGGTCCGCTGGTCGACGTCACGCGACGAGCGGGCCTGCTCGGGTGACATGTAGAGCGGCGTCCCGAGCGCCGCGTTCGTTTGCGTGACGGACGCCTCGCCTTCGCGCGTCACCTTGCTGATGCCGAAGTCGAGCAGCTTGACGAATTCGTTGTCGCCCTCGTGGTTGACCAAGAAGGCGTTCGAAGGTTTGAGATCGCGGTGGATGATCCCCGAGGCGTGCGCGACCTCGAGCGCGCGGAGCACTTGCAGGACGATGTGTGCGGCTCGCGGGACCTCGATGCCGTGCGGCTCTCGCTCGAGCAGCTGCGCGGCGTCGTGCCCATCGAGGAGCTCGAGGACCAGATAGGGATTGCCGCCCGGAAGCTTCCCGACGTCGAACACCTGGACGACGTGGTCACTCTTCAGCGCCGACGCGGCCACGGCTTCGTTGATGAATCGATCGACCGCGCCCGGGACGTAGGTGACGGCCGGCGACATGAACTTGAGCGCGACGGGAGCCTTGCGAATAAGGTGCATCGCGCGCGCGACCGCGCCCATCCCACCCTCTCCGATGTACCGCTCGATCTTGTACTTGCCGTCGATGACCTCGCCCGGCTCCGGATAGGGTGAGGGCTTCTCGCTCGACGTCATCGGTCCATCAAGATATCCGAATCGGCTCTCAGAAGAGCACGTTCAACGACACTGTCCCGCCGTAGACCCAGCCCTCGCTGCCGAACCCGGGCCAACCGGGGTTGTTGGTCTGGAGGCCTTGCGCGCCAACGATGGGATCGCCGGTCGTCGACGAGCGCGCATCATCCGGGACGTCATCGGGGATCTGACGATTGTCCTTGGTGACGAAGCGCGGCGCGAGCCGATACGCGATGAGCTGAAAGCCGGGCCGTAGTCGCACGCCACCAATGGTGGCTTCGATGTCGCCACCGAACGCGACGCCGTACCGATCGCTGTCGACGTAGTTCGATTGTCCGGTCTGCGGTGGGACGGGCGTCGGGGCATACTGCCAGTCGATGAACGCGCGGAGCTTCTTGTACTTGTGGCGCAAGCCGATCGAGTAGACGAGCGTGTCGTGGAATCCGAGGTTGGAGTTGTATTGGTTGTCGTAGATCGATGGGCTCTGGCCGTGACGGTCGAGATAACTCGACCAATTCATCCACGTGAGCTGGGCGGCCACGCCGAATTGGTAATGGCGCGAACGGATGACGTCGAACTCCGCACCGACCGACGCGCGCCAGGGGAGATAGTCATGCACCTCCTGCTGCGTTCCCGTAGCCACGGTGCCATTGGGAAGCGTCGAGACGATCGTCGTGTCGATGACGAACGACGACGGGGCGTGGATGACGGCGCCGACGCGCGCGCGATCCGTGGGCGTCCAATACACCCCGGCGTGGGGAGAAAGCGACGCGGTCACCCCGATGCTGTTGTTCACAAGGAGCTGGCTGTAGTCGGTCGCCGAGGGCACGTACGACGATGACGTGGCTTGATTCTGCAAACCGAGCGTCGTGCCGATGCCGAGCGAGAGCGACTTGAGGAGGCGAAAGCTGCCCGCGACGGCGATCGACAGCGCGGTGAGACGATCGCCGTAAAGCTCGGGGTGCAAGCTGTCTGAAAAGAGCGCTTCTCGCCCGTCGCTGTAGAAGGCGTTGGCCGTCGTGAGGTTCGCGATCGGCAGCATCAGGTATGCGCCGACGCTGAATCGATTCTTGATGAGGTGCTTGACGGCGCCGAGGACGAGGTAGGGCCGAGTCTGTCCGCTCGACCCTGCGGCTTGCCTCGGGCGTGCGGTGAAACATTGGCTCACCGGAGTATTTTGTGGGCAGTTGCCGTTCTCGAGCCACTGCGTCGGAACGACGGTGTTGGGGAGCTGTGTCGGGTTGCTCGGCGAGCCATAGATGATGTCCCGGGCACCCACTGCCAAGGGCACATCAGCGCTCGGGTTTCGGCCGTCGAGCGTCAGGGAGATCTGCTCGCTCAACACAGCGACGCCGACATCGAGGCGATCGTCGGCATCCTCCATCATCGCGGGGTTGAAGTACGTGGACGCCGAGCTCGGATCGCTGACGACCCAATTGAACCCACCGAGGCTCGTGGCGGGACCCATCGTCTCGAACAGGGGCGTCGCCGATGCGCTCGTGGTCGCGAGGAGGCACGCGAGCGCCAGTTTGGTTCTCATGGCGCCGACAACGACGGATCGTGTGGTAACGCGATGCGCACGTTCGCGCAGGTCTCGAGATCCGCCTCGATGCTCGGGGATGCCGCGGTGCCGGGGTCTTGCACGACGACGGCGGCGACGCGTGGGCTGTCGAGCGTCGTCCCCAAGTAGCGCATCGTGATGCTCGGAACGAGCGTCGTCGGATCGGTGTGGCCCGGCGTCGTGATCAGCGAACACACGCCCGGCATCGACGGGGAAACATACCCGCATTGGATCACCTCCAGCACGCTCTCTTGGAGATCCCAATCACCGTGAACCGTGAACTCGATAGAGCTCGGCGGTACGGTTTCCGTCGCGGATGTTGCGTACTCCTTGTAGTCGCGCTGCGTCGATTCGCGAATGCCGTTGGCCAGGCCGCCCGAGACCTGGAACGCCGCACCTGGGTACCCATCCATGTCGGTGTCTTCCTGGTACTGGAGATGCTGTCCCGTGGGATTGAGCGGGTCGTCCTCGTAGGGGAGGGGCGTGAGGCTCTCGAGCGTGGGGTCCGTGGAGAAGTCCGCCGGCACGAGCTGAACGGTCCCTCCCCGCACGCGGTAGAAGCGATCGAACGAGAAGGTGCAAACGCTGTTCGCTTGCTGAAAAGTCCCATACCGAGGGTGCGCTCCGTTGATCGACGGATCATTCTCGTAAAGGAGGCCCTTGAGCGTCCCCGGCGTGCAATCGACCGTCGCGCTTCCCGTCACGTGAAAGCCGCAATGAAGCGCCTCCTCGATTTGGAAGACGCCGTTGGTTTGCGAGAAGCGATAGAGGTACCAGGTGCTTGCGGGCTGGGGTTCGTTGAGGACCCCGTCGCGGACGGCGTCGTTCTCGCGCGCAATCCACCATCCGGTCATGTCGCAACCCGTTGCGCTCACCAAAGACGGGTTCTCACAATCGGGGCCAGTGCCGATGATGCCGTCGCCGCACGGATAGAAGCACGTGTTGTTCGCATCGCACTGCCATCCCGGCGTGACCGCGCAATTGGTGCAGCCGGGGCCCGTGTTGTCGCAAGCCTCGTTCGGATCGACGACCCCGTCACCGCAATACCCCGCCGTCGGCGACGGAAGGACGACGTCGTTGGTGCACGCGGACACAATCACCGCGCTGACGGCGATGGTGGCAGAGGTGGAGACGCCCAAACGCGACACGGCCTGCGGCTTATATCAGATTGCGCGGTCCGCTGAAGCCGTGGCCGCGCGGTCCCACCGTGCGAGCAAGACAAGAGGCAAGAGGCACGTGATGGCCGCGAGCGCGAGCACGTTACCCTTGCCGATCTTGTCCGCGAGCGAGCCACCGAGCTGCCCGCCGAGGCCAATCGCCACGGCATTCGCGCTCGTGAGAATCGTGTAGTGGAGGCCCGCGTCCGCCTTGCGAGTCGCCGTCATGAGCGCGGCGAAGAGCACCGTCGTACCGAGGCCGCTCACGAACGATTCGGTTGCTAGGCTCAGCGTCGTCCACCCGAACGGAACGCCGAGCTTCACGGCGATGACCAGCGGAACACACACCACCGCCTGGAGGATGCCAGCGAGGACGAGCGCGGTGCGCTCTTTCATCAACCGATGGAGCAGCCCGCCGAGAGCTGCGCCGACGAGCCCGGCAGTCGTACCGAGCGTGACTGCAGCGAGACCGATCTGATCATTGGTCCACTTGGCATCGACGAGCATCGGCTTGATCAGCACCGTCGCCATGTGAAGGCCCAGCTTGTACGTGAGAGCAATGACGATGACGGGCCACGCCTCGCGCGAGACGAGGTGCATGAAGAGCTTCTTCACGTCGAAGCGCAGCGCCGCATTGGACTCGGGTACGTCGTCCCTCTCGCGAAGCAGGCGTGCCGCTGGCGTCGCAAGGAGCACGAGCGAGCCGCAAACGAGCACTGCGGCGCGCGGCCCGAGAGGCTTGATGAGAAGAAGGAGGCCCGCGCCGCCCGCCAACATCCCGAGCCGGTACCCTGCGACTTGCGCGGTGTTGCCGAACCCGAGCTGCTCCGGCGGGAGCGACCGCACGGCAAGCGCGTCGACGAAGATGTCCTGGGTCGATGCAAAAAGCGCCGTCAGAAACACGAGCCCAAACCACAGAAGGGGAGCCTCCTTCAGCGGCGCGATGGCGAAGGCGGCGATCGACGTGAAGAGAAGCGTCTGAAGGACGAGCAGGATGTCACGCGATCGTGCCCGGACCGTCGGCCGGTCCGCGATCGTCGACCAAATGATCTTGAGCTGCCACGGCAGCTGCAGCCACGAGATGGCTGCGATCGTCCCGAGCGAGTAGCCGCTCTGCCGAAGGGCGACAGGCATGTAGTCGCTCGCGAATCCAAAGGGCACGCCTTGCGCCGAATAAAGGAGCGACAACGCAAAGAGGATGCGCCAGCCCGATCTGCGCCTCCCGGCATCCACGGGGCGATGGTACGCTGAAAATCCCCGTCTATTTGGTGGGCAATAGTTGAAAGTGGCTTTCATGTTCAGTAAGGTCACTGGAGATGAAGGTGGCTGCACTCGTTGGGCTTGTGCTTTTGACGGGGTGTTCCAACACCAGCCCGCCGGTCGACGCCGGTGCTGAAGCGGGTTTACAAATCGTCCTTGCGTCCGCGATGCCGTCACGCATCACGGAGGGAAGCGCGTTGCCGTTGAAGGTCGTGATCGTCGCGAGTGATGGCACCACGCAGGACCTCCCCATGGGGACGAACGTCACGTGGACCTTGCCGGAGACGGTGGTCGCGGCCGACCCAACGGATGCAGGCATGAGCGCGCTTCCGGCGGAGGCGCCGCTCGGGTTCTTCATCTCGAATCCGTATCGACCCGACCGAACCGACTACAACGGAACGCTGTTCGTCGTTCAACAGGGAGCGTCGACTTCTCCGAATCTCGTGGTGACAGCGACGGTCGGGAACATGGGTTCCGTCACGGCACAAGTCCCGGTGTACCCCGTTCCCGTCGGTGATCCCACGAACGGTGCGGCGCTCTATCAGGCGTTGCAATGTGGCACGTGTCACGGCGCGACGGGTGCCGGCTCGCCACCGCAAGGCGATGGCACGTACCTGCTTGGGGACGCGAGCTTTACGTATCCGGCACCCGGACTGAACAACACCACGGACGACGCGGGGAACCCGAACCTCGGTGCTGACCCTACGTGGAACGCCGCGCTGCTCGGCATGGCTGCGCAAGGAAGCATCGACAATAGCGGCGTCGCGCTGAGGTTGCCGATGACCGACTACCTCGGCGCTCCCAATGGTCTGGATGGCGGGACACTGACGTCACAAGACTTCGCCGACATCTACGCATTCCTCGTGACACAGACCGAGTGAAGCTCGGCTAGCAACGCGTCGTTCGAGCTCAGAGCGCTTCGACGACGACGCGATTGCGGTCGGCGGCTCGTTCGGCGGCCTCGACGCTCGTGACGTCGTCGAACCCTTCGAGATCGCGACGGCGTAGACCGAACGCATAGAGGAGCGCGGGTGACGGCTCGAACCCGAGATCGTCGGCGTTCACGAAGAGGCGCCCGAGCTGCTCGGTATACGCGCGCGCAAGTGTCGTGAACGGAATGTTGTCGAACTTCTTTGCCCGACGCCTGCTCGCCGCGGCCGAGGCCGCGAGCGCGAACGACAGCGTGTGGTAGACGGCGCGCAGCCGTAGGCGACTCTCGAAGCCCATGGGCGCTCCGCGCCGGAGCACTTGATCGTGCTCGAGCACGCGGCGGAGGAAGTGGACGTTGAGCGGGACGTGAAACGACTCGTCGCGCGTCAGTATCGTGAGCATGTGGCGAATGGCTGGGTGCGGCTTTGCCGTTCGAAGCGCCAAGCGGTAAGTCGTCGAGCCAATCGTCTCGAACATCAGGTTGACGAGAACGATGGTCTCGGGACGCTTCGCGCGGGCGTAGAGCTTGTAGAACGTACGCGTCGTTGGCCCCATCGGGCGTGGTCGCTCATCGGGCCCACCAAGCCACACGAGAAACTCCGTCAGGAGCTGCCTGTGCCAGCCTTCTTCGTCTCCGTAGAGGCGCAGCGTTTCGGCAAGCTCCGGATCCCACGTCTCGATGTCGCCAGCGATCTCGTGCGCCTGACGTAGGCCGGACTCTTCCGCACGAAAGGCTGCGTTGAAGAAAGCGAGGGTGGCTTGCTTCTCCTCCTCGCTGTCCCACTTGATGGGCGTCGAGAGGTCGAGCTTCTCGTCGGCCATCCGCTCGCGTCGTTGCTTGAGTAGCCGAAGCCAAAAGGAAGTCGGTCGATCAGACATCGCTCGAAAAGCTCCTCGTACTCACCCGCCGCGACGAGACGAGCGTTGCGAATAGCACAGCCATGCGCGTTGCGCGAGGCGTGGGTGTTCGCTAAAGAAGAGTCATGATGGTGGTGTTGCGGGCGGGCGACGCGATCCCGAGCGTGGCTGCTCGACGTGGTGAGTTCTTTCGCTGGATCAAAGAGGGTATTGGCGATGTGTGGCCGCACGGCTGGAGCGAAGTCGACCTCCGCGACCCAGCTGCGCCGCTGCCACACCCCCGTGCGGCGTCGGGCTTCGTCGTGACCGGTTCGGCGAGCAGCGTCACCGAGCGCGCTCCGTGGATGTTGCGTGCGCAGGCCTGGCTCCAGCAGGCCACCACGCTCGACGTGCCCATTCTCGGCATTTGTTTCGGCCACCAACTGCTCGCGGAGGCGCTCGGCGGCCGTGTCATGAAGAACCCACGTGGGCGAGAAATCGGGACGGTCAACGTCATGCTCGAGGAGTCGGCCGCCGCGGACGAAGTCTTTGGAGGGGTTCCACGTGAGCTCGCGGCAAACGCCACGCACGTCGACTTCGTCGCGGAGCTTCCACAGGGCGCGGAGCTTTTGGCGACGACGTCGCTCGACCCGCACGCCGCGTTTCGAATTCGCAGAGCCTATGGAGTGCAGTTTCACCCCGAGCTCGATGGCGACTTGATGCGCGGCTACCTCACCGCGCGGCGGGATGTCATCGTCTCGGAGGGCCTCCCGCACGCCGACATGCTCGAGCGCGCGCGGGATGCCCCCGACGCGATCGTGTTGATGCGCTCGTTCGCTCGATATGCCCAGAAAGCGCGCGGAACGACGCCGTCACTTTAGCGACGCGCGAGGTGTCTCCGCAGGCCTTCACCGTATGGAGTAGGCGTCCCGTCGTAGCTCGTGATGAGCGCTGGGCCGCGGTTGCAATCCCACGTGTTCCACGCCCACCCGAGGTACGAACCTCCGCGGCGGTCAGCCCATGTCATGTAATCGTCGACGAAAGCGTGGGCGCAGTCGTTCTCGCCAATCTCGCCAGCGACGAGCGGCACGGCCGTGGCGATTGCGTCGTAGCGCCTCGAGAAGCACTCCTCGTCGTGACAACCGGAGAAGTTGTAGAGATGAACCGAGGCAGCGATTTGACCCAGCGGATCGCGCGGTGCGTACTCGAGCCAGTGGGATAGGTCGCTCGAGTAGCCAAGGCCGGGCACGAGCACGATGTTGCGCGCGCTCGTGCTGCGTACGGCGTCGAGCATCGCTTGGGTGCCTGCTGTGCGATATGTGAGCGGCGTTTGGACCACGCACCCATCACGCAGACAGCGCCATGGCTCGACGCTCGCGCCACTCGAGGTCGAGCAGGCGATCGTGTCGAGGAATGGCTCGTTGAAGAGGTCGAAGACGATTCCGGGGTCGGCGCGAAAGGTCTCCGCTACGGAGCGCCAGAAGTCGACGGCGTGATCGGCATCGGCCATTGGGAGCTGACTGTCCGCGAGCGTGCCTTGGGGCGCCGCCCAATGAAGGTCGATGATGACGTAGAACCCACGAAAGCGAAGGTCAGCCACGAAGCGCGCAATCTCGGCGCGATACGTCACGCCGGTGAATCGCGCATCGAGCCCTTCGAGCCCGAGCCAGCAGTCTTCGTTGAGTGGAACGCGCACGGCGTTCGCGTGCCATGAGGTGATCGCCGACGTGAGCGCCTCGCCCTGAGGTCCCTCGAAAATGCCGGTACCCTTCACGCACGCGTATTCGGTGCCGGAGTGGTTGACGCCGAGCAGCCGCACCGTCGCCCCGCGATCAACGAGGCGATTGCGCTCGACGTGCAGCCCTACGGTTCTTGGAAGCGATGCATCTGCGGTCAAATCGAGGCGTGGAGCCGAGCTTGCCGTAGCGGCGCCGCACGCCGCGACGACGCCGATCCATGCGACAACTGCGCGCATGCGCGCACCTTACAACGGATTGCGCTTATTGGTAGACGGCGCACATGCTGTCGAGCGCGGTGAGCTGAATCTGGTCGGCGCAAACGCCCTGCGATTGCCCGATCGCCTTGTCACACAGGGCGGAGGTGCAGTCGGTCGCGGCGAGGCACGCATCGCCCGCCGCGCCGAGAGCGGTGCACGTGCAGAAAAGCGAGTCACAGCACGAGAAGCCGGCCATGCACGGCTGGTCGATGCTGCACGCCTGCCCCTCCGCGACCTGCGCGAGACAGACCAGCGACATCGGATCGCAGAAGTACGGTCCCGAGCAGACGTCGGCTTCGCCTGGGCATGGGCCGCCCGCCGGGATGATGTTGGGCACGAGGCACTTGCCTTGCGTTTCTCCGAGGGGGATGAGGCACCGAAGACCATCCGCAAGAGCGCAGTCGTAGTCGACCGTGCACTGGGCGCGCGCGGCACCCGGGCCGCTGAACACGGGCTCGCAGGTGGTGGCGACGCTGGCAAGCGCATCCGCCGTGAGCGTTGCGGTCGCGTAGGCAGTGGCGACGGCTTGAAGGCACGCGGGGCCGGCTGTCGGCACGTAGACCGTGCCTTGCGGAGCGGCTGCCTGGCATGCGGCAGCGCGCTGGGTCACACACGTCGCGGTGTCCTTCACTTGGCACGACGCCACGACCTGGGCGTTGCACTCGGTCTGCGCGCGCGCCTCGCAAAAGGACGTGAGCGTTGCACACTGGGAAGCTAGGCTCTCGGGGCCCGCACATCCGAACGCGACGATGGCAGCAGCGGCGAAGGGGACAATGAGGATTCGCATGCCGGCGATCCTGCCCGCTGTCCGCGGCGCGAGCACCTGAAACGAGCTGAAATCACGGCATTGGACACGGGTGTCCACCCCACCGGATTTAGGCTGTTTTAGCGGTGGTTCGCCGTCGACCGGTCCATCGTCTCGCCCATGAAACGCTACATTCTCGTGGTGGTCGCCTTGCTGATCGCGTGCGGCTCGTCGCCCAACGGTTTTGGTAGCGACGCCGGGGGCTCGGACGGTGGTGGCTCGCCGTTCGGTGATGGTGCGGCGATGAGCGATGAGTGCGTCGCTGCAGAGCAGGCCGGAGCGTCCATTGGTTGCGAGTACTTCGCTGTCGAGATGGACGGCGCGTGGGCGGCGGACAATGGATGCTTCGTGTCGTTTCTTGCGAACACGTCGACGTCGTTGGCGCAGGTCACGGCGAGCTTCCAGGGCGTCGACGTCGACCTCTCGGCGCACGCCGCCATACCGCACGGTGCCGGCACCACCCTCACCCTCGATCCATTCGATCCAGGCACTGGCATTCCGCCAGGTCAGGTCGCGATTCTGTTTCTCGCAGGTCCACCAACGATCGGGACGCCGCGCAGCCAAGGTGACTTCGACACACCGGTCGAGTGTCCGATGCTGCCCGCCTTCTCGACGCTCACGCAGCTTCACGGGACGGGGATGGGACGCGCGTTCCACATCACGACGACGGCGCCGGTCGTCGCGTATCAAATGCTCCCGTATGGCGGGGGTGACGCCGCCGTGACGGGTGCAAGCTTGCTCCTTCCAACGAGCGTTTACGGGACGAACTACATCGCCGTCGACGCCTATGGCGGAAGCCTGACGAGCGGATCGAGCAGCACTTCGATGGACATCGTGGCATCGCAAGACGGCACGAACGTCACCATCCTCCCCAACGTGGACATCATGGCGGGAGGTGGCGTTCCCGCGGCGACCGCGAACACGCCGGCGACGTACATGCTCAATGCGGGCGAGACCTTGCAGGTCACGCAGGTCCAGGAGATCACAGGGAGCCCGATTCAATCCGACAAGCCCATCGGGCTCTTCGCGGGCCACCCCTGCCTCAACGTTCCAGTCGGTCAGCCGTACTGCGATCACGCCGAGCAACAGATCCCACCGGTGCAGGCGCTCGGGCACGAGTACATGGCGGTCACGTACCGCCAGCGTGCACAGTCGGCGGAGAATCCACCGTGGCGCATCATCGGCGCGGTCGATGGCACGACGCTCACCTACTCCACACCCGTCGGCGGACCCAGCAGCGTGAACCAGGGTGACGTGCTCGAGTTCGACACCGGCACACCGTTCGTCGTGCAATCGCAAGACGCCAACCACCCGTTCTTGTTCGTCGGCTACATGACGGGTGCGAGCACCGTCACCCCAAGCGACGGGTACGGTGACGCTGACTTCGTGCGCGCCGTGCCAACGGACCAGTACCTGTCGCAGTACGTCTTTTTCACCGACCCGACGTATCCCGAGACGAACCTCGTCATCACACGCAAAGCCACGAACGGCGCGTTCGCCGACGTCACGCTCGACTGCGCGGGAACGCTCACAGGGTGGCAGAACATCGACGCCACCCACCAGTACACGCGCATCGATCTCGTGCGGCATGACTTCCAACCTCAGGGCAACTGCAACAACGGTCAGCACCAAATGCAGTCGACCGCACAGTTCGGCTTGACCGTATGGGGTTGGGGCTCGCCCGAGACCACCACCTGGACGGGCTACGTCTCGTACGGATATCCCGCGGGTGAGAACGTGCAGACCCTCACGAACGTGGTCGTTCCTCCAACGCCGAAGTGATCGCGCTAAGGCGCGCGGCGGAGGATCCCCTTCTCGCCAGCGATCCAGGTTCCGAGCGGTCCTTCAGTGACCGCGCGCAAGTCCCAGTCAATGCTCGTTGGCTCCCGCGTCGGATTGCCCGTGACGCGGAGGACGATGCCGGATGCGCCGGCGACGAGCCAGCTCGTCGTTCCGACGGATGCGGACACGGCGAGCAAGTCGGCGTCTGTTCCGCTGGGTGTCACATGCCAGCCAACGTCAGCGAGCCGCTCGAGAATCGTTCCGTGGGCGCCAACAGCGATGGCTGCGTGGTCGTCGCATGCTGCGGCGTAAAGCGTCGCGGGCGAGATCGGCGGTTGTGGCACCCACGCTGCCATTCCACCCGAACTGATCGTGCCACTCTGACCAACCACCCACACATCGCGCAGTCCGGCGCATGCGCCGTAGAGATCACTCGTCGTGCCACTCGACTCGACTCGCCACACTCGCTCGCTGGCCCCGCGGCGAAGGATGGTGCCCCCATCCCCCGCAGCGATTGGACCGTATGAGGTGTAGACGACCGCCCGCAGGGTGCGCTTCGTCGGCGAAGCTGCGAGGTGCCATACGCCTCCGTCGAGCTCCACGATGACGCCGTCGTCACCCACGGCAATGGCCTCGTCGAGTTGCTGGGCGATTGCCCGCAGCCGCACGTGAGTCGGTGATGCGTCGGTCGTCCAGGCCTCGCCGGTTTGATGACGCAGGATTGCGCCTTCGTCGCCGACGGCGAGCATGAAGTCCGCCCCGCTGCTCATCGCGTCGACGCTGCGCGAACCGACCGGCGTCTGATACCGCGTGGGTGCCGTGCTTGCCGCATCGAGCGTGAGCGCAGCGTGGTGCGCCTCGTCGTGGACGATGTATCGGGCGACCAACACCGCGATGAGGCTCACGACGACGAGCGCACCGATGCCCCGCGCGCCGCGTGTCGGACCCCGACCGTCAGCCACGTCGTGGCTCGATCGGTTTGGGGCACCGGTCGTATAGCTTGCAAGCCGCACACTCCTTGCCGCGCCAGATGCGGTCGAAGCGCGCCTGCGCAGCGTCGAGCATGAGATCATCGTCGGTGAGGATCCCCATCTCGAAGTTTCGTCTCGCATCACCCTTCGCGCCGAGGCCCGCTCCTGTGAAGTTCGCGCTCCCGAGGTAGAGGTGCGCGCCGTCGACCGCGATCATCTTCAAGTGGACGCGCGGGCCCATGCGCATGTGGGCGCGCACGCCTTTCTCCCGAGCGAGCGAGCGCGTCATCGGCCCTGACGGCGGCGACGCGTGAAGGAGACGCACGTCCACGTCGCGCTTCACGAGATCATGCAGATCGGTCGCGATCGAAGCATAGCGGCCACGTGCGCGGGCGCGCGTCCCGATGGGCGCTTCGACGAGCAGCTCCTTCAGGTTGGCCGTCGCGATCCACACCGCGGTGCGCGCGCCGCGCAGCAGCGATACGAGCGTCTCGTAGTGATCGCGGTCGACGAGCAGTCGAATCCGCGCCAAACGCTCTTCCATGCTCGTAGGGTACGCGAATGGAGGTTGGCGTGTGGGCTTCTGCGGTAGGATGCGCGACGTGAGCCGTCTGCGTATCGCCGTGATCCACGTTGCGGTGCCGCTCGTGCTAGGCGCCGCGACCTACGTTGCGCTGCGGTCATGGGTGCCGCTCATCGGCGTGCACGGTGCGCTGTTCCGCAGTGCTCCGGCGCTCTTGCGTGACCACTTCGCCGACGCGGCGTGGGGTTGGGCCCTCGGCGGCTTCGTGTCGGTGATGTGGCTCGGTGAGAAGCGTATCTACCTTGCTCTGTGGACGGTCGCTGCCGTGATGCTCGCAGCAGGGCTCGAGCTCTTGCAGGCGGCTGCCCGGTGGGGGACGTTCGATCGGGGTGATCTCGTCGCTCAAACGGCAGCCGTGGCTCTCGCTGCGATCACGATTGGAGGAATGCATCGATGGACATCCGCAAGAGAAGCGCACTGACGGCCCTCGGCCTCGCCGCCTTCGGCGCGCTCGCCGTGGGATCCATGCGCCGCAGCTCGCCAGTGAGCAGCGACGCGGGAGTCACCGTCACGACGACTGCGGTGACGACCGCGAGCGCTGCACCGACCGTCGACCCAGCTGACGTGCCCGACCCGGTCGCCGATTACAAGAGCATCGACGACGCCAAGCTCGACGGCAACAAGGCGCTCGGCAAGACGCTCTTCTTCCGGGTCTGGCGAGGAACCACCGACGCGACGACCGTGACGCTCTATGGGTGCGGCAAGCTCGCGGGGGGCTTGCTCACGGCGACCTACTCGATCGACAAGCGACCGCTCGTGAAGGCGATTCCCGCGACGATTCCTTCCCAAGGTCACTGCCCTCGCGTCGTTATCAAGCTCACGAAGAAAGAGCCGTACACGAACGACTTCAAGGGCGAGCTCCAGCAGATCATGGACGTGACCCCCGCTGACGTGGACCCGCTCCCCGCGGGCGTAGACTACGTGTCGATGGACGACGTCAACATCGACGGCAAGAAAGCCGCCGGCAAGATCGCGCAGCTACGCGCGTACCGCAGCGATCTCGAAGAGAAGAAGTTCACCGCGTACCCTTGTGGTCGCTCGGGCGGGGCGGGCTTGAACTTCCTGTACGTGACGTTCACACCCGCTCAGAAGGACGTCGTGAAGGAGTTCTCGAGCTCCATCATGACGTGTGAGACGATCAAGGTGAAGCTCACCACGCAACAGGCGTACTCGAGCACGTGGAACGCGCAAATGCTCGAGGTGGTCAAGGAGTGACGATGCTTGCGCTCTACCTCGTACGACACGGACAGACCGACTTCTCACGCGAGAATCGCTTCTGCGGTTCCATCGACCCACCGCTGAGCGACGTGGGCAGACGAATGGCCGACGCGCTCGGCGAAGCTCACGGAGGCGCGCGCTGGGATGCGATTTATTGCTCGCCCAGCCAACGCGCGAGAGAGACGGTCGCGCCGCTCGCGAAGCGCGCGCGCGTCGAGCCCTCGCTCGACGAAGGGCTCCGCGAGATTTCTTACGGCGACTGGGAGGGCATGAAGCACGAGGAGGCGAAGGCGAAGTTTCCGGAGGCGTACGCATACTGGGCGCAAGATACGGCGAGTCGGGCGACCCCCGGCGGCGAGACGGCGTTCATGGTCGCGTCGCGCGCCGCGCCCGTCATCGAACGGATTCGGCGTGAGCACCCAGAAGGTCGCGTCCTCGTCGTGTCGCACAAGGCGACCGTACGCATCCTCGTCTGTGCGCTGCTCGGCATGGACGTGCGCCTCTTCCGCGATCGCATCGGCCAGCCGGTGTGTGCGCTCTCCCGATTCGAGCTCAAGGCTCAAGGTACGGCGATGCTCACGATGCTCGGCGACGTCTCGCACTTGCCACCCGAGCTGCGCGAGGCCGAGGGTACCTGACGTGCACGCCTTTCACATCCGCGGCGGCCGACTGATTGACCCGCGGCAGGGCGTGGACGACGAGCTCGACGTGATCATCCAAGAGGGGCGCGTCGCCCGCATCGGTAAGGGCCTCGCCACACCGACTGGGGCGCTCGTGTGCGACGGGCGCGGGAAGATCGTGTCGCCAGGCTTCGTCGATCTCCATGCCCACCTGCGCGAGCCGGGCGAAGAAGGGAAAGAGACGATCGAGAGCGGGTCTCGCTCGGCCGCATCGGGCGGCTTCACCACGGTTTGCGCGATGCCCAACACGCAACCGCCGAACGACTGCCGCGCAATCACGATGCTCATCCTAACGCGTGCGCGTGAGGTCTCTGGCGTGCACGTGTACCCCATCGGTGCAGTCTCGCGCGGGCTTCTCGGCGCCGAGCTCGCCGACATCGGCGAGCTGAAGGAAGCGGGCGTCGTCGCGCTCTCGGACGATGGCAAGTGCGTGATGAATGCGCGTTTGATGCGGCGCGCCCTCGAATACGGCCGCACCTTCGACTTGCCCATCGTTCAGCACGCCGAGGATCATCACCTGTCGGATGGCGGAGCCATGAACGAGGGACCCTCGGCGACGCGCGCCGGCATCCCGGCTCAACCTGCCGAAGCCGAAGAGATCATCGTCGCGCGCGATCTCATTCTCGTGGAGATGACCGGCGCCCGCTATCACGTCGCGCACGCATCCACCGCGCGGACCGTCGCGATGGTGCGCGAAGCAAAGGCGCGGGGTCTGCCGGTCACGTGCGAGGTGACGCCGCATCACCTCGCGCTGACGGACGAGGCCTGCGCCACATACGACACGTCCACGAAGATGTACCCGCCGCTTCGCACGCGAGCGGACACCGTCGCGCTCGCGCAAGGTCTCGCCGATGGGACGATCGATGCGATCGCGACCGACCATGCTCCCCACTCCGCGAACGCCAAGCACCTCGAGTTCGACTGCGCGGCGTTTGGGGTGATCGGGCTCGAGACCGCGCTTCCCATCGCGCTCTCGCTCGTCTCGAGTGGAGTGCTTTCCCTCCCGACCGCCATCGAGCGGCTGACGTGGGGCCCTGCGCGCAGCTTCAAGCTCCACGCGGGGACGATGCCAGAAGGCTCGGTCGCGGACGTGGTCGTGATCGACCCCGACCTCGAATGGATCGTGACCGCGGAAGACACCGCATCGCGCAGCAAGAACACCCCATTCCTCGGCCAGAAGATGCGTGGACGTGCCGTGCTCACCATCGCGGGTGGCAGAGCCCTTTGCGACCGATCCAAGGTGCTCCCATGATGACGCACCTCCTCGGGATCGAGCCGCTCGACAAGACGACGCTCGTCGCGCTGCTCGACCGCGCCGATGCGATTCACGAGGGGAAACCACCGAGTGACGCGGTAGCCGGTCGAACGGTGGTCAACCTCTTCATGGAGGCATCTACGCGCACGCGCACGTCGTTCGAGATCGCCGCGAAGCGTTTGCGCGCCGACGTCGTCAACGTGTCGGAGTCGTTTTCCTCTTCGAAGAAGGGCGAGACGCTCCTCGATACCGCCCGCAACATCGACGCCATGCGCCCGTCGGTCATCGTGCTGCGGCATGGCTCGTCCGGCTCGCCTGCCATGGTCGCCAAGCACGTACGCGCACGGGTGGTGAACGCGGGGGACGGCACGCACGAGCACCCCACGCAGGCGCTCCTCGATTGCGGCACGATTCGGCAGAAGAAGAAGCGCATCGAGGGTCTCACGGTGACCATCATCGGCGACATCCTCCATAGCCGCGTCGCCCGCTCCAATCTGCACGCGCTCGGCAAGCTCGGCGCCATCGTTCGCGTGGCCGGCCCGAGGCCGCTCCTCCCGCGCGGCATCGAGGCGATGGGCGCGCTCGTTTACGACCGCGTCGAGCCCGCCCTCGAAGGCGCCGATGTCGTGATGGTGCTTCGCCTCCAGCACGAGCGCATGACGGGCGGATACGTCCCGAGCTTGCGTGACTACAGCCGGTTCTTCGGCGTCAACGGCAAGAACATCCACGCGGCCAAGCACGACGCGATCGTGATGCATCCAGGGCCGATCAACCGAGGCGTGGAGCTCTCGAGCGATGTCGCGGACGGACCGCGGTCAGTCATCCTCGAGCAAGTCGCGTATGGCGTGAGCGTTCGAATGGCCGTGCTCGAGGCCGTCGCAGTGACCTCCTGAGAGGCCGTCAACGCGGCGGATATTGCTGCGGATATTGCGGCGGGTATTGGGGCGGATAACCCTGCGGGCCCATGCCGTCGAGCGTCGCGACGATCTGATCGGTGGGCATGCCGCTGTCACCCATCTGGAATGCCTGCGCGCTCTTCTCATTGATGTAGACGATGAGCCCGTAGA
>Ga0302324_100006016_pt1 | contig 26345 bp, 20 predicted proteins | sample Palsa_T0_1_FD_201949 | JGI IMG/M metagenome (GOLD analysis project Ga0302324, IMG submission 201949) | Peat permafrost microbial communities from Stordalen Mire near Abisko, Sweden - Palsa_T0_1 | ecosystem: Environmental > Terrestrial > Soil > Palsa > Peat permafrost | place: Sweden: Abisko... | reverse complement strand
CGATCAATTTGATTGGGTTTATCGCGAATACGACTATGCCGTTTTCGCCATGACCATTCACCCCGACGTCTCCGGCCGCCCACAGGTTCTGCTGATGCTGGAGCGGATGTATGACTATCTCTCCAAGCATGCCGGCGTGAAGTTTTGCACTTTCGACGAGATTGCCGACGACTTCCGCCGCCGTTGTCCGCGGGAGAGCGCACCCGCCGAAGCGGCACGCGCCAGCTGAGCGGCCGCATCCATGTGTGCCTTGTGTGGTGTGCTCGGCGGCAAGGGCCATTGGAGCGACAGCGCCAGCGCACCGGCGGTATTCGCCGGACGGGTGGAGCCGCAGACCAGGCTGCGTGAACGCCAGGACCGCACGCGGCTGCTCAACACAGTCCTGAAGGATCATGGTGTGGCCGTAAAGGACTGGTCAGGCAATGCCTATTTGCTGACCAGCAGGACCGGCCGCACGGCGATCGTCGATACCGTCGGTGAAATTTGGACGGCTGCGGAACGGATCGGCGGCCGCACATGCGACCCGCTTGATGACGGCTACCTGAGCGCACTCGCCAAAGACCAAGGCTGACCGCAAGCGACATGGGAAGCTACAGCGACCTCACGCCGGTCAACATCATCACCGGCTTTCTCGGCAGCGGCAAGACGACCCTGCTGCAACGCTTGTTGCGTTCACCGGAATTGTCCAACGTTGCCGTTCTCGTCAATGAGTTTGGCGAGGTCGGCCTAGACCATCATTTGTTGCAAGGCGTGGCCGAAAGCACGCTTTTGCTTGAAAATGGTTGCTTGTGCTGTGCCGTTCGCGGCGACCTGCAGAAGGCCCTGCGCGATTTGCTGTCGCGACGAACGCGCGGAGACGTCCCTCATTTTCGCCGCGTCGTCATCGAGACTTCCGGATTGGCCGATCCTGCGCCAATCGCTTACACGTTGCTTTCCGAAGCCGTCCTTCGCCATCACTTCCGTCTTTCCGGGATCATTACGACCGTCGATGCGGTCAATGGCGCGGCGCAACTCGACGGCTTTCGCGAAGCCGTCAAACAAGCATCCATGGCCGATCGCATCGTGGTGACCAAGGTCGATCTTTCCGACGGATCGGCCATTGCAGCGCTGCGTCGGCGCCTGCGGGAGCTGAATGTTTCCGCGCAGTTCTTGGAGTCGACGGAAATCGGCGGCGATGTCCATCGACTGCTCACCGATGACATCTACGATGCGGAAGGCAAATTTCGCGAGGCAAGCCAGTGGACTGCGGAAGAAGTAATCGACCACGGAGCGCACACACACACCGCGGAGGTTCAGTCCTTTACTGCGATCTTCGATCGGCCGTTGGACTGGACCGCGTTCGGAGTTTGGACCAGCATGCTGTTACATCGCCACGGCGCGGACGTGCTGCGTCTTAAGGGCTTGCTGAACGTGGCGGGCGTGCCGACGCCCGTTCTAATCAACGGGGTCCAGCACATCGTTCATCCGCCGAGCCACCTGGACGAGTGGCCCGACGCCGACCGGCGCTCGCGTCTCATCTTTATTGTGCGCGGGCTGAAACGATCGCAGATTGAGCGCTCGCTGGCGGTCTTCAACGGTCTGGTCAATACGGTGCCGTCGGCCACTCATCCCCGCGAAAGCAGCGGCCCGGTGCGCTCAACAGCCTTCTAGAGTTGGTTCAGCGCGCTCGCGGCGGCGCGCTTTGCGGGCGCCAGCCCGTGCGCAGGGCGCGCACGACGTAGTGCAGCAAATAGAAAATCACCGCCAAAATCACCAGCAAGATTATAGAAAGCAGCTTTTCGCCGAACGCTACATCGAAGATGGGCCCGCGGCTGACGAAATATTCGCTCAAGACCTCAATCGCCTGCAGCGTCGCGCCCGCACAGAAGATCACGGCAACGAGAATAGCCGCCTGCAGCGTGTCGAACACCAGCGTATCGACGTTCAAATCTGCGACGTTGCGGAAAATTTCGCTGTAAAACGACTGCCAATGAGCGAACGCGTAGGCAACGATACCGACCACGCAGGAAAACCAGAAAAGCACATTGCCGAAATGGATGAACGGGATGTGCGCGACGAGGTAAGTCTCGAACGGGCGATAGAAATAGAGAAAAATGAGGACGATGATGACAGCAACGACGCCGATCCAGAACTGCTGTTGCTTAGTAGTGTCGTCCGCCATGTTCGCCGTCTTGGTTTGCACTGTATGCAGGATGGTAAATCATTCCGGCATGATGTCAAAATCCGTATCCGGTGGTGCTTTTGACATTAATAACAGCCGCAATGGAACGAGTTGACAATGGAACGCCGCTCCGGGACTATGACTGTGCTTCCGGGACTATTGCTATAAAAATGGGCGTGTGAAACGCGCCTTTAGACGCGCCGGGATGGCGTGGACCCTGTGGGAGTGACGACAAGGCGGATTGGTTTAAGCTTCGGCGCAAATCGTCCCGAAGCGACCAACGCAGGGGGTGCTATGAGTAGCCGGCTCGGCATTGATGTCGGCGGGACTTTTACGGACCTGCTCCTGTTCGATGAGCGCTCCGGCGCGATGCGCTTGCTGAAAACGCCGTCTACGCCAAGCGATCAGTCGGTCGGGATTCTCAATGGAATCCAGCAGCTGATCGAGGAGACGGGCGTCGCAGCTTCCGATATCACCTCCCTTCTTCATGGCACGACGGTGTCGACCAACATCGTGTTGGAGGAAAAGGGCGCCAAAGTCGGTCTGCTGGTCACCGAGAATTTCGAGCAAGTGCTGCATTTGGCCCGCTCGCAGACCCCGGGGCCGCTAGCCGGCTGGATCATCATGCTGAAGCCCGATCCGCTGGCCGATCTCGAGCGCACGCGCGGCATCCGCGAGCGGGTCAGTGCGCGAGGCGATGTGATCACGCCGCTCGATGAGGCATCGGCCCGCAGGGCAGTGCGCGAGCTGATCGAGCTGGGCGCTGAAGCCATTACCGTGTCGCTGATGCATTCCTACGCGAACCCTCAGCATGAGCAGCGGGTCAAGGCGATCGTCGAAGAAATGGCACCCGACATGACGGTGTCACTGTCCTCGGAAATCCTGCCTGAATTCCGCGAATATGAGCGCACGCTCGTCACCGTGATGAACGCCTATGTTCGCCCCAGCATGCGGCGTTATCTGAACGGCTTCGAGGAAAAGCTGCATCAGGTCCAATTTCAACCTAGCGTCAACATCGTGCGCTCCGACGGCGGCTTGATGAGCGTGGAGCGCGCAAGCCAATCGCCGGTCCACACCATGCTGTCAGGCCCTGCTGGCGGCGTATCCGGGGCGGCTTTCATGGCCTCGCTCGCCGGCTTTCCGCAAGCGCTCGGCTTCGACATGGGTGGCACTTCCACCGATGTTTCGTTGATCGAGGACGGCAAGCCGACGATCTCGCGGCAGACGGCCATTGGTTATTATCCGATCAAGGTACCTTCGGTCGACGTGCACAGCGTTGGTGCCGGTGGCGGCTCGATTGCTCACGTGCCGATGACGGGCGCGCTTCGCGTCGGACCGGAAAGCGCCGGCGCGGTGCCTGGTCCGGCCTGCTACGGCAAAGGCGGCGATCGGCCGACGGTCACGGACGCTAACGTCGTACTGGGCCGTCTGCCGCCGCGGCTTCTCGGCGGCAAGATGATGCTGGACACCAAGGCAGCGGAAGAAGCGGTTGCAAAAATCGCCCGCGCTCTCAGCCTCGACCTGCATCAGGCCGCGCAGGGCATCCTCGACATCGTCAACGAGAACATGTTCGGGGCGCTGCGCCTCGTGACGGTGCAAAAGGGTCTGGATCCCAGGGACTTTGCGCTGGTTCCGTTCGGCGGCGCCGGACCGCTCCACGGCAACGCCATGGCCACGCTCGCCGGCTGTTTTCCGGTGATCGTGCCGCCGACACCCGGCGTGTTGTCGGCTTTGGGCTTCCTGTATTCCGACGTGAAAAACGAATTTGGGCAAACTTTCGTACGCACCATGGATGACGCTGATCCCAGCCAAATCGGCGACATCCTGACGAAGCTCGGGCGCGACGCCAGGGCGTGGCTCCGCGAAGAGGGAATTGACGAGCCGCGGCAGCGGTTGAACTACGAGGCCGATGTCCGCTATTTCCGGCAGGGTTATGAATTTTCCCTCGAGATCGATCCCGATCGGCTCGGAAGCGGAGCTCTCAACGACCTTGCCGCGCGCTTTGGCCTGGCGCACGAGCGTATCTATGGCTTTAAGCTCGATCAGCCGGTGGAGCTCGTCAATCTACGCGCCGTCGGGGTCGGGGCGGTGCAGAAGATCAATTTGCCTAAGTTCACGAAGGAAGGACCGGACGCAGCCGCTGCGGTGTCCGATCAGCATCGCGCCTATTTCGACGGCAGTTTCTCTTCGGTGAATGTCTACGATCGGACCCTGTTGCGGGCCGGAAACCGCATCCGCGGCCCGGCCATCGTCGTCCAAATGGACGCGACGACCGTAATCCATCCTAACCACACTGGCGAAGTCGATGAGTATCTGAGTATTCTGATCAGACCCGATAAGGCGTCCTAAGGCGTCCCGGAGAACGAAGTACGATGACGAATTTCAGCCCCTTGGGCGGCATGGTAAGCTTCGACGACCTGCTCAAGGCGAACAAGCAGCAGTTCGACGCCATTTTCTCGGCTCAGACCAAGGAATTGGGTCTGCTCGGCTCAAGCCATCGGCCGCCCACGACTGCGGACTTGGCCTCAGCCAGTCTTGCTTCGGAAGCAGCGGCGCAGCCGTCCGATCTCTATGCCGTGCTCAACGACCGTTTCGGTTCGCTTTGGTCGTCCGAAGTTGTCGAGCACAAGGCCGAGCGCGGGTCGGTCACCGTGCTGTGCAAGCTGACCGTGGACGGCACCTCAAAGATGCAGTTTGGCTCGGCGCGTGCCAATGGCGACGAGGGCGCCGCGCTACGCCGGGCGACGGAAGCGGCATTGCGGAGTTGCGCCGACATGTTCGGCGGTCCGGCCACCGCGCTGGAGGCGCGCGCCGAACATCCGGCCATCCGCCCCTCCGCCGGGCGCGGAAATGGCGGCGCGCGTGACAATGAGAGTCATGGCTCGTCGCAGTCGAGGGAGAACCGCAGGCTCGACACCGTTTCGCTCGACCTGATCGAGAATGCTCTTCGCAACGCTCGCCACGAAATGGATGCTGTGCTGTTCCGCTCAGCCATGTCACCGGTGATCCGCGAACAGCACGACGAGTTCCCGATGATTTGCGACGCCAAAGGGCGCATGATCGTCGGGCAGTTCGGCTCGTATGTCGCGAACATGCTCAAGCAGAGCGGCTTCGAGCTGGAGCCCGGCGATGTCATCTTGCAGAACGACCCCTACGCGTGCGCCGGCGCGATCAGCCATCTCAACGATTTTATGGTCATGGTGCCGGTGTTCCATCAGGGCGAGCTGGTCGGCTTCACGTCAATGTTCGGACACATGATGGATGTCGGCGGTTCCGTGCCCGGCAGCATGCCGACGAACGCGGCCTCGATCTTCGGCGAAGGCATCCGTATTCCGCCGATAAAGCTCTACGAGCGCGGCGAGATCAATAAAGCGGCGCTCGACGTGATCATGAACAATACGCGCACGCCGGAGATGAACTATAGCGATCTCATGGCGATCATTGCCGGCTGCCGCGCCGGTGAGAAACGCGTCGTAGAAATCTGCGACCGCTTCGGCCGCGATACCTACAAGCAGGCCTGCGAGGCTCTGCTGGAGCGCACCAACCGCGCGATGCGCAATTTGATCGTGAAGAACTTGCCCGAGGAGCCAAAGTCGTTTGAGGACTATGTCGACGACGACGGTCGCGGCAACGGCCCCTTCAAAATGAAGCTCACGGTGTGGCGGGAGGGCGACAACGCCTATTTCGATTGGACCGGCACATCGCCACAAGCCCCCGGGCCGATAAACTTCTATCTGCACGAAGGCATGTTCAAGATGTTTATCGGCGTCTACATGATCATGGTCTTCGACCCACAGATCCTGTTCAACGATGGCTTTTACGACCTCATTCACGTGACTTTGCCCAAAGGCTCGCTGGTGCATCCCGATTTTCCGGCCTCTCTGGGGTGTCGCACGCATACGCTGTCACGCCAATTCGACGTGCTCGGCGGGGCGCTGAGCTACAACGCACCCGAAATGGCGACAGCGGCGGGCTACGGATCGAGCCCTCACTTTCTCTATTCGGGCGTGGACAAGGCGGGCCGGTCGTTCCAGCTCATGGAAATCCTCTATGGTGGAATTCCAGGCCGCCCGATCGGAGACGGCCTCGATGGTCATTCGTGGTGGCCGCTATTCCAGAATATCCCGAGCGAATATCTGGAAACGTATTATCCACTGCTCATCGAGGGCTACTGCACCATCATGGACACCGGCGGCGCCGGCAAGCATCGGGGCGGCAACGGGGTTGAGAAGGTCTTTCTCATGCTCGAGGAAGGCGACATTTCGATTCATGACGACCGCCACCTGTCGCAACCCTGGGGCATCCTTGGCGGACGCCCTGGCGCATGTTCGGAAAAATGGTTGGTGCGCAAAGATGGCAGCCGCCAACCGCTGCCCTCCAAAATCGACAATGTCCGGGTCTTTGGCGGCGACCGCGTGATCTTCCGCACCGCCGGCGGCGGCGGCTGGGGCGATCCGCTGGAGCGCGATCCCGCTCGCACCCGCAACGATGTCGCGCGCAAGCTGATGAGCGAGGCAAAAGCCCGCGAGGAATATGGCGTGGTTCTTACCGGCAGCCGTTTGGACCTTGATCACCGGGCCACGGACGAAATGCGCGATAGCTTGCGGCGCAATCGGAAGGCCCCGAAGTTGTTCGATTTCGGGGAACGCAGAACAGCTTCGACGACCCGTGCCGCTTAAAAGTTGTAAGCGGGCGCGGTTAATGGCAACGCAGGAAGTTCGAGAAACGGGACGAGTGCACGATGCTTGAGGTCGTTATCAGTCTCATCGTTATCGCGATCGTCGTTGTCGCGATTTTTTACATCATCTCAATTTGGATATACAAACGCTCGCCATCCAATATGGGATTCATTCGCACGGGCTTCTTGGGCACTAAAGTGTGCCTGGGCAAGGGTGCCATCGTGCTTCCGGTCTTTCACGAGATCACCTGGGTCTCGCTCGAAACGATCAAGTTCGCGGTCAGCCGCGCGCGGGAACAGGCGGTCTTGACCGCCGACAACATCCGCATCGATGTGAATAGTGAGTTCTATGCCCACGTCGGTCATACCGAGGAAGCGGTTCTAACCGCCAGCCGCACGCTCGGTGAAAAGACCTTCGACGCCGAAAAAGTTCGCAACCTCCTCGAAGCAAAAGTCGTCGGCGCACTGCGCAGTTTCGCCGCTACCAAGACGCTCCAGCAACTGCACCAGAATCGCGACGGCTTCGCGCGCGAAATTAAAGACAACGTCACCGAAAGCTTCGCCGCGAACGGCCTGATGCTGGAAGAAGTGACCATCGTCTCGCTTGAGCAATCGACCAAGGAATATTTCCGGGCCGACAACGTGTTCGATGCCGAAGGTCTCAAGGTCATCACCGAGATAACCTCGGAAGCGCGCCGCAAGGTGCACACCACCGAGAAGCAGACCACCGTCTCAATCCGCCAAAAGGATCTCACGACCCAGCTGGAATTACTGGAGATTGAGCGCCAGGAGGCCTTTGCGCGCGCCGATCAGGACAAAGAGATCGCCAACGAGCAAGCCAAGCAGTTGCGCGAGAAGCAGACCTATGTGCTCGATCAGCGGCTTGCCATCGAGCAGCGCGAACTTGAAAACGAAAAATCGCTGGAACAACTCCGCACCGAGCGCGACGTCGCCTTTACGGCGGAGGCGAAGCGTCGCGAGATAGCACAGGTGCAAAAAGAACTAGCGCTGGAACAGGAACGTCGCGACCGGGAGATTGCCCTCATCGAAAAGGCGCGGGAAGCAGAGATTGCCGAAATCACCCGCAATCTCGCCCGCGAGCGCGCCGAGCGGGACAAGGATATAGATCTTGCCGGCAAGGAGCGTGAACGCCAGGAAGCCGACATCGCCCGCGCCACGGCGGTGGCTACTGCCGAGGAGCGGGCGCGCAACGAGCGCCATCAGGCGAGCGAGGAAACGGCGCTTTCGGTGCGCCGGCGCAGCCTCGATACGCGCCTTGGCGTCCTGCAGGTCGATCGCGACGAGGCGGTCGCCATCGCCAAGCAAGAAAAGGAGATTTCTGACGAACGGGCGCGAATATTGAGCGAGCAACAGCGCTTTGTTCTCGACCGGCGCTGGGAGGTCGAACAAGAGGAAATCCGCAAACAGCAGGCGCTGGAGGCGGCTCAGATCCGGAAAGAGATCGCCATCATCGAGGAGGCCACGCAGCGCGAGGCGGCGGAGATTCGCCGCGCCTTAGCGCGTGCGCAGGAAGAACGCGACCGCGAGATCGCGCTGATCGCCAAGGCCGAAGAGCTGGAGCGCGCGGAGATTCGCCGCGAGCTGGCGCGCGAGCAGGAGGACCGGGATCGCCGGATCGCGCTCGTCGCTAAAGATGGGGAGTTGGAGCAGGCCGAGTTGCGCAGTGCTCTGGCCATCCAACTGGAAGAAATGTCTCGCGATATCGCCGTGATCGGCAAGGAAGGTGAGCGCGAGCGCACCGACATCGAGCGGTTCCTCGCACGCGAGCAGGCGGAGCGCGACCGAGAGATTGCCCTTGTCGCCAAGACACGCGAATTGGAGATCGCCGAGACCAAGCGGCTGGCCAGCACGGCCGAGCGCGAGAGGGCCGAGCACGGCGTCGAGTCGGTGCGCGTGGTAGCGGATGCCGAACGCGCCCGCCAGGTTGAGGCCATCGAAGTTGGGAAAGCCGCCGATACCCGTCGCATTGACGAGGAAAGCAAGGCGGCGGTGATGCGCATGCACATGATTACGCAATCCGAGGCGCGCAAGCTCGCGGCCGACCTCGAAGCCCAGGCGACATTGATCCGCGCCCGAGCAACGACCGAAGCTCAGAAGATCGGCGCGGAAGGCATCGAACGCGAGGCGGGGGCGCGTGGGCGCGCCGAGATGGAAGTCGAGACACTGCGTATCGCCAACACGCAACGTCTGCTCGAAGCCGAGGCGACCGGGCTCGAAGCGAAGGCCGAAGCGCTCAAGAAGTACAACGAGGCTGCAACCTTCCTCGAACTGGCGCGGTTGCGGATCGAGGCGGAGCGTGACGTTCACATCGATCAGGCCAAGGCCATGGGTACAGCGCTTTCGGGAGCGCAGATTCGTATGTATGGCGACGGCAACGGCACCATGGATACAATCCGCGGGCTGTTCACGCAGGGGTTCGGGATTGGCGAGGTTCTCGAAGGCCTGGCGCAATCGCTGCCCGAGGGACTGCGCCAGCGCCTGAGCGCCAACGGCATCCATGGCCTGATCGGTAAGCCCTACAATGGAAGCTCGCTGAAGCAGACCTATGAGCACCTTAATGCTTTGGTGCAAGAACATCTCAAGAGCAAAAAGGCGCGGGAGATTCCATTCCCCGAGGCGCTTGCCCGGCTGGGCGAGCATGCCGGCGAAAATGAAGCGTTGCGCGACGCCATCAAGATGCTCGGCGAGTTCAATCAGGAAGGTGCGCTTGATGCCGTTCCGTTCGATTCCGTGTGGAACATGGTCAGCGCGGTCGCGAAGTCGGCGGGTTGAAATCGGCTAGGCAATGGCTGAGTACGACGTCGTCCTGGAGCACGTCTACAAGACCTACCCCGGGGGAGCCCGGGCGGTCATCGACTTCAGTGCCGAGCTGAAGCACGGAGAGTTTGTGGCGATGCTGGGGCCCTCCGGCTGCGGCAAGACGACGACATTGCGCATGATCGGCGGTCTTGAAGAGGCAACAGAAGGAAAGATCTTCATCTCCGGGAAGGATGTGACCGATCTGCCGCCGGCGCTGCGCGACACGTCGATGATGTTCCAAAGCTTCGCGTTATTCCCCCATCGCACGGTTTTTCAGAACGTCGAGTTCAGCCTAAAGATGAAGGGCATGGAAAAAACCGCGCGCGACCGGCGCGTCTGGGAAATGCTCGAAATGGTAGGGCTCGTGAGTTTCGCGACTCGCAAGCCTAGCGGTCTTTCCGGCGGTCAGCAGCAACGCGTCGCCCTGGCGCGCGCCCTGATCAGCCGTCCGACCGTTCTCCTGCTTGACGAACCGCTCGGTTCGCTGGATTTCAATCTCCGCCAGGCGATGATGATCGAGCTCAAGAAGGTACAACGGGAACTGAATATCACCTTTGTCATGGTGACGCATTCGCAGCAAGAAGCTCTGTCATTAGCCGACAAAGTCGTCGTCATGAGCGACGCCGTCATCCAGCAGATCGGCACGTCGCGCGAGGTGCACGAGAACCCGCGGACAAAATTCGTGGCGGAGTTTATCGGTAACAACAATCTGTTCCAGGGCCGGATCCGTTCGCGTAGCGGCTCGATTGTGTTCGTCGAATCGCTCGGTCAATTGCTGTACGTCAAGGTTCCGCCGAGCATCAAACATGTGCCAATCGGCAAGGACGTGTGGTTCTCGGTCCGCGCCGACTTAATGAATACCGGCGACAAGCAGGACGTAGCCAACCGCATCGAAGGCAAATACATCGCCAGCGAGTTTCTCGGTTCGCTCGAGACCGATGTGTTCGAGGTGGCGCCCGGGCAATATGTTCATGTCGAGCAGCATCGGCACGCGCAGGATCACATCTACAAGATGGGCGACCGCGAAACGCTGTGCTGGCACGCCGAATCTGGCGTGCTGCTCGAGAACTCACGCCGGCCGGAGGACGTCATCGCGGCGTGAGATTAGCCAACGGAGTTCAAGAATGAACAGCATTCCTGTCATTGATATCGCTCCGTTCCTCGACGGCACCGCAAAGGGCCAGGACGCGGTGGCGCGCGCGGTAGACGATGCGTGCTCCTCACTCGGCTTCTTGATCATCGCCGGACATGGCGTGTCGGACCGCCTGATCGACGATATGCGCAAGACATCGTTTGCCTATTTCGACCGGCCGCTGGAGGAAAAGCAGAAGCTGCGCATGCCGGCGGATCGCTATCGCGGGTACATTTCGCTGGGAAGTGAGGCTCTGTCCTATTCGTTGGACGAGGAGTCGCCGCCCGACTTCAAGGAGTCGTTCACAATTGGGCCGGTCGACCCTCCCGATGACGCCTATCACCGCGCCGCCGCACCCGGTAAGTTTTTTGCACCCAATCTATGGCCGGAATCCCCGCCGGACTTTCGGCCAGTGTGGGAAGCCTACTACCGCGAGATGGAGCGGGTGGCGGCGACGTTGATGCGCATCTTTGCCGCCGGGCTCGGCATGGATAAGCACTTTTTCGACGACAAGGTCGACCGTCACATCACGAATTTCAGCGTGCTCCATTATCCTGAACAGCCGAAACCGCCGTTGCCCGGGCAGTTGCGCGCTGGAGCGCACACCGACTACGGCAGCCTCACGATTTTGAAGCCGGATAACGCACCGGGCGGTCTGCAGGTGCTGAGCAAGGACGGCGGTTGGATCGACGTACCGACGCTGCCTGGAACGTTCATCGTCAACCTCGGCGACCTGATGGCCGAGTGGACCAACGATCGCTGGGTCTCGACGCTGCATCGCGTGGTGAATCCGCCGCGCGACAAGGCGGTCGGGAGCCGCCGCCTGTCGATGGCATTTTTCCATCAGCCAAATTACGACGCGGTGATCGAATGCCTGCCGACGTGCTCCGAGGCTGAGCGCCCGCCTCGTTACGGACGGACCACATCGGGCGAACACGTCTGGATGAAGATCAACAAGCACCGGACGCCGGAACTGGCGCAGGCGAAGGCGTAACACTGACGAACCGGAGACGCCCTCGTGGAACGCTTCATCAACGTGGCCGGAGCACAGACTGGACCGATTGCTCGCGACGAATCGCGGCAGCAAGTGGTGTCGAGATTGCTCGAACTGATGCGCGAGGCCAAGGCGCGAGGCAGCGACATGGTGGTATTTCCGGAATTGGCGTTGACCACCTTCTTTCCCCGCTGGTGGATGGAAGACGACGCCGAGATTGACGGTTATTTCGAACGCGAAATGCCGGGACCGGCGACGCGGCCGCTGTTCGAGGCCGCAAAATCGCTCGGGATCGGCTTCTATCTCGGTTACGCCGAACTGGCCCAGCAACACGGCATCACCCATCGGTATAACACCGCAATTCTGGTCGACAAGAACGCCACGATGGTCGGCAAGTACCGCAAGGTGCATCTTCCGGGCCACGCCGACAACCGGCCGCATTATCCGTTTCAGCATCTCGAAAAACGCTATTTCGAGCCCGGAGATTTAGGCTTTCCGGTGTGGCGCGCGTTCGGTGCCAATGTCGGCATGTGCATCTGCAACGATCGGCGCTGGCCTGAGACCTATCGGGTCATGGGCATGCAAAGCGTCGAATTGATCCTGCTTGGCTACAACACACCGACCCATCTGCCGTGGGTGCCCATCTACGATCATCTGTCGGACTTCCACAACCATCTTTGCATGCAGGCGGGCGCCTACCAAAACAGTACTTGGGTCGTCGGCGTCGCCAAGGCCGGCAATGAGGAGGGCAGCGAACTTCTCGCCGGTAGCTGCATTGTCGCCCCGTCGGGCGAGATCGTCGCGCAGGCGACGAGCACCGGCGATGAAGTGTTCACGGCAAAATGCAATCTTGACATCAGCCGCCATAACAAAGAGGCGATGTTCAATTTCGCGCAACACCGGCGGGTCGAGCACTACAAGCTGATCACAGAGCGTGCCGGCGCCGTTCCCCCGCAAGCCTAGCGCGGCACAGACTATTTCAAGACGGCGCCGACAGGCCTCAGGTGTGCCCGTGCAGCTCTTTGACCTTGGCCCGATCGATCGCGCCGGCCGCGGTCCTCGGCAGCGCGGCGACGAACTCCACATATTTCGGCCGCTTGTAGCGCGCAATCTTGGCGCCCACAAAGTCGATGACATGTTGCGCCGTCGCTGTTTGACCAGGTTTGCACGAGCAGACGGCTTTGATCGCCTCACCCCATTGCTCATCCGGGACGCCGAAGACCATCACTTCGGCAATGGCGGGATGAGCCGCGATCGCGTTCTCGACCTCCGCGGGATAGACGTTCTCGCCGCCGGGCTTGATCAATTCCTTGGCCGGTGAGCGGCCCTTGTACCAAAGATAGCCCTCTGCGTCGAAGGCGCCCTGGTCGCCGGTGTGATGCCAATCATTGCGGAAGGTGAAAGCAGTATCTGCCTCGCAATTCCAATAACCCTTGAAGACGGTCGGGCCGCGCACGACGATCTCCCCAACCTCGCCTATGGCAACCGGATTGTCCGCCTCATCGAGCACAGCAACCGCATTAAGGAACGTGGGACGGCCGGCGGCGCCCGGCTTGTCGCGGAAGCGGCCCATGGTGACGAATCCCGAGGTTTCGGACTGGCCGAACACAGCCCAGAAGCGCGCGTCGGGGCATTGCCGCTCGAGCCGGACAATGGTCTCAGCCGTGTCGAGGCCGGTGACCACACGCAAGCTGGCGAAATCGCCGGCGCGGCCCTCGGCGGCATCGAGCAGCGAAGTCATGATCGGCGGGAATTCCGCGAACATGGTCACACGCTCGCTGCGAATGTGCGAGAGCGCGGCAAGGGCATCGAACTTCGAAATCACAATCGTGGCGCCGCCGCCGTGCTGGGCGGCCGCCAGCATGCCAAGCCCGGCGACGTGAAACAGCGGCAGAATCCCCAAATTGACGTCTTCCGGTGTGAGCGACCAATAGTGCATGAGCTGCGCGCTACCGGCCATTATTCCGGCGTGAGAAAGCAACGCACCGCGCGGGCGGCCGCCGACGGCGGCGGTGTAGAACATGACAAAGCCGGCATCGGCCTGACCGCGCGGTTCGGCCAAAAGCTTGCTGCTTGCGGCGCCGGCTTCCAACAGTTTCGAATAGGGCACGAAAGGCGCCACGGTGTCGCCGATCCCATACCAATATTCAATGGTCGGGAGTTCCCGTTGCTTGCCTTGAAGCACCGGCTGATTGCTGGCATCGGCGATAACCACCTTCGGTGCTGCATCGGCGGCGACGTAAGCGATTTCCTCCGCGCTCAAGCGCCAGTTGACGGGTACCAGGATGGCGCCGAGGCGTGCGACAGCGCCGTAAAGGTCGACAAATTCAAGGTTGTTCGCCGACAACATGACGACGCGGTCGCCAGGCTCGATGCCGGCTCGGGCAAGACCAGCGGCCAATCGTTCGACCCGCGCCAAATAGGCGCCATGCGTGACACGCTCTTTCTCGAAGACGAACGCCAAGCGATCCGCGTAAAGGCAGGCATTGCGTTGAACGACGTCGAACAGCGTGAAGTCACGCAACCCCATTTTGGAGGTCTCCTCCGCCGAGGTAAATCCCTATCGTTTTTGTGCCGTGAAAGTAGGTTTGACCGCGAGCGGCTGTCAACGCACCCACGCTATTCCTCTCCAAAGCGCGGCGGCCGGCGTTCGAGAAACGCCGTGACACCTTCGCGGAAATCCCGCGTCCCGGCTGCCTTCACGAAGCCGTCGCGCTCGGCTTCGAGTTGCGCGTCGAGCGGCGTATTCGGCGCCCGGTCCACCAGACGTTTGAGCGTCGCATGCGCGTTTAAAGGACCGCTCGCGATACGGCGCGCCAGCTCATCGACTTCGCGCGCCAGCGCGCCTTTGGCCACGACGCGGTTGACGAGACCCATTTTCTCGGCCGCATGGGCATCCTTTGGCTCGCCAAGCATCAGCCATTCCAGCGCTCGCCGTGGTCCAAGGAGACGCGTGACTGTCCACGTCGTCCCGCCGTCAGGATTGGTCCCGAGCTTGGTATAGGCCGGGACGAAAGATGCATCCTCGCTCGCGACAACAAAGTCGCACGCGAGCGCCAGGCCGAGCCCACCGCCCGCCGCAGCGCCTTGCACGCCCGCCACCACGGGTGCTTCCAGGCGCCGGATACTTCGGATCGTGCGGTGGAATAGGCCGATCAACCTGCCGACAACCTCGGCCGCGCTGTCGCCGGCTGCTTTGAACACCGCTACGTCGCCGCCTGCCATAAAAGCTCGGCCTGATCCCATTAACGTGACGACACGCAATGCCGGTTCGCGTTCGAGGCTTTCAAAGGTATTCGCCAGTTCTAATGCCAAATCGTGATCGAGGGCATTGAGGCGATCGGGCCTGTTAAGGGTGACGCGCGCGATACCGTGCTCAATCGCAAGCAGCACCAAATCCTTTTGAGACACGGCGTCCTCCCTATCCCTCGATCCGCATTGTCATTCCGTTGCGGCTATTCTAATGTCGCGCAAAAATGAATCTGACTCAATATGGGAGGAAGCCATGTCGGAAGTGCGCAGCGAGCGCAAAGGGCAGGCGCTTTGGCTTACAATCGACCGCCAAGATAGGCGCAATGCTCTCAACGAAGCCGTTCTGGACGGTCTGCGCGCCGGCGTGCTCAGCGTTGCGGACACCGACGGAATCCGCGCCGTCGTTATTACCGGAGCAGGGGAGAAGGTCTTCTGCGCCGGCGGCGATCTCAAGCCGGATGCCGATGGCGATCCGTTCAGCATCAATTCCGCCGAGCGCGACCATCCGGTCGTGAAATTGTTCCGCGCCGTCATCGACTCCCCGGTTCCCGTGATCGCGCGCGTCAACGGCCACGCTCTTGCCGGTGGGTTTGGCCTGGTCTGCGCCTGCGATTTTGCGATCGTCGCCGACCACGCGCTGCTTGGTGCGCCCGAAGCGCGCATCGGGTTGTTTCCAATGATGATCTTGCCCTTCATGCTCCGCACGATTCCGCGAAGAACGCTGCTCGAATTGTGCGTTACCGGCGAGCCGATTTCGGCTGCCGAAGCGCTAGCGCACGGCATGGTCAATCACGTGGTGCCGCTCGCTGCGCTCGATGAGAAGGTCAACAAACTGATCGCCGCAATCGCCGCGTCATCGCCGACTGCGATTGGAATTGGCCGTCGCGCGCTCGCGACAATCGATGGTCTTTCGCTTGACGCCGGCCTCGAGTATGCGCAACGCGTATTGCCCCTGCTCGCCCAAACGCCGGATGCTCACGAGGGTTTCCGCGCGTTCAACGAGAAACGGCCGCCGGTATGGCCGGTACGGTGACGGTCGTGGCACGCGATACCGTCCGGATTGGATGTGCCTCGGCGTTTTGGGGCGATACCAGCGCCGGCGCCGAGCAGCTTGTCCGACGTGGCGACATCGGCTTTCTGGTCTTCGACTATCTTGCCGAAATCACCATGTCGCTCCTTGCGCGCGCGCGAGCCCGCAAGCCTGAACTCGGCTATGTTCCGGATTTCGTGGAAACCCTTGCGCCGCTGCTCCAGGAGATCAAACAACGCGGCATCCGCGTAGTTTCGAACGCAGGAGGCATCAATCCGCATGCGGCGGCAGCCACGTTGCGGAGCAGGGCGGCCAATGCAGGGATCGCACTTCATATCGTGGTCGTCACAGGAGATGATCTGACCGATCGGACAGAGGACATTCGCGCCGCGGGAGCGACGGAAATGTTCTCTGGCGCATCGATGCCTGAGAAGCTCACGACCATGAACGCCTATCTCGGCGCCCAGCCGATCGCGCTGGCGCTCGACCGCGGAGCGGATGTCGTGATCACCGGGCGCTGCGTCGATTCGGCTGTCGTGCTCGGACCGCTCGTGCATTCCTTCGGTTGGTTATGGACCGACTATGACCGTCTGGCGCAGGGCAGCCTCGCCGGTCATTTGCTCGAATGCGCCGCGCAGGTCACCGGCGGCCTGTTCACCGACTGGCGCGACGTTCCCGGATGGGACGACATGGGCATGCCGATCGCGGAATGCGGCCCCGACGGATCGTTCGTCGTATCGAAGCCTGCCGGCACCGGCGGACTGGTAAGTCCATTCTCGGTCGGCGAGCAGATGCTTTATGAGATCGGCGATCCCGGATCTTACGTCCTTCCCGATGTCGTATGCGATTTTCGCGCCGTGATCATCGCCTCATGCGGGCCGGATCAGGTGCGCGTGGTCGGCGCCCAGGGACGCGCACCAACGCCGACGCTTAAGGTGAGCGCGACCTGGCACGACGGCTACAGGGTGATGGGGACGCTTACCGTCGGCGGCTATGAGGCGGCACCGAGAGCGCAACGTGTCGGTGAAGCGATCTTGACACGCGTGCGTCGCCTTCTGACAGCACGCGGAATATCGGATTTCTCCGAGACCTCGATCGAGGTGTTGGGAGCCGAGAGCATGTATGGGCCCAGGAGTCAGCCGTACGCTGCGGGCAATCGGGAGGTCGTGCTCAAGATCGGCGCGCGGCATCGTGACCAGCAGGCGCTGGAAATTCTAGCGCGTGAGATTGCCCCGTCCGGTTCGTCCATGGCGCAGGGCATCACGGGCTTTTTTGCCGGCCGCCCGAGTGTTCAACCGGTGCTGCGCCTTTTTTCCTTCTTGTGGCCGAAAGAAAAGGTCGCGACGGTCGTTCATGACGGGGACGAGCAAATCGTTGTTCCGTTTGCCACTTCGCAGCCGCTGTCGGCTCCGCCGGACATCGCGGCGCCACAGCGGGCGATCGGCGTGGCGGACGGCGCAGTGCCGCTGATCGCTCTGGCGGTCGGTCGCAGCGGCGACAAGGGCAATTCAGCCAATATCGGCATCATCGCCCGCAAACCGGAATATCTGCCGTGGCTCCGAGCCGCTCTCGCGGCGGACGTCATCCGGGACTGGTTCGCTCATACCGGCGTGAGCAAAGTCGAGCGCTTCGATTTGCCGGGAATGCATGCGCTCAATTTCGTCCTGCATGATGCACTGGGTGGCGGCGGCGTCGCATCGCTGCGCGTCGATGCACAAGGCAAGGCGTTCGCCCAGATGCTGATGGACCATCCGATACCGGTGCCGCTGACTCTGGCAAATTCGTTGATTGGCGTGACTAGTGCGCGCGAAAACACCGCGAAGGCCGCGATAGCGACATGACCGAGCCATTCGGAAAGACCGACGACGAACTCGCGACGATGCCGCTCACCTTCCGAGACGGCTTGTTTGCCGGTCAGGTGGTGCTGGTCTCAGGTGCGGGGCGCGGGATCGGAAAGGCAATCGCGTTTCAGTTCGCGCGGCTCGGTGCCAGGCTCGCTTTGTGCGGCCGGGACATCGCGCGGCTCGACGCGGTAGCCGCCGCGCTTTCAAAACTCGGCGCCGAAGTTCTTGCCCATCCGATGTCGATCCGCGATCCGGATGCGGTCGTCCGGTTGTTCGACGCCGTAGGCGAGCGGTTCGGTAGCATCGACGTGCTCGTCAACAATGCGGGCGGACAGTTCCCGCAGGCGGCGATCGATTTCTCGCCGAAGGGCTGGAACGCCGTAATCGACACCAATCTCAACGGCACCTGGTACATGATGCAGCAGGCGGCGCGGCGCTGGCGCGACGCCGGCCGCGGCGGTCGAATCGTCAACATCGTCGCGGTCACTTCGCGCGGCATGCCCGGCGTCGCCCATACCTGCGCTGCGCGGGCAGGGGTGGTTTATCTGTCGAAGACGGTCGCCATCGAATGGGCGCCGCTTGGCATTCAGATCAACTGCGTGGCGCCCGGCGCGATCGCGACCGAAGGCATGAACGTATATTCCGAAGAGGCGCGCCGGACGCTTCCCAACACCAATCTATTGCGCCGTTTCGGCGACGTCCGCGATATCGCAGACGCAGTGTGTTATCTCGCCGGTCCTTCAGGGTCGTTCATGACCGGCGAAGTTTTAGTTGTCGACGGCGGCAATCAAATCTGGGGCGACCAGTGGACCATTCCGCGGCCGGACTGGTTCAACACCGGCGCTTGATGCGTCCCGGGTCGCACCCGCCCCGACCCGCCTAAGCCGCCGCTCGTCCTTTCCAGAGCTGCTTCGAGGCGAGCGCGGCGCCCTCCGAAAGCGCCTTGAGCTTCGCCCAGACGATCTGTGGATGGACGCGGCCCCCGAGGCCGCAGTCGGTCGAAGCAATGACGTTTTCGGGGCCTACCGCTTCGGCGAAGCGAATGATGCGGTCGGCGACGAGCTCAGGGTCCTCGATCAAATTGGTCGAGTGGCTGACGATGCCGGGCAGAATTTTTTTGCCCGCGGGCAGCTTGATGCTCTTCCACAGCTTCCACTCGTGCTCGTGGCGGGCGTTGGCGGCCTCGAAGGAATAGTAGTCGGCGTTAACGGCGAGCATCAGGTCCACCAGGTGCTTCATCGGGATGTCGGTGGTATGCGGGCCGTGCCAGCTGCCCCAGCAGAGGTGAAAGCGGATCTTGTCGGAGGGCAGCCCCTTGATGGAGTGGTTGAGCACGTCGAGGCAAAGCTTGGTGTATTTCCTGTAGCCCTCGACGGTCGGCTCATCCTTGCACTGATCCCAGCTTTCGCCGATTGCCGGATCGTCGAGCTGCAAAGTGAAGTCGGCATCGATAATGGCCTTGTATTCCTCGCGCATCGCATCCGCGCAGGCGTACATCAGCTCTTCTTCGGTCTTGTAGTAGTCGCTCGCGAAGCGCGAGCAACTCGCCGGAGCGACCGCATTCATCCAAGCCCCTTCGGTCGATACCCCAGCAGCCTTGAGGCCGGCCTTGAGGTTGGCGATGTCGCGCTGGATCGCCGCTTGGCCTTTGTACTTGATCGGGCCGGCGACGATCGGGCTGTAATGGGTCATGAACTGTTCGGGCACGTTGCACCCGGACGCCGGATCACCGTACGCCTCTGCAAACTTGCTGAAGTCCCTGCGATCCCCCCAATTGCCTAGCTGGAAATCGTTCGGCGCCAGGCCTTTGACCGGCTTCAAGGGTGTCGTCCAGAGCCCATGCTTGACGACCTCCACGCCTTCCAGGCGACGCACCACATACGACCACCAGGAACCGTAATCGTAGGCCCAGCCCATGGTGTGGCCGAGTTCGCCGTCATTGATGAGGTCGACGCCAGCCTCCTTCTGGCGGCGGACGACATCGACCACGGCGCCCTTGAGCTCTTTCTCGAAGACGGCCTCATCCTTCCCGGCGACCGTGCGGTCATGGGCGGCCGCAAGCAGTTTCTCGGGGCGCGGCAGGCTCCCCACGTGGGTGGTCAGGATACGGTTAGTCATGTTTCCTCCGGGCTCTACAAGAGCAAAATTTTTTAACCGAGTGCACGGCGGCGCCGTCACTCGTTGCTGTGGTTCTATCAAAAATCGTTCGCCGTCGGCAAGGCGCGTCGAAGATCCAGTGCCGGATGGGGCCCCGATGATACGTTGGCTGCCCACTCCTTCGTCATCATCCGACTTGCATCTGGTAAGCTCTGTGGGCGTCAGTGGGCAGCGCGCTAATCCCGCATCAGTTCGCCGCCAATGATGAGCCGCCGGATTTCCGATGTGCCGGCGCCTATTTCCAGAAGTTTCGTGGCGCGGTACAGCCGATTGATTTCCGTCTCGCGCATATACCCTGCACCGCCGAAAACCTGCACTGCGTGATCCATGACCCGCGTGCAGCCTTCCGCCGCGTAAAGAATGCTTGCCGCGGTCAGCTTGTGGATTTCGCCACGGCCGCCGCCGCCGACTTCCAGATCGTTTGCTTCGGCGAGCGTGCGATAACAGAAGGTACGCATGGTTTCGATCGAGGTGTACATGTCGGCAAGCTTGGCCTGTACGAGCTGGAATTCGCCGATCCTTTGACCGAATTGCTTGCGCGTTTTCGCGTAGTCCAGCGCCAGCGCGAATGCGCGCTCCGCCATCCCGACATTGATCATGGCGACGATCGCACGTTCGAGGTCGAGACCGCTCATCACCACCGCGACGCCGGCATTCTCCGGGCCGACAAGGTTCTCGGCAGGCACGATACAGTCGTCGAATACCAGTTCGGCCGTGGCGCTGCCGCGAAATCCCATTTTGTCGAGCTTCTGGGCGACCGCAAAGCCGGGCATGCCGCGTTCGACGATGAAGGCGGATATGCCTTTGGGGCCCTTCGATTTGTCGGTCTTGGCGTAGATCAGCAAGACATCGGCGACGGAACCATTCGTAATGTAGAGCTTGCGGCCGTTGAGAACATAATGGTCGCCGTCGCGCCGCGCCGTGGTGCTCATCGACCCGAGCGCGTCGGAGCCGGCGCCGGGCTCCGTCAGACCGAGAGCACCGATCGCGCTGCCGTCGCATAGCCGCGGCAGGAAGCGTGTGCGGATTTCGTCAGAGCCGTTGCGCGCGATGTTGTTGAGGCACAAATTTTCGTGCGCCACGTAGCTCAACGCGATTGCTGGATTCCAGCGCGCCAGCCCTTGGGTGATGAGACCCGAGGTGAAAAAATCGCCGCCCGCGCCGCCGAGCTGGCTCGGTGCGGTGACGCCCAGGAATCCCATACGAGCGAGCGCCGGCATCGCTTCCGGCGGCCACCACTCCTCGTCGTCCATACGTTGCTGAAGCGGCCAGAATTCCGTCTCCGCAAATCGGTCGCTGACAGCCAGGATCTCATCCTGTTCGGCGCTGAGCCGGAAGCCGTTGGCGGCGAGTGAATTGGTGCGCGGCTCCGCCGGTGCTGCACTCATGCGGATTCCTCCCAAAGATCTTTATCGTCGGGTCCTGACCTGGACCCGCGTTGACACGCCAAAGTGAAGCGTATTCAATATACCTAATCAAGAGCCGGCGGCAGAAAAGATCGAATTGCCGGTCGCAAAAGGGGAGGTCACAGGGGCATGCACCCGTTCCGCCAGCAGTTACTTTGTGCCGTTACCGCCTGATGCCCGCCATTAGTCCCGAGCGCATGCGCGACCGCTACGAGACGATCCTCGCGGCCGCATCGCGCGCCTTTGCTGAAAAAGGCTACGAAACCACGTCGATCACCGAGATCGCGCGGGCGGCGGACGTATCGGACGGCCTGATCTACAAGTATTTCGACAACAAGCGGGACCTCCTTGAACATGTCCTGCGTGCTTTCTACGAGCGCGTGATCGAAGACCTGGCTGCGAAAGTAGCGCGGGGGAAAAGCTTTGGCGAACAACTCTACATCCTGATCAGCGAGCATCTTTCGACGTTCGTCGCCGACCGGGATCTTTGCCGTCTCTTCATCTCGGAGGTGCGGATCGCCAGCGATTACCGCGATTCCGCCGTGCAGCAGCTCAATCGCCGCTACACGTCGATCCTCATCACGATGGTCGATGAGGCGGTGGCGAGCGGCGAGATTCCCCGCAACGTCGATCCACGGGTAGTGCGCGACATGTTGTTCGGGGCCATCGAGCATTCCGCCTGGCGTCACACCATCGAAAAACGTCCACTCGATGTGCAGGACATCGCCCGCACCATGACAGAAATTTTTCTCAACGGGCTGTGTCCCAACCCATCGAAGGTGCGGCCATGACGGCACAGCTCACGCCGGGTGGCTGGCCTTTCACGCGCGTTCTTATCGCCAATCGAGGCGAGATCGCGCTCCGTATTCTCCGCACGGTGCAAGCACTCGGCCTGGAAGCCGTCGTGGTTCACCACGCCGCCGATGCAGCAACGCCGGCGGTGCTGGCGGCCAACCGGGCGATCGAGATCAGCGGTTCAACGCCGGTCGCCGCCTATCTTGATGGCGCGCAGATCGTCAGTGCGGCACGTGATAGCGTCGCCGGCGCCGTCCATCCCGGTTACGGTTTTCTCTCCGAGAGCGCGCATTTCGCCCGGCAGATCGGGGAGGCGGGGCTTATCTTCGTTGGCCCGACCGCCGAGGCGATCGAGCTGATGGGTGACAAAGTCCGCGCGCGCGCGTTCGTCGCCGCGCGCGGCTTCCCGGTCGCGCCGTCGGCAATCGAGGACGACGATCCCGCGACCTTTGCGGATCGCGCGTTGGCGCTCGGATTTCCGCTGTTGATCAAGCCGGCCGCGGGCGGCGGCGGCAAAGGTATGCGCGTCGTTCGTGAAGCGGCGGTGCTCAGCGACGAAATCGTACGCGCCCGCAGCGAGGGTGCGCGCTATTTCGGCGACGGCCGTCTTTATGTCGAGCGTTACGTGGAGCGGCCACGCCATATCGAGGTGCAGGTGCTTGGTGATGCCCATGGCAATGTGGTGCATTTATTCGACCGTGAATGCTCGGTGCAGCGGCGCTTTCAGAAGATCGTCGAGGAAGCGCCGTCGCCGGCGCTGGACCAGCACGAACGCAGTCGCATTTGCGAAATCGCGACCGGCATCGCCCGCGCAGCCGGTTATCGCAATGCGGGCACGATCGAGTTCATTTATGGGGGCGGCGAACTCTACTTCCTGGAAATGAACACGCGACTGCAAGTCGAGCATCCGGTGACTGAAATGGTGACCGGGATCGATCTCGTGGCCGAGCAGCTCCACGTCGCCGCCGGCGAACCTCTCCGCTTCGCCCAATCCGAGCTGCGCATCGACGGGCACGCGATCGAATACCGTATCTATGCCGAAAGCCCGGCCCGCGGTTTCGTCCCGACGACGGGCCGAATCGTCCAAATGAGTTTACCGAAGGGACCCGGCGTCCGCGTCGATTGCGGCGTGGCGCAGGGGCAGACGGTCACGGCAGCCTTCGACCCGATGCTCGCGAAGCTCATCGTGCATGGCCGCGACCGGGAGGAAGCGCGACGCCGCGCGTATGACGCTCTCGGCGCTTTGGCCCTGCTTGGCTGCGAGACCAACACCGCCTTCCTGCGGCGGTTGACCGCAGACCGCGACTTTGCTCGGGCAGAGCTTCACACCGCGTTTTTGGACGAGCATCCGGCAATCTCCGTTGAGCCGCCGCTTAACGCCGATCTTGGCTTGAAGTTGATCGCCGCCGCCGCCCTTTCGACCCGCGCGGCGCGCGACGCCGCCGACGCGGTCCCGGAGATTTTCAACGCCATGGGAGCCTGGAGGAACTAATGCGTCGGGTCGGCAAAAAAGTGCGAGGTCGAAAATGACCGTGCCGAATCTGTTGAAGAGCACGCTCGCCGTCCCCGTGATCGGGGCGCCCATGTTCCTTGTTTCCTTCCCGCCGCTCGTCAAGGCGCTGTGCTGCGCCGGGGTGGTCGGCGCGTTTCCGCACGTGAACGCCCGTCCGTCCGAACAGTTCGATCAATGGCTTACGGAAATCGAGGCCGATTTGCGCGCATTCAAGAAGGCTCACCCGGATGCAAAAGTCGCCCCTCACGCCGTCAACTTGATCGTGCACCGCACCAACCCGCGCTGCGAGTCTGACCTTGACATCATCGTCGCGCACAAGGTGCCGATCGTCATCACTTGCCTCGGCGATCCGCGCCGCGCAATCGAGGCGGTACATGGTTACGGCGGGATTGTTTTCTGCGATGTCATCAACGCGCTCCATGCGCGCAAGGCAATCGAATCCGGTGCCGACGGGCTAATCTGCGTCGGCGGCGGAGCCGGTGGCCACGCGTCCAGCCAAAGCGCGTTCTCCCTCGTACGCGAGGTTCGCGAATTCTGGAACGGTTGCCTTGTGCTCGGCGGCAGCATCAGCGATGGCCATCAGATTCGCGCCGCTGAAGTTCTTGGTGCAGATCTCGCTTATATGGGCACCCGCTTCATTGCGACGCGTGAGTCACAAGCGCAAGAAGCCTACAAACAGATGATCGTCGATTGCAGCGTCAAGGACATCATCTACTCCGACCGTTTCTCCGGCGTTTTCGCCAATTTTCTTCTGCCGTCGATCACGCGTTACGGCATCGATCCCGCGACGCTGCCGAAAAAGTCTCCGGACATGAGCGGGCTCGTGGATTCTGAGGCGAGAACCTGGAAAGACATCTGGAGCGCGGGCCACGGCGTCGCCACCATTCACGACGTGCCGAGCGTCGCCGAACTCGTCGGTCGGCTTGCCAACGAGTATCGCACCGCATGTGCGGTGCCGGCGAGCATCGCAATGGTGACGTCCTGATGCGGCACGCCTTCATCATCGCCGATGCCGAATATGAGGCTTGGCTCTCCCGCCGCGGCGAATCCTACGTGCTCCACCTTGCCGGGCAGGCCTTACCGGTGGCGCTTGCTCCTGTTGGGGACGGGGGGCAGGCGCTCAGCGTTGGCGCGGAAACGGTTCCTGTTCTGGTGGCAACTGACGGTGACCTCGTTCACGTGCATATCGACGGATCCACGTTCACGATCCGCTACATCGATCCGGTACAGCGCTATGCGAGCCATGCAGGCGCCGGTGCTGAAGACGTGGCCGAGGCGCCGATGCCCGGGGTGGTGATCTCTGTTCATGTCGATGAAGGCCAGCGCGTCTCGCCGGGCGAAACACTGATGGTGATCGAGAGCATGAAGCTCGAAACAGCCATCAAGGCGTGGCGTGAAGGCGCCGTCGCCGCCGTCCATTTCGGGGTTGGGCAAGCGTTCCAGCGTGGCGCGCCTCTTCTTACGCTTGCGCCGCAAACGGGGCCCTGAAGCATGCGGCGGATCGAGAGTAAGCTGGACATCGCCTCCGAGGAGTTTCGCCTCAACCGTGCCCACAATTGCGGACTGGCGGACACCCTCAAGGAGCGCCACCGTGTTGCCCGTCGCGAGCGTCCGGCGCGCGATCTGGAACGTCTGTCGCGACAGAACAAGATGTTCGTGCGCGACCGCATCGAGCTGCTGCTCGATCCAGGTACACCGTACCTCGAACTTTCTACGCTTGCCGCCAACACGGAATACGGCGGCGAGGTGCCTGGAGCGGGCATCGTCAGCGGCATCGGTATCGTCAACGGCCGCGAAATCGTGGTCCATGCCGACGACGCGAGTGTCAAGGGCGGTGCATGGTATCCGCTCTCGGTCAAGAAAATCGTCCGCACGCTCGATATCGCCATCGAGAATCGGCTGCCGGTCGTGCATTTGTGCGACAGCGCCGGAGGTTTCCTGCCGCTGCAGGCCGACATTTTTGCCGACCGCTATTTGGCCGGCCGCATCTTCCGCAACCAGTCGATCCTTTCGAAGCTGGGCGTTCCGCAGATCGCGATCGTGCTTGGTCATTGCACCGCGGGCGGCGCCTACGTGCCGGCGTTGAGCGAATACAACGTGATCGTGCGGGGTACCGGCGCGATCTTCCTCGGCGGCCCGCCCCTGGTAAAGGCAGCCACCGGCGAGGACGTGACGGTCGACGAATTGGGCGGCGCCGATGTGCACACGCGCATATCCGGCACTGCCGACTATCCGGCAACGAGCGAGGAGCAGGCGATCGCGATTGCGCGTGAGCTGGTTGGCCAGACGCCACGGCCGACGAAGCTGAACGTCGAGCAGATCGCTCCGGAGCCGCCTTACTACGATCCTGAAGAGCTTTACGGCGTCATTCCGCGCGACATCAAGGTCCAGTTCGACGTGCGCGAGGTCATTGCGCGCCTGGTCGATGGCAGCCGTTTCCACGAATATCAGCCCGCCTACGGGACGACGCTGATCTGCGGGTTCGCCCACATCTGGGGCTTTAAGGTCGGCATCCTTGGCAATAACGGTGTCCTGTTCAACGATAGCTCGCTCAAAGGCGCCC
>Ga0302324_100006015_pt1 | contig 26346 bp, 22 predicted proteins | sample Palsa_T0_1_FD_201949 | JGI IMG/M metagenome (GOLD analysis project Ga0302324, IMG submission 201949) | Peat permafrost microbial communities from Stordalen Mire near Abisko, Sweden - Palsa_T0_1 | ecosystem: Environmental > Terrestrial > Soil > Palsa > Peat permafrost | place: Sweden: Abisko... | reverse complement strand
GGAACCCGCCGCCAGTCGCTTGCTCGGTTCGGGGGCAACCAGTATCCCGCAGTGCGCCAACATTTAGGCGCACTAATGAAATCAATGACTTGCAATACATGCTCGAAAAGTAAGTGGCATTGGGCAGAGTGCCTGCGCCACGAGGCGCGGTCATACGTCAGTTCAGACCGGCGCCAGCCGGTGGCCCCGCTCAAGCCCGCTCTCCGTCAGCGGCCGTATCAACCGCAGCGCCGGGCGCGTATTGTAGTGCTCCCTGTATTCCCTGTGCGCCGCGTCGTCCGGGAAACGCTCGTCCGCCGGGTAGGGATAACGCGACATGGCGTGGAAGGGCAGCGGCTCCACCGTCTGGCCGTAGGCGGTATTGGCGTCGGCATCCTTGGCCCAACCATCTACAAAGAGCAGAAAATCGCGCTTCCATCCCGCCGGCAGCGGCCCCGCGGCGCGCTCCGAAAACAGCAGCCGCAATTCGTCGCCGGAGCCCATGATTACCAGGCGGTCGTCGATCGCGCCAATCAGCGGCAGCACGTCGCCGTAGCGCGTATAGAGGCCGTTCGTGGGGTTCCACATCGAAACCGGCATCCATTGCGAGTAGTCGAAGCCTTCCGGCTGCTTGCGCTGCGGATGAATCGCCGGGGTCGAGAATCCGCGGAAACGCAGGTCGGCCGATTCCGCCTGCATATCGGTCAACCGCACCTGGGGCGCGGCGGTGTCTTCGCTGAGGAAAATTTCGTCCCAATACACGCACAGGTTCGTCACGATGCGCACCTCGCGCGAGGCCGAGAGGAACTTGCCGGTCAGATCCACCGAAATCGTCTTGGGTTTGCCGGCCGGGATGCCCATGTCTTCGATCACGGTCTTCCACTGCCCGGCGGCGTCCTTCACCTGCAAATAGGGCAGCACCAGATCCTTCTTCGCCTGCGAGGCGGCCATGAAGGTGCTGCCATCGGCCCAATCCACCCAACCGTTGAGGATCAGTACGGCGCGGTTCGCCGGCGCGGCTTTGCCGAAATCCAAGTCCAGGTTGTGCAACTCGGCCACATCCAGATAATTGCGGCGGAAGCCATCCGGATAAGTGCGATCGCGGTGCAGCAGGCGCGGCAGTACGTCGCGCCCCTTATCATTAGCAGGCGAAAGCGCCTGCTCCACCGCACGCACCGGATAGATGCGCCGCCCCACACCAAACAAGCGGAACTCGGGAAACGGCCGCGATTTGAACTTGTCGTTGGTGAAAATCTCGACGCCCGCCGGATGCTCGACCGCGATGAGCTTCACATGGTCGAGATAGGAAACTTCGCGCAACTCCTCCGTGATGCGGATTTCATACCGCCCGTTCACGGCTTGCAGGGCTTCGCCGGGAATCTGCACGTATTCGTCGTGATCCACTGGGAAATAGCTGCCATCGCCCGAAGCCGCACCCAGCGGCGCTACGCCGAGCACGTCCGTGATGAAGTGGAACTGGCCGCCATCCCAGGTGAAGATCATGGGGCAGGATCCCGACATACGCTGCGCTTCCTGGAATTCGATGGGCTTGTCGACAGGCTGCTCCGGCTCATTCTGGATCATGCCGTTAGGCCAGGTGATGCGTACGGCGTCCGCAATCTTGTAGGAATCCACGCCAAACAAGAGCGGCACACCGCGGTAGATGCGTTTCTGATAACTGGAGCCGGTCTTGATCTCGACCTTCGCGTAGGGTGCCAGCTTCATATTTTTGACGCCATTGAGCCCGGCCAACACCCAGTTGTTGTGGGTTTCGGTGGTGTTGTGCAGCAGGTGCAGCGAGCCATCGCCGGCGATCAGCGCCACATCGGCGCGACCATCGCCATCGAAATCGGAGTCCACGGCGGCCACCGCGGCGGGGATCCCGGTGGGCGTCTTCTCGAAATGGTCCTGGCCCAGGTTGCGGAATACGCCGTTGCCCGCCAGGATATCGGCGATGCCGCGATTGGCCAAGTCGGCGAAAGTGAGCGGACCCTTGGCCTCCAAGCCCGCCAGCGGCTCCAGCCTGCCCCGATGGTTCAGCAGCAGCAGTCCGTCGGCCGCCAGATCGGTCCAGCTATCGTTGTTCACATCGAAGGCGGCCAGCCCTTTCGCGCCCGCAGGCAGCGCGTCCAAGGGCACGGCTTCGTACTTGCCGAGCAAGCGGTCGCGATACACGACGCCCGCATGGTCGCGGTATGAGACGGCCAGATCCACGCCGTTGGTATCGGCAATCAGATCGATCGTGGTAGCGTCGATGGCGGCGCCCTTCACGAACGGGAACGCGGCGGTGTCGTCACTGAAGCCCGCTTCGCCGTTGTTGCGTACGAGCGCCGCGTCTTCACCCAGCAGGATCAGGTCGATATCGTAGTCGTGATCGAAATCGATCCAGACGGCTTTGGCGAAGTGTCCGGCAGGCAGCTTCACCGGCGACTTTTCGAATTTGCCCTTATTGTTGTGGTACAGCGCGGCACCGGCGGTGGTGATAATGCACAGGTCGGGCAGGCCGTCGTTATCGTAATCGCCGGCGGCGATGGAGACGATATCCTTCAGCCCGGATAACCCGGAGTCGGTCAGCGTGGTTCCGTCCTTGTAAAGCTGCGCGCCGTTGGACGACCAGGCGAGCAGGCTGGCGCGGCGGTCGCCGAAGGCATCCAAAACCAGCAGGCCCGCCGTGCCGGGATCGAACCCATCCGCCAGCATGCGGTCGTCGAATTTTGGCGGCGCGGCCGGCTCGCTTTCCGGACGCGCCGCGATGGGATCGTAGATCTCCGCGTAGTAGCTCCACTCCATGTCTTCCGGGATGACGGCGCCTTCGGTGAGAACTTTCAGTTTCTGGAAAATCTCCAGTTCGCGGGCCGCGTCCGCGGCGCGGCCTGCCTGGCGATAGAGGTTGTAGAGCTGGAAATGCGGCGCGCCGAGATTGGGATTGAGCCGTTCCGCAGTTTCAAACTCGCGAACGGCTTCGTCGCGCCTCTCGGCGTTCTTTTGCAGGACTCCAAGGTTGTAATGCGAGACCGGCTCATCGGGAATCAGCCGCAGCAGTCCTTCGAACTGCGCCACGGCCGGCGCATACTCGCCCTCTTTCTTGAAAACGATGCCCAAGTTGAACCACGTGTGCGGGATCTTGGGGTCCAGCTTCTGCGCGCGCTCCAGCTCGGCGACGCCTTCCTTGGTCTTGCCCGCGCGCAACAGCGCCAAGCCGTAGTTCACGAGCTCGCGGGGGGAATTGGGCGCCAGGTCGAGCGCCTTTTTGAACTCGTCGACCGCCTGCGCCTGCGTGGTGGGGTTCTCGTAAAAGGCTTTGCCGAGATTGCGCAGGCGGCCGATGCGGTCCTGGTCGACGCGCGACGCGTCGGCGCCGGATAGCAACACGAGCGCCGCGGCTGCCAGCAATACGGCGCCAACCCAGACGCGAAATGGCTTCATTGATAACCCCACTTTCAATCGTTCATTTCATTATGCAACTCGCGCCGGAGTAAAATCAGGTCCGATACCTATGTTTCGCGCCATCGTTTCGCGCCGGTTTTCATGGCGGCTGATGCTTTTTGGCGTCGCCATTGGCGGACTCGTCGGGCCCCTGGCCATGGGCTGGCGTAATTACCCTTGGGAAGCTCTTCCGCTGGTGCTTCTTGCTATTGCTGTGCTCCATCCAGTGATGGATAAAGACGTACCGGACCTCATCGGTCCAGACATGCTGCGTTCCCCGAGAACGTATGTTGCTATTGTGTTGTGCGTCGCGTGCGAGTGGATCTTTTACCGGCACGATCCATCACCCACGAGGAGGCGCCAGAGCAGCTAACCAAGGGTCTGGCACGGCATCCGGTTCCCATGATGCTGCTTGCGCGCCTGGCGGTGGACCGGCGGTCGCACGGTCAGGGTGCCGGTAAAGCTCTTGAAAGATGCCATGCACCGCACACTCCAGGCGGCCGATATTGCCGGCGGGCCTTTGGGGTGCATGCGAAGGACGAAGAAGCCCGGCGCTTTTATGCGCATGTCGATTTCATCCGCTCAAGGATGTGCGGCGGATTGTCTTGGGACCGTGACGGTTCGGGGGCAGGCGACCAGGCGAGCTTCTTGACCGGCCATCTCGACCCGGTGCGTATCATGCAAGGACGCCAGAGAACGCAGATGCGCCAACTCCTCCGGGAGGACGACGTGGTGGACCTTCTGGCCGACGGCCACCCGCAGGTGCACATCGGCCGGGCGGCTGCCGGCGGCCTCGGCGGGCCGCAAGGTGGCGACAATCCTCCCGCTTTCATCCACGAGTACTGAGATTTTCATTTGTTTGCTTGGCCTCCGCAGGCCGTCTATAAGGATAGTGATTTTCGGAGGCAGAACGTTTCACTTTTCCGGTACCGGCGTTCTGCAGATTCCGGGCCAGGCCAGGGAGATCGGGCGGACGGGGCCACTATTGGATTATGGTTTCAGCGGGGCGCGGGGACAGCGCCAAGACAAAATGGCAGCCTGGCTGGCCTCAGATTTCGCCATCGAGAAAACGGTCGAGATCGACCGGAGCGTCCCACCCCGGCAGGAGGCGAATGCGGCCCCGCATACTTCCGAAGCGCACCTTCCGCTTCGGAGGGGGTAGACTCGGTTGCGTTTCGGGCTTACCCTCCGACGGGACACTCGCGGGATCGTTCTTTTGTGGCTTCAATTCAGTATACGCGCGATATTAGAGCGGGATCTTCTCCGGTATGCGGATGTTGGCAAGTTCGGCCCGCAAGGCGCATAATCTCTCTAGATGCATCGTGAACGTTCGAAATCGACATGGCTTCTCTTGGCCGCCGCGACGGCGCTTGCGCACGGACAACCATGGGCCATCCCGCCGCCGGACAGGGATCCCTTTGTCGGAGAATGGAAAGCCAATGCGGACGCGTCCCATCCCAGGCTGCACAAGAGAGAGAGACCCTACGAGAGAACGATCGCGCGCGATGGCGACGATCTCGTTTTCGCTTCCTCGGGCGGGGCATCGAAGGCAACCGTCCGGCAGTTCAGAATTCGGTGCGACGGGATCTTTCACCCTTTGCCGAGCGGGCATGTCCTTGCCTGCAGGTATGCCCCTCCGAATCGGGTGGAAGGGGAAACGAAAGATTACTCCACCGGGGAGGACGATTTTTGGGCGCGGGAAGTTTCCGCGGATGGTCAGCGGATGAGCATACTCGGATACAAGGACAAGGCCCGTACAATGTTGCGCTCCATCGAGGTGCTGGATCGGGTGAGGTGACAGCTATCTTCGTCGGTAAGATTTGCGCGGGATTCACGTCAAAGCGGTAAGGATCAGTATTGGGCACTCCGCGTGCACAGCGCCCGGCTGGATGACCTGCGCGTAGAATCCGCTCATTCCCCAGCACGGCGAGGTTGGGTCGCCCGCGTTGACCCGAGCGTCATAAAGCTCCTGTTTGATGGCCGGACCGTAGACATCTAAGGCCGCGCACGGACCGCGCACTTTGGTGATTTCCAGGATGGCGGCGCCGGCGCGAAGCTGATGGCCGATGCGAAGTTGGCGGCGGTCGAGGCCGCGCGTGGTGAGGTTCTCGCCGAGCGCGCCGTAGAAGACCGGATAGCCGAGGGCTTTCAACTCGTCAACGGTTTCCGCGGCGATCAGGAGCACCGCCTGGCGAAGGCCCCCGTGGATTTGCGGATGCGCACAGGCATCGCCGACGAGGCCCAGGGGAGTGATCATACCCGCTGCGATCGGGCGCTTGGGGATGCCGCCGGGCGAGACGTTGATTTGAACGATGACGCCGTCACCCACCACGCATCAATTAGAACAGATTCCAAAGGTATTGCGTGTAGACCTCGTGGTGGTACTGCACTTCCGGCGGCTTTACAACGGTCCCCAGCGCACGCGGACAGCGATCCGCGGCGGCTTTTTTCAGATCCGCGTAGCGGGCCTTCACGTCCTCGCCGAGAAGCTTGGTGGTCCACTCCGATTTATTGAAGTTGTCGATGGCGTCGTAGATGTTATCCGGCAGATACCGGGGCGCGCTGCGAAGGTTCTCGATCTGCGCGATATCGCCCTCAATGCCGGTCCGGAAGACACCGTACAGCGCCATGTATGGATTCGCATCCGGCGCGACGGTGCGTACCTCTACCCGCGCGCTACGTGCATTGCCGATCGGGATGCGCACCATCGAACCGCGATCCGTGGCCGACGCTTTGAGCTGGTTTGGCGCTTCGAAGTGCGGGTCGAGCCGGCGATACGCATTGACGCTGGAATTCATCAGCAGGCAGAGGTCGTTGCCGTGCGTGAGTATCCGGTCGACGAATTCCCAGGAGAACTGGCTCATGTTTTCCAGGCCTTCCGGATCCCAGAAGAGGTTCTTCCCGTCCTTGGTGATGGATACGTTGGTGTGCATACCGGTGCCATTCACCCCTACGATCGGTTTGGGCAGGAAGCAAGCGGTCAGCCCCATTTTCGTAGCGACTTGGCGGCAAATCAACTTATAGATCTGGATCTGATCGGCGGCTGCGACCACCTCGGCATAGCTATAGTTGATCTCGAACTGCGAAGGCGCCACCTCCGGGTGATCTTTCTCGTTCCGGAAACCCATGGCCCGCAGCACTTCGGCGGCGGTGTCGATAAACAGGCGCAGCGTGTCGCCCGGCAGCGAGTGATAGTAGCCGCCCGCGCTGACGTATTCGAACTTGCCGGTTTCGTGGTAATTCCGCTCCGCGTTGACGCCCTTGAACAGGAAGCCCTCAATTTCGTTGGCCGCGTTTAGAGTGTAACCCTGCTTCTGGTAAACCGCATTCGCGTAGGCCTTCAGAACGGCGCGGAGGTCCGCGGCATAAGGCCCTCCGTCCTTATCGATGACTTCACCGAACACCATGGCCTTTCCCGCGCCAAAAACGTCGGCCGGGCCCCAATAGAACGCGGACCAATCGATTCCAAGGCGCAAGTCGCTCTCTCTCTGAGCCGTGAAACCTCGAATCGAAGAGCCGTCGAAGGTCAGGTTGTCCCAACTGCCGGTGAGAAACTTCTTGTCGTAGTCGAGCATGTGCAGGCGGCCTTCGAGGTCGCTGAACAGCACGGTTACGGCTTTGATGCGCTTTTCGTCCGTCAGGTATTTGAGGCGTTCCTCCTGAATCTGGTGCATCGGAACGCGGTTGAGGCGCTGCTCCTTGACGTGCAGGTTCAGTTCTTCCAATTCGGTATACGGAAGCCGCAGAAAGTCTTGCAGTTCGGTGCTCATTCATCTCCTCTTGGGGATTCGGTATAACTCAATTTCGGCCCTTTTATTATCGGCGCAAACGGTTGCTCTAGCAACGGTTTGGCTGATAGATTTTATTTATGAGAGCACGCGGCCCCGCTGGGGTCAGGCTGCTATAACTTCTTTACGAAACCAGCGCGGTGCGCAGCATCGAACGTTCAAGATCCCCGATGCCTGTGGGCTCGGCTAGGCAAGCATGAGCAAAAGTCTCATACTCGTGGTGTTGTTGTTCGCCGCGCTGCTGGAAGCCGCCGGCGATGCATTAGTGCGCAAGGGTCTGCACGCTTCGGCGGGGACGCCGCGGCTGCTGTTCTTCTTTGCCGGCGCCGCGGTGCTGTTTCTCTACGGCTGGACCGTGAACACGCCGCCTTGGGATTTCGGCCGGTTGCTGGGGCTCTACGTGGTGTTTTTCTTTCTGTGCGCGCAGGCTATTTCATGGCTGGTGTTCCATCAGCGGCCCAGCGTGGCGGTCCTGATCGGCGGCGCGTTCATCGCGGTGGGCGGGATCATTATTTCGCTGGGCCGGTGACGGGGTAGCGCACGGCGCCGCCCTACACGTCGTAATAGAGGGCGAATTCGTAGGGATGCGGCCGCAACCGGATGGCATCCGCTTCGTTCTTGCGCTTGTAGTCGATGAAGGTCTCGATCAACTCCTCGGTGAAGACGTCGCCCTTCATCAGGAAGCCGTGATCGTCTTCCAGGCAACTGAGCGCCTCTTCGAGCGAGGCGGGCATCGAGGGAACGTTGCGCATCTCCTCCGGCGAAAGATCGTAGATGTCCTTATCGAGCGGTTCGCCGGGATCCATCTTGTTGGCGACGCCATCGAGGCCGGCCATCAGCATGGCGGCGAAGGCCAGATACGGATTGGCCGCCGGATCGGGCGGGCGGAACTCCACGCGCTTGGCTTTGGGACTGGCGGAGTACATGGGAATGCGGCAGGCCGCCGAGCGGTTGCGCCGCGAGTACGCCAGGTTCACAGGCGCTTCGTAGCCCGGCACCAGGCGCTTGTAGCTGTTGGTAGTGGGCGCGATGATGGCGGAGAGCGCGCGCGCGTGCTTCAGCAAGCCGCCGATATACCACAGCGCCAACTGGCTCAAGCCGGCGTAGCCGTCGCCCGCAAACAGCGGCTTGCCTTCTTTCCAGATGCTCTGATGCGTGTGCATGCCGCTGCCGTTGTCGGCAAAAAGAGGCTTCGGCATGAAGGTCACCGTCTTGCCGTACTGGTTGGCGGTGTTGCGGATGATGTATTTGTACAACATCATGTTGTCGGCCGATTTCACCAGCGTGTCGAAGCGCTGGTCGATCTCGCACTGGCCGCCGGTGGCCACTTCGTGGTGATGACATTCGATGTGCAGGCCGCACTTGATCATGGTCTGCACCATCTCGCTGCGCAGGTCCTGATAATGATCGGTGGGCGGCACCGGGAAGTAGCCTTCCTTGTAGCGCGGGCGGTAGCCCAGGTTGTTGTTTTCGCGGCCCGAATTCCAGCGGCCCTCGTCGGCGTCGATGAAATAGTATCCGGAATGGTGATTCTGGTCGAAGCGGATGTTGTCGAAAATGAAGAATTCGGCTTCGGCACCGAAGAAGGCGGTATCGCCCGCGCCGGTGTTCTTGAGGTGCAGTTCGGCTTTCTTGGCGATCCAGCGGGGGTCGCGCTCGTAATGCTGCTTGGTGATGGGGTCGATCACGTCGCCGATCATGACTAAAGTGGGCGTTTCAGCGAACGGATCCATGAATGCGGTGGTGGAATCCGGGATCAGCAGCATATCGCTTTCATTGATGGCGGCCCAGCCGCGAATGCTGGAGCCGTCCATGCCGAAACCCTCTTCGAAGCTGCCTTCGCTCAGTTCGGTGATGGGGTAGGAGACGTGGTGTTGCAGGCTCGGGATGTCGGTAAAGCGGAGGTCCAACTGCCGGGCGTCGTTATTTTTTGCGTAGTCCAACACTTCGTGCGGATTCATTCTTCCTCCATGGCAAATGGGTGTGGGGATGCTTTAAGAACAAATGACCGTTTAGAATAGCGAAGGGTGGGGCTGGGGGTCAAGGGGGATCGGGAAGCTGTCAGCCATCAGCCTTCGGCGGTCGGCCTGGCACTCGCGGCGGACAGGGGCGCGGCGGGCGATCCGGGAGGCAGATGGGAGGGGCACCCAGTCGGACAAACAAACCCCATCATGCTGATAATAAATGGCGATTTGCTCCAAGGTCTGCCTGTTCGGCTCCAGGTACCAGTCGCCGCCTGCTTCATTATTTTTTCCCATCGAGTATGAAACAGTTCAGTGCACTGTACTAGATAGAGGCCAGACAAAACAATCTACTTATAGCCTGGCGAACCCAACACAGTAAACTGTGCTATGAAGAGAACAGTAGGGCAAGAGAGTCTTTTGCACCACTACGAAGTTCGCGGTCCGGCGCCAAGGAGGCAGGGGGACGCAAGTACTCCTTCTCCTGCCTGCTTACGATGTAGGGGAGGCCATCAGGCGCGCCTTCGGCGTCATGCGAGTGTGATTTGGCAGCGCGCACGGGGGCGTCCGCCCCACCTGCTTCTAGCGCAGATCGGCATCCAGGTATTCGATCCAGCCGTCCATCATTTCCATTTCGCTGGCTTCGCCCCAACGCACGACCTTTGTCGGGTCGGGGTTCAGCGGGTTATTCGGCGAGTTGTCGAAGTGCGAGACGATGGCCAGGCGCGTGCCCTTGGGGATGAACTTGGGCTGGTCCATGCGGTAAGTAATCTGCCAGTTGAAATTGTAGTGCGGCACCAGGAGGAGCGTCTCCTGGCGGCCGTCGGGATACGTCGCTTCGAAGCGCGCGTCCTTGCCGCGCAGGTGCATGTGGGGCGTCAGGCTGGTCAGGTACATGTCCTGTTTGAAGGTGTGGCATTCGGTAACCTCCACGTTCGGATCGCCAGCCGGAATGCGGAAGAAATAGTTCGACAGGTCCACCCGCTTGGCGGCCTGCTTGGGCGGCCCTTTGGCGAAGATCAGGCCGACGGACGTCACGTCGATCTCCGGTTTCTTAGTAGCCTTGGAATAGTGGATCTGGAAGCCGAGGTTGGAGCCGGCGGGAATCTTGCGCGCGGTTCCCTGGGGATAGATATCCGGCCCTCGTCCGGGCAGATAGGAGCTGATCAGGCCCCAGTTTCCAAAGTTTTCGTCGCGGGGCTTGTCGCCGGGCCAATAGGAATTGTCGTCGACGATGCAGCCGTCGTCGATGACGGGGGCTTCGGGTCGCATCCAGGAGAGCTTGCCTTCGTGCACCTTGAGCCAATCCGTGTAAGCCGATTGCGGATTGGGCGGATCTGGCGTTTTGGATGTCGCGGGCTTGGGCTTGGCGGGCGCGTTGACGAAAACGTGCGCGTGATGGACGATCCCGCGATTGGTGGGGCGCAGCTCAGCCGCGACAATCCATTTGTCTTCGGTGAAGTTGGTGGGGACGGTGAAGTTTTCGTATTCGTCGGGGCCGTCGGCGGTCAGGGAATGCGGGGGAATGGAGATGATCAGGTCGGGCTTGCCGATGCGCCAATCGGTTGAGAAGACCGGCGGCGCGGGAAGGTTGCGCGGGTCGCCTTCTTTGGCGCCTTGATCGACCCAGGCTTTGATAGTGGCAATTTCGGCCTCGGTGAGGCTCCAGTCGTTGGACCATTTGCCGTAGTGCGGATCGGCTTTCCAGGGCGGCATCTGGCGGGTCAATACGGCTTCGCGAATGGCGGCGGCCCAGGGGCGGGTCTGCTGGTAGGACAGCAGGGACATGGGGGCGATGTCGTCCGGGTGGTGGCAGGTGGCGCAGTGTTTATAGAGGATGGGGGCGACGTCGGCGGTGTAGGTGATGTCGCCGGCGAACAGTGCGTATGCGGCCGGGAGCAGCGCAACGACGGCCAAGGCTGGCGACTTCATGATTGCCTCCGAGTTACTCTGAGTGTAGCGCAACCGATAGCCGGTGGCGGAAACACCGCCGCGCCGGGCCGCGCCGGCCACCGGCTGCCCGCATTGCTCATTCTGGGCCGGCAACTTCAACGGCATCGTCGTTCGCCTTAGCCAGCGCGATGTGACGAATGGTATCCGTCTCCCGCACGGTACTGCAAACTGGCGGGATACCGGAAGCGGATGCCTGGAATCTCAAGTGGGTTTCGTCGTTCGGGACGGATTTCAACGTGTCCTTCACGCCGGAGGATCTGAAGAGCGGAAGATGCTGTACAACTTCGCGATGTTTGAAAAAAGGGCGGGTGCCGGAGCGGGGTGAACCACCCATGGCATGGCGGCCACCCGTAGATCATGAAAAATGAATATGGCGAAGAGCGGGGCTGAAGCCCCGCGCGGGATAAATCCCGCCCCCCGTGTCTCGGGTGGTAGGCACGGGCAGATTCGAACTACCGACCTGTCGCTTAGGAGGCGACCGCTCTATCCATCTGAGCTACGTGCCCGTGATCGCAGAGCGGGGCTTAAGCCCCGCGCCGGCTGAAGCCCGCCCTCCATTCATTATAGCGATAGCGTTGCGCCGGTGTAGCGCTTCAGGCCTTTGCGGCCGATGTCGGTTCGGTAGTGCATTCCGTCGAAATGGATCAGGCACGCGGCGGCGTACGCATGGTCAATGGCAGCCGCAAGATTCGGACCGGAAGCAGTGACGCCGAGGACGCGGCCACCTGCGGTTTCGAGTCCCGCGGAGGTTTGGCGCGTGCCCGCGTGGAAAACGGCGGTGCCAGTGGCTTCGGCGGCTTCGATTCCATGGATCGGCTGGCCCGTAGCGAATGCGCCGGGATATCCGCCGGATGCCAGCACTACGCACACCGACGGACCTGGCGTCCATTGCAAGTTCGCGGTGGGCAGCGCGCCGCGTGCGGCGGCCAGCAGCAACGGCGCGAGATCGGACCGCATGCGGTGCATGATGGGCTGAGTTTCCGGGTCGCCCAGGCGGACGTTGAACTCCAGGACTTTGGGGCCGTCGCCGGTCATCATCAATCCGGCGTAGAGGAAGCCGGTGAAGCCGGTGGCTGCGATGGTGGGGTGGATGATGCGATCCAGGATGGTGCGGCTTTCGGCTACGGTCAGGATGCGGGAATCGCAATACGCGCCCATGCCGCCCGTGTTGGGGCCGGCGTCGCCATCGAACACCGCTTTGTGATCCTGAGTGGGCTCCAGCGGAACCACGTTGCGGCCATCGCTGAGGACGATGTAGCTGACCTCCTCCCCGGCCAGGAACTCCTCGACCACGAAAGGCGGATTCAAGGACGTTAGGGCGGCTTCGGCCGTGGCGCGATCCTCGGCGACGATTACGCCTTTGCCGGCGGAGAGGCCGTCCGATTTGATCACGACGGGGTAGCTGAAGCGATCGAGCGAGCGGCGCGCCTCGGCGGCATTCGGGGCGGTCACGAAGGCGGCGGTGGGAATATTGCTTTGTAATAGAAAGTGCTTTGCAAATACTTTGCTGCCTTCGAGTTGCGCGGCTGCGGCTGCGGGTCCGAAGATGGCGCGGCCCCGTGCGCGGAAGGCGTCGACGACTCCAGCCACGAGCGGCGCTTCGGGACCCACCACCGTCAGGTCGGCGTCTACAGATTCGGCAACCGCCAGGTAAGCATCCGGCGATCCATCGCCCGCGGGCAGACACGCTGCCACTTGCGCGATTCCCGGATTGCCCGGAGCGGCGAAGACGCCCTTCACCTCAGGGCTTTGCGCGATGCGCCACGCCAGGGCGTGCTCGCGTCCGCCCCCGCCGATAATTAACACCTTCATAGCCGATACAATGATAACAATGCACGAGACGTACGACGTAGTGGTGATCGGCGCGGGACACGCGGGATGCGAGGCGGCGCGGGCCTGCGCGCGCATGGGGCTGCGGACTGCCATGGTAACCATGAATCTGGACCTGATTGCGCAGATGTCCTGTAATCCCGCGATCGGCGGTATTGCCAAGGGGCACCTGGTGCGCGAGATTGACGCGCTGGGCGGAGTGATGGGCGAGGTGACCGATGCGGTGGGCATTCAATTCCGGCTGCTGAACACCAGCCGCGGCCCGGCGGTCTGGTCGCCGCGTGCGCAGTGCGATAAGAAAATGTACCGAGCGCGCATGCGCGAGGTGCTGGAGCGTGAACCGAACCTGCGCATCAAGCAGGCGGAGGTTGCGGCGCTGGAAATCGTGGAAGATGGCGCCAAGCGGCGGGCGACCGGTGTGCGGCTGCGCGACGGCCGCAGCATCGGCGCGGGCGCGATCATCGTCACGACCGGGACGTTCCTGAACGGCTTGGCGCATGTGGGCGAGATGCAGTATAGCTGCGGGCGCAATGGCGAAGCTCCCTCGCAGCTTCTGGGGGAGCAGTTGCGAACGTCGGGGCTGCGGTGGACGCGCTTGAAGACTGGCACGCCGCCACGGCTGGACGGCCGCAGCATCGACTGGAGCCGTTTCGAGCCGCAAGAGGGGGACGCGGTACCGACGCCTTTTTCATTCATGACCGATAAGATCGACCGGCCGCAGGTGGCGTGCCACATCGCGTACACCACCGAGGAGACGCATCGCATTCTGCGGGAGGCGATCCCGCGTTCGCCGTTGTACAGCGGCCAAATCGAGGGGGTGGGACCGCGCTATTGCCCGTCAATTGAAGACAAGGTTGTGAAGTTTCCGGATAAGGTGCGGCACCAGATCTTCCTGGAGCCGGAGGGTTTGGATACCAACGAGGTGTATGTCAACGGGATGTCCACGAGCATGCCGATTGACGTGCAGGCGGCAATGGTGGCCTCGGTGCCGGGGTTGGAGCGGGCAGAGATGATCCGGCCGGGGTATGCGATTGAATACGACGCGATCGATCCGCGGGAGCTCAGCCATACGCTGGAAGTGAAATCGATCCGGGGACTGTATTTGGCGGGACAAATCAACGGCACGTCGGGATACGAGGAGGCGGGGTGTCAGGGTCTGGTGGCGGGGATCAACGCGGCGTATAAGTTGCGCGGGATGCCGCCCGTTGTGATTGGGCGCACGGAAGGGTATACGGGCATCCTGGTGGACGATCTGATCACGAAGGGCGCGGACGAGCCGTACCGCATGTTCACCTCGCGAGCGGAATTCCGGCTGCACCTGCGGATCGACAATGCGGACGAGCGGTTGACGCCGGTGGGCCGGCGCGTAGGATTGGTTACGGACGAGCGATGGGACTTGTTTTCGCGGAAGCAGCTTCAGAAGGAGCGGCTGACTGCGGCGCTGCAGGGGCACCGGCACGGGCAGTGGCTTAGGCGGCCGGAGTCTTTGATCGGCGAAATCGGGGCGTGGGTGCGCGAGACTCTGGGAGAAGAACCGGTGCGGGGGCTGTTAGGCACGGTTGAAACCGAAATCAAGTACAACGGGTATATCGCGCAGCAGGAGCGGCAGATCGAGCGCATGAAGGATGCAGAGCGGCGTTGCATTCCGGGCGCGTTCGGCTTCGGCGGGATACCTGGCCTGTCGCGCGAGGTTTGCGAGAAGCTGGAGCGAGTTCGGCCGGAGACTTTGGGTCAGGCGGCGCGGATTCCGGGCGTGACTCCGGCTGCCATCGCGATTCTGGATGTTTACCTGAGATTGGCACATGTTCGGTGAACTGCTGCGGTCGAAGCTGGCGGGGATCTGTGAGCTTTCCGAATGGCAGATCGAGCGATTGCGCCTGCACTATGAGTTGCTCACGCGCTGGAATAAGGTCTTGAGCCTGACGAGCGTGCGAACGGTCGAGGAGGCGGTGGAGCGGCACTATTGCGAGTCCGTATTCGCCGCTTGTTACTTGCCGGAAGGCGGGGTTTCGGTGGCGGATGTTGGGTCGGGGGCGGGTTTCCCGGGGATCCCTATCGGGATTATGCGGCCAGCGTGTTCAGTTGTGCTGATTGAGTCGCATCAGCGGAAGGCGGCGTTTCTGAAGGAGGCCTCGCGGGAGTTGGGAAATGTTCGGGTTGTGGCGAGGCGGGTGGAGGACGTGACGGAGGGCTTCGATTGGGTTGTTTCGCGGGCGGTGCGGTATTCGGATATCGCGGGGAGCCTAAAGAAGTTGGGCCGGAATGCCGAACTATTAACTGGGGGAGTGCGGGCTGAGGATCTCAGTGGGTTTGAGTGGCAAGAGCCGATTCGGGTGCCCTGGGGCGAGCGTCGCTACTTGTGGATCGGGAGGAATTTGACGGGCAGCGTTGTCCAGGCCCGTTTCACGTGAAACATTCGCCACAGCGAAGATTTGTTTCACGTGAAACAGAGTATCCCGGATGGGTCATTATTCAAATCCGATCAATCGTGGTAGCATGACCCCTTGGGCAAGATCCTCGCAATCACCAACCAAAAAGGCGGCGTCGGAAAGACAACCACCGCCATCAACGTAGCCGCTGCTCTCGCCGCTAACGATCTGCGCGTTCTCGTTATCGATTCCGATCCCCAGGGCAACGCCACGACGGGAATGGGCGCAACCAAGTACCCCGACCGGCCCAGCTTGTACCAAGTGCTGTTGGGGGGCGCCGAAATCGCCGACGCCGTCGTGCATACCGGATTCGAAGGCATGGACTTGGTTCCCGGCGACAAGAATTTGGTGGGGGCGAACCTTGAGCTGGTAGATAGCCCGCGCCGCGAATTTCGCCTCCACGACAAAGTGGCCGCCGTGCGAGCGCAATACGATTTCATCCTGATCGACTGCCCACCGGCGCTCGATCTCCTAACCCTGAACGCCCTCATCGCCGCCGATTCCGTCCTCGTCCCAATCCAGTGTGAGTTCTTCGCTCTCGAAGGCATCTCCGAACTTATGGATACAATCGAGCGCATACGTAATTCGTTCGAACACCCGCTGCAAATCGAGGGCATCCTGCTCACCATGTTCGACGACCGCACCAACCTGACCCGCCAGGTCGCCCAGGATCTCAGAGATTTCTTCCGGGATCAAGTCTTCGAAACCGTTATTCCGCGCAGTATCCGGCTGGCGGAGGCGCCCAGCCATGGCCAGAGCATCTTGGCCTACGATGTGCGCTCGCGCGGCGCAGAGAGCTACATCCGACTCGCCAAGGAGATCCTCGACAATGAACAAAAGCGTGGACAATCCGCGCAGAGCGCTCGGTAAAGGCCTGAGCGCGCTGCTGCCGACCCGGCCCACGGCGCAGGCTCCCGACGAAGGCCCGCATTCCGGCGAAGAGGTCGCGAGGCTTCCTATCGAGGTAATCGACCCCAATCCGCTGCAACCCCGGCGGGTGTTTCAGGATGATCGCATTCAGGAATTGGCCCAGTCTATCCGCGCCAACGGCATCATCCAACCGCTTGTCGTCCGGCGGAGGGCGGAGCGCTATCAACTGGTAGCCGGCGAGCGCCGTTGGCGCGCCGCGAAGATCGCCGGCCTCTCCCATGTGCCCGCCGTTATTCAGGAAATCCCCGACGAGCGGCTCCTGGAAATCACGCTGATCGAAAACATTCAGCGGGAGGATTTGAACGCGATCGAGACAGCACAAGCGTTTGATCGCCTGTGCAGGGAACTGCACCTAAGCCATGACGAAGTGGGGCAGCGGACGGGCAAAGATCGATCGACTATCGCAAACCTCATCCGCCTGCTGCAACTGCCGCCGGACATACAGCAGCTCATCGCCGAGAGGCGATTGTCGATCGGGCACGCACGCTGTCTCCTTACCTTGCCGACCGCCGAGTTGCAGCGAGAGGTCGCCGAGAAGTCGGTGGCGCAAGGTTGGTCGGTGCGGCAGGTCGAACGGCTGACCCAAAAGATGATGGAAGACCGCAAACCCAAGGCGGTCGACGAGGTACAGGCCGATCCCAACGTGAAGGCCGCTATCGAGGAATTGGAAAGAGTGCTCGGAACCAAGGTTCGGATCATCGAGCGGGCGCGCCAGAAAGGCCGCATTGAAATCGACTATTACTCCGCCGAGGATCTGGACCGCATCTACGCGGCGATCATCGGCGAAACTGATTAACTATTTTAGAATCTGTAGTATAGAAGCAAGTTCGGTTCGGATACCAGCCAGCGGATCAGGCGTGAACAGGTCTCCCTGATTCCGCTCGGGCACCTTGGGCTTACCGGCTTTCGAATCGTCGCGCAGGGATTGGCGCGCCCCCTCGATGGTGTACCGCTTGTCGTACAGCAAGTGCTTGATTCTAAGGAGAAGTTCGACGTCCTTGCGCCGGTACAAGCGGTGCCCCGTACCGGACTTTTTCGGCGCGAGGCTTGGAAACTCGGTTTCCCAATAACGCAGGACATACGGCTCGACGGCCAGCAAGCCGGCCACTTCGCCAATCCTGAAATATAGCTTGTCCGGTATCTCGGGGGTGTCAGTGGGTACTGCCGGATCTGTCATCGGCCTTTCGTCATACTACCCTACTGCACGCGGATTGTCACGATGAGGCAACCGCTGGCCGGGCGCGCCCGTACGCGATCCTGTTTTGGTAACATCAAAAAAGCTCCGTGCGGGCCCTTAGCTCAGCGGTTAGAGCAGCGGACTCATAATCCGTTGGTCGTAGGTTCAAATCCTACAGGGCCCACCAAGGCGCGCGGATACCTGGGCAACCAGAACAGCAATACGGCCGCTCCCAGCGTGGTAGCCGATAGCAGGGTCAACAGCGACACGTACGACCCCGTCGCGTCGAAGACTTTGCCCATCAACACCGGACCGATGGCGCCCGCCACGGCGTAGGCCGTCCAGGTGAATCCATAGAGCGTCGAGAACCCCCGCAAACCGAAATAGCGTGTCAGGAGGTACGGCGTCAGGCTGGCCTCGGCGCCGACGCCCAGGCCGATCAACATCGCCGCCGCAATCCCAGGCATACTCGAGCCCGCGCGCGCCAGCAGCAGAATGCCTCCGGAGGCTATGGCGCACAGGCAGAAGCCCACGCGGGGTCCGAAAAAGCGGTCGAGGAGAAAGCCGGTGAGCAGCCTCCCGAAGAAGCTGGCCAAGCCCAGCATGGATGCCGCCAAAGCGGCGTGCGCCGCAGTCACCCCACGGTCCGTGAGCAATGCCGAGAGGTGCGTGATGGCGCCGTTCATACTCACCGAACTCACAAACAGAGTGGCAATCAAAATCCAGAATGCGCGGGAGCGCAGGCCTTGCGCGACGGTCATTCCGTCCAGGATGGTCCGGCGGTCGATGCTGTCCCCGGGCCGCTCGCGGACGAACAGGGCGGTCAGCGGAATTCCCAGGACCAGCACCAGCGCTCCCAGCACAATGTACGCGGCCCGCCATCCATAGCCGGCAATCAATGCCTGCGCAATCGGAGGGAAGATCATGGAGCCGGTGCCTACGCCAGCCAACATCAGCGCGAGCGCCAGGCCGCGGCGCTGGTCGAACCACGTGGAGACCGCGCGCGAATATCCCATCTGGGTGGTGCCGTTCCCGACGATTCCCAGCAGCACGAAGACCGCGTAGAGATGCGTCAGCCGCGGCGTCAGAAAACCGAGCGATGCGAACGCCACGCCGAACACTGCCATGCAGGGGAGAATCACGCGGCGCGGTCCGAACCGGTCAAGCAGGTGGCCGAGCGGCGGCGAACAAACCGCCACGGTCAGCGCCGCGAAGCCGAAGGCCGCCGAAACCGATTCGCGGCTCCATCCGAATGCGCCGGTCAAAGGCTTCAGGAAGATGCTGAAGGTAAATACTAACAGGGAGCCGAAGCCCACCATCGCGCCGCAGTAGGCCGCCAGCACGACCAGCCATCCCGGATAAATTCGCCTGCCGACAGCGTTAGCTGCGGACATAGCCATGCAGTGCCGTACGCTTTCCGCCTACGCGGTGCGCTTCATCGGAGAGCGCATGCACACCGCTAGCGTCGATCCAGCGATTGTAGAAGTTGAACATCGCGCACACCGTAATCGCCAGATAGATGGCGTCGTCCTCCCAGCCGGCGGCGTAGAGCGGCTGCATATCTTCGGCCGTGATGCGCGGAGAGTCGTGGTTCACCTTATCCACGAACCGGAAGAGCGCTTTGTGTTTTTCGTCCAGTTTGGAAGTCTCCAGGTCGCGCAACACGCCCCACACCAACTCTTCGTCGCCCAGTAATTCCGCCGCGACCGCGGCGTGCGACTTCAGTCAAAACGGGCACTCGTTACGATACGAAGTAAACGCGGCGATCAGCTCGCGGATGCCCGGACTGAATGCTCCCGGTCCGCGCAAAATCTCCTGCGTGAAATGGGCAAGGTGTTCGGTGGCCTTGGGCAGATAGGCGAACATGTGCCAGATCTGCGGATATTCGGACCCGCTTTCCTGCATCATGCGGATCATGTCCGCATACGGCCCCGGCTGGGGATTGTTTTCCACGCCGGGGAGGAACATCGGCTTCATCTTTGAATTTTCGTCTGCCATTGAGGTTCGCGAACCTTAGGTGAGCATACCGGTAACCGGCCAGCCTGCACAATAAGCAAAACCTATTAGCGATTCGGGGCTGAAATTTCCAGAGTCGGAAAATGTCCGCAACTAGCTGATTTTATTGGTCGGGGCGGTCAGATTTGAACTGACGACCCCCTGCGCCCAAGGCAGGTGCGCTACCGGGCTGCGCTACGCCCCGACTTTCAAACCGCTCCTTCCATCTTAGCCTAATTTGACCTACCCCCCGCACTCCGTTACACTAGAGCGTCAGTTCATTTTCGGCTTTTATCCAGCCAACCATAAAACCAGGATTTCTTCCAACAATCGGGACGGGCATGCAGCGACAAATCTTTACATCGGAATCGGTAACGGAAGGGCATCCGGACAAAATCGCGGACCAGATTTCGGACGCGGTATTGGATGCCGTATTGGCGCAAGATCCGCACGGTCGGGTGGCCTGCGAAGTGCTGGTCACCACCGGCATCTGCGTGGTGGCCGGCGAAATTACCACCACCTGCTACGTGGACGTGCCGCGCGTGGTGCGGCGCACCATCGAGCACATCGGATACGCCGATGCGTTGTGGGGCTTCGACTGCAATACCTGCGGCGTGCTGAACGCCATCCAGTCGCAATCGCCGGACATCGCGATGGGCGTGGATACGGGCGGTGCCGGCGATCAGGGCATGATGTTCGGCTATGCCTGCAACGAGACCGACGAGTTGATGCCGCTGCCCATCATGATGGCGCACAAACTGGTGCGCCGGCTTTCCGAGGTGCGGCGCGCGGGCATCCTCGATTTCCTGCGTCCCGATGGCAAGAGCCAGGTCAGTGTGGAATATGTGGACGGCGCGCCCCGGCGCATCGACGCCGTGGTGGTTTCAACGCAGCACAGCGACTCGGTTTCCATCGAAACGCTGCGGGCCGAAGTGAAGAAACACATCATCGACCCGGTGGTGCCGCGGGACATGGTGGATTCGGGCACCCACTATCACATCAATCCCACGGGCCGCTTCGTGATCGGCGGGCCGCACGGCGATACCGGTCTCACCGGACGCAAGATCATCGTGGATACTTACGGCGGCATGGGGCGGCACGGCGGCGGCGCTTTTTCGGGAAAGGATCCCACCAAGGTGGACCGCTCGGCGTGCTATATGGCCCGTTATATCGCCAAGAATGTGGTGGCGGCCGGCTTGGCCAGCCGTTGCGAGGTGCAACTGGCGTACGCCATCGGCGTGGCCGAACCGGTTTCCGTGATGGCCCACACCTTCGGCACCGGCATCGTTCCGGAAGACAGGATCACCGCGCTGATTCGCGCGAATTTTCCGCTCACGCCGCGCGGCATTATCGATCACCTGAAGCTGCGGCGGCCGATCTACCGCAACACCGCGGCCTTTGGCCATTTTGGCCGTACCGAAGAGAGCTTCTCCTGGGAAGCCACCGACAAGATGGAAGCGCTGCGCGAAGAAGCCGTGGCGCACGCCGCGGTTCGCTAGCAAGCGCGCCGCATTATCAAAACGAGGAATTCATGCCAACCGATACTCAAATGCAAGTTGCCTGCGACATCAAGGATATTTCGCTGGCGGATCTGGGGAAGCGCCGGACGGAGTGGGCCTTCCAGTCCATGCCTGTGCTGCAGACCATCCGCAAGCAATTCATCAAGACCCAGCCGCTGGCCGGCAAGCGCGTCGCCGCCTGCCTGCACGTGACCAGCGAAACCGCCAACCTGATGATCACGTTGCGCGATGGCGGCGCTTGCGTGGTGCTGTGCGCCTCCAATCCGTTGTCCACGCAGGATGACGTGGCCGCCACCCTGGTGCGCGATTACGGTATTCCCGTTTACGCCATCAAGGGCGAAAACAACGAGGTCTACTACCAGCACCTGACCGCGGCCGCCGAACATGCGCCGCACATCACCATGGACGACGGCGCGGACCTGGTCTCGCTGCTGCACAGCAAGCGGCAGGACCTGGCCGCCAACATCGTCGGCGGCACCGAAGAGACCACTACCGGCGTGATCCGGCTGCGCGCCATGGCCAAGGATGGCGTGCTGAAGTATCCCATCGTGGCGGTAAACGACGCGCTCACCAAACACCTGTTCGACAATCGCTACGGCACGGGCCAGAGCACCCTGGATGGCATCATCCGCGCGACCAATGTCCTGCTCGCGGGGCTGAACCTGGTGGTGGCCGGTTATGGCTGGTGCGGCCGCGGCGTCGCCATGCGGGCGCGCGGGCTGGGCGCAAATGTCATTGTCACCGAGGTGGAACCCACCAAGGCCATCGAAGCGGTGATGGATGGATATCGCGTCATGTCCATGTCCGAGGCCGCCGTGATCGGCGATATCTTCGTGACCGTGACGGGCAACAAGCATGTGATCGCGCGCGACCATTTCGAGCGCATGAAGAGCGGGGCTATTCTCTGCAACTCGGGACACTTCAACGTGGAGATCGATCTGGACGCGCTGGCCCGTATGAGTTCTTCGCACCGGCAGACGCGCGAATTCGTGGAAGAGTATTCGTTCCGCGACGGGCGCCGGCTGAATGTGCTGGCCGACGGCCGGCTGATCAATCTCTCGGCCGCCGAGGGGCATCCGGCTTCCGTGATGGATATGAGCTTCGCCAACCAGGCGCTGTCCGCCGATTACATGGTGAAGAATCATAGCCAGCTCGAAAACCGGGTTTACCCGGTGCCGGAAGACCTGGATAAGCAGGTGGCGCGCATGAAGCTGGAATCCATGGGCGTGAAGATCGACCGGCTCACTGCCGAGCAGGAACACTATCTGTCGAGTTGGTCGGAAGGCACGTAGGACAGACCTGTGGGGCAGGCGTCTACGCCTGCGGCGGGTCTCCAGATCCGCCATTCTCTTGTCAGGTGCAAACCGAAATGGTCATAGCCGCCAGCGGACTCGCTACATTCTGGGCTGTTCGTTTAGGGCGGCGAGCACGGCGTCGTTGGAATTGTAGAGCAGACGGTCTAATTGCCAGCCGTTCAGACCTGCTTCGTGGGCGGCTTCTAGAAGGAATTTTCCCTTCTCATCGTAATCGCGTAACGGCAGCGCTAGCGCATCGAGAATTTTTGGACCCGAGTATCAACTGCTATGCTCTCCCAAAAGTCAGGATGATAAACGTCCATCATCATATTTCGCGCGTACTTGGGACCCACACCACGAAACTTCCTTAAGAACTTGATCTTTGCATCGCAACCTATCTCCCGATCCAGGTGGCTCTTCACGGAACCGGGGCCGCCTGGCGTCGACAATCGTTTGGAAGTTCTTGAGCAGTAACGGGACTTTCTTCGTCGCCCACCTGACGCCGGCCGCCATGAGCGCGTCGGACATTCTTTTTTCGCGCTGGCTTGCGTTGCGGCAGGCGCTCAGGGCATCAAAGCTCACTTGCGGGTCGTTGCGCAATTCGCCGCGGGAGGCGCCCCAGGCCGAGAAACTTAGCAGCAGTGCGTCCCATATGAAGTCATCCCTTTCCCACCTGCTGCCGACCTTCGTCGGCTTTGGTATCGGATGTTCCCGGCACGCTTGATGAGTTGCCCGCACCACCTACTTCTGGCTTGCCGACGTGCCGACTCGGCCGTCGTAACCCTTGGGCTGTCTTGTATCATCATGGTACCCGCTCGACACAGTATAACACACCTGGATATCGTCCGGAGCTTTTGCGTTTGCGGGTTTGCGCGTGAAGCGGGAGTCCTTGGGTGTGGAGATCTGCCGCGCTATTAGAGAGATGAGAGCCCGCGCAAACGTGCGAGCGTGGAGAGTATCGCAGGCTCATCTTTGACTTCCGCGAGCGGGCGCAGTTGTTCTTCGATATACAACCAGTCCAGCCGGTCTTTGTGCCGGATGGCTACGCCCTCGGCGTCCCGGACGTCTAGCGGGCGCGATGCGAATAGCTTGAGGACAATCAGGTCCTCCGCCGAGCAAGTGCGGATATCGAGGCCGTCGCCGAAAGAAAACAGCGTGGCGCACCCGATGACGCGTTTCCTCGAACGGGAGGGCGCCGAGCGAGACGTCGATTCCTACGCCGTCCGGCGTCGTGAGCAGCAGGACGCGATGGCGGCGCGCGAACTCCCCCGCATCCGCCAAGCGCGCCGGGTAGGCGGCGAGCAGAGCGTCGATAAAGCGTCCTTCACCGCCATACCCGGCAAGCACGTTGAGATCGACGGCGAGAGTGACGCGCGGTTCGCCCCTCGAAGAGATCCATCATTTGGGCAACTTCGCAAACCACGTTTGCATCTCGACTAGTCCCGAAGTCGGTCTGGGCGCCGCCGTCCGCAACGCGTGATTGAAAGCGGTTTCCAGCAGCGCCAAAGCCTTCAGGTTGTCGGCCTCCCGGATCTCCCGGTGGCGAATGGCTTCGAGCTTGGGGCCGGCTCCCTTCCAAGTCTCCACCCACTGCCGGATCATGTCGCGCTCATCCATACTCCGATTATCGGCCAATGCGGCGCGGTCCGGCTATACTGAGCATTCGTCCATGAGCGGCCCCAGCGCGTATCAGACCGAAATTGTCAGCGCCGGCGGCGGACTGGCGGGCATCGCGGCCGCCTACGAACTGCTGAGCCGCGGGCGGCGCGTCCTGCTGATCGACAAGGACCGCCGCGAAAACTTCGGCGGCCTCGCCAAAGAATCCTTCGGCGGCGTACACCTGATCGGTACGCCGCACCAGAAACGGCTGCGCATCCACGATTCGCCGGAACTCGCCTGGCGCGACTGGCAGAGCGTAGCCGAATACGGCGCCGCCGACGATTGGCCGCGCGCCTGGGGCCGCTTCTACTGCGAGAATTCCCGCGAATACATCTTCGAATTCCTGGACCACAAGAAGATCGCGTTCCTGCCGTTGGTGAACTGGCCGGAGCGCGGCATCTACGCGCCCGGCAATACTGTCCCCCGCTGGCACATCGTCTGGGGCACCGGCTACGAAATCGTCCACAAGCTGCTGGACGCGCTGGAGTCGCATCCGCAACGGGCGAATCTGGAGTTGCTCTTCGATACGGAGGTTTCCGCGGTCGATCTGACCGGCGGGCGCGTCACCGGCGTTCGCGGGCGCAACATGGACGACGGTAGCGACGTCCGCGTCGCCGCTGAGCACGTGGTCGTCGCATCCGGCGGCGTCTGCGGCGGCGACCTCAGTTGCGTGCGCGCCAATTGGTATAAGCCGTGGGGCGATCCGCCCGCGGAACTGCTCAACGGCGCGCATCGCTATGGCGACGGCATGTTGCACGGCAAAGTCGCGGCATTGGGCGGCGCGGTGACGCATCTCGACTTGCATTGGCATTACGCCGCGGGCGTGCATCACCCCGCCAAGCGCCGTCCCCACGACGGCTTGAGCCTGGTGCCGCCACGCTCGGCGCTATGGTTGAACGCCCGCGGCGAGCGCATCATGCATCCCGGCCCCATGCCCGTTTATGCCGATACGCGCCACCTGGTGGCCAGTGTGCTCGCGCAGCCCGGCCAGTATTCCTGGCAGGTGATGAACTGGAAAATCGCGATCAAGGAACTGGCGGTGTCGGGCGGCGATTACATGACCGCGTTCCGCTACAAGAAGAGGCTGGGCCTCGCGCTCAGTCTGCTGCTCGGCAACAAGGACCTGGTGAATCGCCTGATCCGCGAGTGCGCGGACGACATCGTAGTGGCGGACCACCTCGACGATCTGATGGAGCAAATGGATCGCCAGAGCCTCTACGGCCTCAAGATCGATCGCACGCGTATGGAGGCAACGGTGCGCGCGTGGGACGACATGATCGATCGCGGCCCGGCCTATTCCAACGACGACCAACTGCGGCGCATTGCGAACGCGCTGCAATATCGCGGCGACCGCGTGCGCACCTGCAAGTTCCAGAAGATCCTGGATCCCAAAGCGCGTCCGCTGATCGCCATTCGCGAATTCATTTTGAGCCGCAAGAGCCTGGGCGGCATTCAAACCGACTTGCAGTGCCGCGTGCTGCGCGCCGCTGGCGCGCAACCAATTCCCGGCTTGTACGCCGTGGGCGAAGCGGCCGGTTTCGGCGGCGGAGGCATTCACGGCAAGGCATCGCTGGAAGGCACATTTCTGGGAGGGTGCGTGCTGTCGGGCCGGTTGGCGGGTCGCAGCATTGGAACGTGAGGCGAAGAGCGGGGCTGAAGCCCCGCGCCGGCTAAAGCCCGCCCTCCCCGCGCTTTACTCGATGTCCAAACCGATAAGGATAGCCTCCACATCTGCGGGGCGCACGAGCACGTCGGCGCTCATCGCGGCGGGGTTGGGGCGCTCGTCGAAAGCCTGGAACAACGCCATCTTCGCGATGGCGTAGCGCTCGCTGGCGTACAAAGTTCGGCCGTGCCGGCCCTCCCAATCATCGAGCGCGCTGTCGCTCAGCAGCACGGAAACCGCGATGGACGTCTTGCGGTCCGCGGAGACGTCGAACACATACTCGGTGCCGCTGTTGCGGTCGCGTTTATAAGGCCGGTGGCCTTCATAGTAATACTGATAAACATAACCGCTTTGTCCGGAATAGGTCTTCTGGCGGCGAATTGCCGGCGCGCCGGCGAGCGGTTGCGGTTTGCGTGAAAGCCAGCGATCGAACACCCTTCGATTATCCAGGTACTTCAGTCCTCTTGACAAGTGCGCGGATTGGAGTGAAACTATGAATGGAATCCGCCGGTGACGATTCCGATTTGCAGAATACACCACGTAGCCGGCTGCCACTGACGCCGGCAAGGAGGTGCCAATAGAACCGGGCCAGAATGGGGGCGGTCGTCACCCCGGGCAGTAGGCACGCTGTGCGAAGAATCTCGAACGGCCGGATTAGCGCGATTCTATGCGCTTGCGCTCTTGCGCAATTCGGATGGCCGGCAACGAGAACTTCGAGCCTACGATCCCGCGGGTGGACCG
>Ga0302324_100006013_pt1 | contig 26351 bp, 29 predicted proteins | sample Palsa_T0_1_FD_201949 | JGI IMG/M metagenome (GOLD analysis project Ga0302324, IMG submission 201949) | Peat permafrost microbial communities from Stordalen Mire near Abisko, Sweden - Palsa_T0_1 | ecosystem: Environmental > Terrestrial > Soil > Palsa > Peat permafrost | place: Sweden: Abisko... | reverse complement strand
CATTCTTACGCCTGACACGTTTTCAAGCCCGATTACCATTGCCTTCGATTCGCGGCTTTTCCAGGAGGAGAGCACGTTGCGTCGACCGCAGCAAGTCTCGCCAGCGCCGACGCTCCAGGTCTCGGTTACCTACGCAAATCCGAACGGCGGACCCGCTTCGGCAACAACCACGGACGTGGGCGCGCCGATTACCGTTACCTCACCGAACGACGTGGTTACGTTAACCGTCGTTGCTCCGGGGCCGGCGGCCATCAAGGACATGGGTCTTATCGGCGTGGTCGGGTCGGTACCGGCGACGCTGCCGGATTTCATTGCGACGCCGGCTCCGGGTCTCGCTGGACCAATTAGTGGCGTCGCGTTTTTGGTTGAAGCGGCCGTCGCAAACCCGACTCCGGTGCCGACGCCGACACCTGCTCCGACGCCGGTTATCTCGTTTAGCGCTAACAACGGCATCTCAGGCTTCACGCCGAGCCAGAATTTCCAATTCCCGAGTGCGACATCTCCGGGTACAATTATCACGATCACCGATACAACGGGCGAGCTGCCCACGGTCGGGACCGTGACCGTCACAGCGTCGGCTGCGTGTGCGGGAGAATTCGATTCGCCCGCGTTCCCGATTACCAGCGCGCCACTTTCCACCGGTCAGACCACCTTCTTCCTTGAAACGTACGCACACGGTGGTGGAACGCCCGCGCCGGTTCCATCGGGTCCACAACCGACGCCATTCCCGACCGGCGGAGTCACGTGTTTACTCACGGCAACCGATAATCACGGCGCCTCCGCTCAACTCAATGTCTTCGTCAATAATGCCACGGGGTTGACGGTGCAATGATTAAGCGGAATCGCGTCATGGCGCTTGGCGGCGCGCTCGCCGTCGCCGGATGTTCGGCCGGCGGCAGTACTGCGGCGCCTGTCGTGAAACCCGCACAAACCGCAAACCGGCCACTCTCAACGGGACATCTCACGATCAACGCGACGCTGTTGCGCCACGCGAGTAGCCAACTCCGGCGGCCGTCATTCCTCGACCCCGGGACCAGTTCCAGCTTTAGTGGTTCTCTCTCGCTGCAGATCACGTCGGCCACAAACGACGGTTCGAATCTTTCACCGCCCGTTACGAACGTTCCGGTGACGGTAGGCACGTCGGGGCCGATCCCGATTTCCGTGCCGCTCTATGGCCCCGGCGGCACGATTCGCATACAAGAAATCTATCAGCCGACCGTGGCGCCTTCGGTCGTCATCGCTGACACCGACGGAGGCCAGCTCGGCACGGGCAACGTTCAGTATTCGTTCGCGCAGGGCCAAGATTCGCAGATCGGCATTTTTCAAGGCAACTCGGGCGGGACTATCCCGATAACCCTGAACGCCGTCGTCGGCGGAGTCGTTATTTCGGATGTGCCGGACGGCTCGGCTGCGTTTCCCAACACCATGTTCATACCGAACGGGAACCCAGCTTCTCTTCTATACAATATCAACAATAATGTCGAGCAAAGTCCGTTCGTCTACGTTTTTCCGGCCGACGCTACGGGCGGATTCACAAACCTTTCCGTCCCTGGCGGATTCCAACTTCCTGCAACTCTTGCACCGATACAAAATTTCTTAAACGGCTTTACGATCACACCGGCAGCGGTTTCCGGCGTCTTCTTGGTGAGCGGCTGCAGCCCCAGCCCGGTGAACTTTCAAGCGACCGACGTTTTCGGTAATACCGTCAGCACCCGTAACGCGGGGACCGGGTATCTGCAGATACAGAACGACTTCTGCTAGCCATATTTACAGTGATTTTCGTTAATAATGCCGCAGAGTCTTTAGCGCAATGATCAAACATCGTCGGGCTATGGCCCTTAGCGGTGCGCTTGTCGCTGCCGGGTGTTCAGGCGGCGCCGGTAGCACACCCGCACCTATTGCAAAACCTGCGCAAACGACGAACCTTCCACTGTCGACAGGACACATCACGATCAACCCGACGTTGCTGCGGCATGCCGCTAGCAGCCAGCGTCGTCCGGCATTTGTTGATGGTGTCGGTGACGCGAATGCCGACCCGATGTTCCTTGTTATCACATCGGTATCGCAACAGAGCGACGGCACGTTGCTTAGCCCACCGGCCACGACGGTTTCGGTTCCGTTTTCAAGCGTATCGGTGCAAGCGTCGGTGCCGCTTTACGGCCCCGGCGGATTCCTTCGCATAAAAGAAGTTATCGGCTCGATCGCTCCGCAAATCACGCTGGCCGATACCGATAGCGACTCAGAAAGCTTCGACGGCGTTAGCGGCTTCGGCCAGCAGCCGTATAGCATTCAACCGGGTTCGAACGCGGTGACGCTACCTCCGATAACACTCAATGCGGTCGTCGGCGGCATCGTTTTCTCGGATAGGCCTGACGGCTCCGGTTCGAACACGGTGTTCGTGCCGAACTCCCTCAAGACGTTTCCGCAATTTACCGTGAACCCATCGGGCTACGTCTATGCCTTTCCGGCCGACGCCGCCGGAAATTTCACCAACCTTACCGTCCCGGGTGGATTCCCCAACCCGGTCGTGCTGGGCGCCTTTTCCTTTGGCGATGTCTTCCAACAAACGAGCATACCGGGCGCGTTTTTCGCGCAGGGATGCGGCGGTGAAAGCCTTACCGTTTTTAGAACGACCGATATTTTCGGCAACGTCGGCAGCACACTGGGTAGCGACGTCGGCGGAAGCGGGAACGGCGGATATCTTTTGACATACGGTGGACTTGTCATATGCGGATAAAACCGATCAAACGCAATCGCGCAATTGCCCTGGGAAGCATCCTCGCTGTTGCCGGGTGCTCGGCCGGCGGTAGCACCGCCGCGCCGACAGCAAAACCGGCGGCAGATGCGAGCCGGCCGCAATCGGTGGGCCGCCTTACGATTAATCCGACGTTGTTGAGTCATGCGAGTAGCGCGCGCAGGCCCGCGTTTGTCGATGTCAACGGCGATGGTAAGGGTGGTTCGCTTTCGCTCGTCATTACGTCGATAGAAACCACCGACGGCCTGGGTCTGCAACCGCCGGCAACCACAATTCCGATCTCCGTCGGCGCGAGCAATATCCAAGTTTCGCTGCCGCTGTATGGACCGGGCGGCTTCATTCGCGTACAAGAATTTAACCAACCGCTGGCGACCAGTCCCGCACAACTCATCGCCGACACCGACGGCAATACCGACGGCGGCTTCGGCAATTTCGCGTACACCATTTCTGCCGGTGCTGCAAGTGCGTCGCTCGGCACGGTAACGCTCCAAGCCGTTATCGGCGGCATCGTCCTTTCAGATTCGCCGGAAGGCACCTCGAACGTCGTCTTCGTGCCGAACGGGAATGCGACACCCGTAAGCTACACCGTGGGCCAGACGACCGCGACGAATTTCGTCTATGCTTTTCCGGCCGATGCAGCCGGAAATTTCACCAACCTCTCGGTCGTGGGCGGATTCCCAAACGCCGTCATGCTATCACCGTTTCAGAGCTTCACCGAATTGAATGTTCTGGCGACCAGCATTCTCGGCTCATTCGTCATCGCTCCCGTAGCATCGTGTCCATTCTACCCGCCCGGGCATGCGACGACTCCGGTCTCGCTCCAAGCCACTGACGCCTTCCTCAATACAGCGACGGCAAATCTCACATTCAAAAACGGCGGCTCTCTCAATACCAACTGCTCTTAGGACCGGACCCACGAGGTACGGCGGCTAACAATCGGTAAAAAGCGCTCGTAGACGGCCTTAAGGGCCGGGGGTGAAGTAGTAATGGGCAAGTTTACTGCACAACGCTTTTCCGCTTTCGGCACGCTCGCAGCGGTTGCCGCGCTTGCGGCCTGTGGGGGCGGCGGTGGCAGCTCGGGAGCGCCGGGCGTCCACACCACGACGCCCGCGCCCATTACCACGGCTCCGCCGGCCGGCAGCGGGCTTGCACCGGCATCGTTTTCAATTCTCATTCCGGGGTCGGGAAGCTCAAGTACGTCGCGTCGGACGCAAACCGTCAATGCGGCGACGACAACCATCAGTTTCGTCTTGCTCAAGACCAATGCCGCAGGCGTCACCCTTCCGCAGACACCGGTTTCGTTCAACGTTGCTGTCGGCTCGCCACTTTGTATCACGGCGGCGGGCGGCGCGCGTTCGTGTACGATCGGCATCAACGCTCCGATCGGCAGCGACATCTATTCGGTCCAAACATTCGATGTCAACGGCAACAAGCTCGGCAGTAGCGCCGTCAATCTCAGCGTGCTGCAGAACGTCGCGAATACGGCGACGATCACACTCGGCGGCACGCTCGCCGGAGTCTTGATCAGTGCGATAACGCAAAACGCCATAAGCGGCTCGGCTCAAGTCCTCGATGTCACCAGCGGCCCGACAAGTATGCGCGTCGTCGTCATTGGATTCGACAGCCAAGGCAACGTCATTCTCACGCCTGATACGTTTTCAACGCCGATCACCCTCGAACTCTTCAACCTCGGAACGATCGACGACGAACAACAAGATTTTGATAACAGCACGAAACGCAGCACGAAGAACATCACCCCGGTCTTGCAAGTCACTGTCGCATACGCGAATCCCAACGGCGGCCCGGCGACGGCAACGACGACGGACATCGGTGCGCCGATTACGGTTACATCGCCCAACGATGTCGTAACGCTGACCGCACTATCTCCTGCGCCACAGTTCGATACAGGCTTCGCCTTCCTCGCGGCGGTCGGGACGCCCCCGGCGGTGCTCCCGACCGCGCCTCCCACGGCCGCTCCCGGGCTCGCTCCCGCGCTGAGTGCGCTCCTACTTGAAATCATGGCGGCACCGACGGTCGCAACATCCCCGCCAACATCGACGCCGACGTCGCCCCCCACGCCGACTCCGACTCCGACACCGCCCACGATCACGTGGTCGAGCCAGTCGGGGAGCTCTCTATTCACCGCGGCAAACGGCGGGATCCCGGCCAGCTATCAATTCCTCAGCCCGACCGATAATCCGGCAATACTGGGAATCACCGATACGGCAGGGCCAACCACGATCACGTTCTCGATTGCCCCGCCGTCGTGCACGGCGCTGTTTAGCATGCCGGCATCCTTTCCGACCAGCTCGCCGGCAACCGGGAACCCCTCCACGGCGACCCTTACGCTCGCGCCGAGCGGGGCAGGCAGCACAGCAAGTGCGGGCGGCAGCTGCACTGTCACGGCAACCGATAGCACCACCAACCATATCTCGGCACCGATTACCATCTTCATCAACAATGTGTCGGGGACGATTCAATGAACAAACGCGCAACGTCTAAAATCCTGGCTCTCGGTAGTATCGTCGCAGTCGCAAACGGCTGCAGCGGTGGCGGCAGTTCGGCGGCGCCCCCAAAAGCGGCGATCCCAAATTCCACCAGCCGCGTAGCCTCCACGGCTCACGTTACCATCACACCGTCTGCGCTCAAGCATGCCGCGAGCCGGCGCCGCAAGCCGCAATTCGTCGATGGCGGCTCACCCCCTCAGGGCAGCACACTTTCGTTGCAAATATCCACATCGAGCAACGATTCGGGACCCGAGGTAACGACCAACACCAACGTGCCGCTTTCTTTCGGCCAAACGTCGATAACTGCCAGTTTTCCGATTTATGGCCCGTCGGGGAACATCGATATCACCGAGATTTCGACTGACGGACAGAATAATATCACGACCATCGCTGACACTGGGTTTCTGAGTTACAATTTCACCGTTGGCACCGATGTCACGCTCAACGGAAACAACGTCTTCGGCCAATTTGGAAACGCAACGGGGCTCACGCTCAACGCCATAATCGGCGGCATCGCTTTTGACGACACGCCGGACGGTTCAGACAACCCGATGATCTTAAGTAGTTCGAGCGGTTTCCCGACGTGTGACGAAGTTGAAGGGAGCGGCACTCTGTACATGTTTCCAGCCGACCCACTCGGAAACTTTGCGGCCGCTGCCGTACCAGGCGGATTTCCGAACAGTGTCACAATGACATCTGCCGGCTCAGTGTCGAACGGTTTTACCATCGTGCCGACGCTCGTGACCGGCGTTTTTAAATACAACACGGGCAGTTATGGCTCTGCGACCAACGTGACATTTCAAGCGGCGGACGTCTTCGGCCACACAACGACGGCGTATTTGACTCTTGATGCGTCGGGGTATCTCTGCGGCGAGTAGCGTTTAACATGCGCGTTGGCGCATACTTGCTCTAAGGACCAGCAATACCACGACAACGTTCAGAAGAGTGACGCATGTCACTCGCGAAGGCAAAAGCGTCGCTTAGCGGCGTTTTTGTTTTTGTCGTGGAGATATGATGGGGCATTTAAGATCTCGGCGCCTTTTTCTGTTTGCAACAGTGGCGGCAATGGCGGCTCTCGCCGCTTGCGGCGGCGGGGGCGGAACCGGTACCACGCCGGGCGCACGCACCACGGCACAGCCGGGCTCTACGGCGCCTCCCGCCAGCGGCGGCCTTGCACCCGCGTCCTTTGCCATCAAGATTCCGGGAGCCGGAACATCGGGTGTTTCGCGCCGCGCGCTTAGCGTCAGTGCCCAGACGCAGAGCGCGGTCTTCACGCTACTGAAAACCGATAACACCGATCCCGGTGCCATCCCGTCTCCCAATCCAACGCTGCCGTTCGATTTAAGCTCGAAGTCATCACTATGTACCGCGCCTGATGCAACGGGCGCACGTAGTTGCACGCTTTCGATCAACGCGCCGATTGGCGATGACATTTATACGGTCGACACCTACTCGACGACCAATGCCGCCGCCGGCACCAAACTCGGCAGCGGTGCCGTCAACGTGACCGTTCTGCAAAATGTTGCAAACACGGCGAGCATTTCACTGGGCGGGACAATTGCGAGCGTTTCGGTCACGGCGTTGACCGGCTCGGCCGGCGTTGGCCTGTCGCCGCCATATCCATCGACCATACGCCTCTATGTTTTCGGCCTCGACGCACAAGGAAACGTCATCCTAACGCCTGACACGTTCACGACACCTGTATCGCTATCGATAGGCCCGCTCACCATCTCTCAAACGGCCAATCCGAATAAGTTGGGTAGTGCGCCCACGACGCCATCACCGTTCCTGCAGCTTTCGGTGAGCTACGCGAGCCCTGCTCCCGTGGCAAGCGCGCAAACCAATGAAGGCGGTGCAGCGATATTCGTCAACTCGCCCAACGACGTTGTCACGCTCACCGCGCTCGCCGGCTCGACAACGCCCGGCGGTCTCATCACGGGAACACTTACCGCAAGCGTGGGGACGCTCTCATCCTCGACCGTCACGCTGACAATCGCCCCACTCGTGGCAGCAACGTCCGCGCCGGCAACAACGCCACCAACGAACCCACCTACGACGTCGCCAACAACGCCACCGACGACGCCACCGACGACGCCACCAACGACCGCACCAACAACACCACCAACGACGCCGCCAACAACGCCACCGACGCCGACGCCGATCCCGACTTCGCTTGCGTGGACGTCGACGAATCCCCAGTTCAGTCCGTTCAACGCCTCCGTCGGCACACCGTTGCTGCAGCTTCTCTCAACGAGCGATAGCGCTTCCGTATCGCTCGTCGACGTGGGTCCGTCGATCGGGAGCCTTAGCTGGAACCTCGTGCTCAGTGGCTGCCCGGCTAATGCGTTCCTGTCGCTCCCATTGTCAGGGACATTCGACGGCAGCGTTAGCACGTTTATCATCGCGGCGAACGGTCAGGTCGCCGACTGCACGATAACCGCGACGGACAATCGCGAGCCCGCGCAGTCGGCAACACTCACGGTCTTCATCAACAGCCTCACGGGGACGATTCACTGATGCGCAATTCAGCACTGCTCCTTGCCGCCTTCTGTATGACGCTCGCCGGCTGCGCAGGCGGCGGTCATGCAACGCCTCAGACCATCTCACAAAAGTCCACGGCCGGTACCGCACAACTGAATATCGTTCTGCCGAAGGGCCTCAAACAAGCAGCGATTCCCGCTGCCGTGCGTGCGCCGAACCACGGCCTTCGCAAACACGGTGTCGTGAAACGTCCGAAGACAACGACCACGGCGAAATCATCGAAACGTAATCCGCTCTTCATCGATACGACCGGCGCGAATACGTTTTTGCAAATCACGTCGCAGTCGGTTCAGAACGGCGTCGTCGTTGCATCAACAACGATGCCCGACGTTGCTGTCGGATCCAACGCATCGCTATCCGTCACGATTCCGATTTATGCGGGTTCGGGCAACATTATCGTGCGAGAAGTGGACGAAACGAACATACCGTTTGTCGCTCTGGCGCAAGGTCAACAGACATATTCATTCAATCCGGCCGGTGGCTCGGCGACGACGGTCGACATCGCGCTTTCAATGATTCCTGCGGGCGTGGCCGTCGTGAGTTCTGCTCCAGATTTCCCCGGTGCCCAACAGGTTAGTTCCGGCTCCGGCACACCGACCATCAATATCTCCGATTTCAACAACTGTAACGGATCGATGTCGGGGTCCGCGGTTACGTTCACCGCTGTACCGATCGATGCGTTCGGTACACTTCCCAATGGCGACGGTGCCGTTCCATCGGTTACGGTCATGGGCGTATCGGACAACGGCGGAACATCGAGTCTAACGCCGACCGCCGTACCGGGACAATATACCCTGAACTACGATGCGGCCGGCGACGGCGTTACCACCACGTTCAAATCGACCGACGCGTTCAACGACATCGTTATCACCACGGCAGATCTGACCGATACGTGCACGTCCGGGAACGGTCTATCTGTTTCAACCGACGATGTAGCAGAATTCAGTTCCGGCCCGGATACGATTACGTTCACGTCTCCCACCGATAGCCCGGCGGCGTTCACGCCGCTTGAAATCGTAGCTCCGGGCCAGGTCTTCACGCCGACGGTCTCGGTGAGCGACGATGGAAACTGCAACGGCCTCGTGACCTATGATTCGAGCAGCACCTTCAACTCTGACCTAAACGGCTACACGCCGGTTAACGTCACGCCGGCCGGCGGCAGCGGCAGTTGCAATATCTTCTTCAACGACGGCAAGAATGCGACCGTCACCCTGACCGTCGTCGTTAACAGTTTCTCATCACCACCCCCACAGAGCACGATGCTGAGCGTCAACCCGTCATACTTTAACATCATGCATTTCGGTACGAGCACGCTGCAAATCACCGAAACAACGTCAAGCCCGATGTCCTCCCCGCCGACCGTCACGATCACTGACGGCGGCACATGCGCCAACCTGGTGACGGTCGACTCTGCCACCGAGCCGCTCAATTACACGCCGAACTTGACGTTCGTGGACCAATCATATCTGACGGCGTCCGTGAACGTTACGATCGGCGCGCTCTCACCGACGGGAAGCTGTACGCTGGGACTAAGTGACGGCACAAATAACGTGTCGGTTAGCATCACACTGAACATCCCGCCCAGCTAGGGGAATTGCGGGGGCGCTACTCTTCGTCGGTTTCGTGGAGGTGCAGGTGACAGCCGTCTTCGGCGTCATCGAGCACCTCGCGCGCTTCGGCTAGCACGTTTGCGGGCAGCGTGAGCGTGCGGTCGACGCTGCCGTCTTCGGCGAGGAACTCCGCCTCGTCCCAATCTTCCCACGTCTCAAGCGGCTCGCCGTCGATCTCGGCCGGAAAGCGGACGCAATAGCCCTGCTCGAGGTGCAGTCCGACCACCAGAACCCGCGTTCCCCGTGGGAAGTAGGTCCCGTCCTTCCAGAGTGTGCCGTACGTGGTGTCGTAGTGCTGACCGATCTTGATCGCTTCGATGGTTCCGTCTCTCCGAATCGGAAGTCGTGCGCCTTCGCGCAATATTCCGCGCACCGATGTCGTATTCCCATCCTGATGGATGATCCACCTCGCTCGCCCTGGCGAATCGTTTCCTCGACCTATCCGATCGTCTCGCCGTTTCTGAAACTGCGCAGTGACGTGATCGAACTGCCCGGCGGCCATATCATCCGGGACTACTACGTTCGCGAGACGCGGGGCTTCGCCATCATTTTCGCGCTGACACGCAATCACGACGTGGTCCTGGTCCGCCAATACAAACACGGCGCGGGCCGCTATCTCGTCGAGCTACCGGCCGGCGCGATCGACGAGGGCGAGAGCGCCGGTGACTGCGCTGCCCGCGAGCTTACCGAAGAAACGGGTTACAGCGGTGAGCCGCCTGAACTCGTGCGCAGTTTCCTGGCCGATCCGACGAACTCAAACGGCGTCTTTCATCTTTTTCTGGTCCGCGACGCCGTCTCGCGCGCGGCGCAAGCCCTCGATGTGACCGAAGATATTACGGTCGAAACCGTGTCGCTCGATAAGCTACGTACGAAGATCCACGACGGTACGATCAGCACCGGTTCGCATGTTGCGTGCATCTATACCATGCTCGACTATCTCGCGAACCCGCCCGCGCGCTAACTCGCTCGGTCGGGGCGAAGCGTACGCCGGAATCGACGGTTCGCGAGCGGCTTGCGGACGGGTGCGCGCAGCGCGCTTCGCAGCGCGGAAAGCGTGCCGAACGGGAAGACACGCTCGTTCGTCGCGGCAACGACATGCAGATCACGCCGCACCACATCCCAAGGGGCCAGCGCCGCAAGACAGTCGTCGGAAAGAACGTCTAAACCGCCGGAGTACGGCGTCAGCGCCGGCACGACGACGACGCGGCTCGAGCCCAAAAACGCGGGCACCGAAGCGTCACCGCCCAAATGCAGACTCGGGTGCAGATGTCCGATAATACCGCGCACGCCTGCGCGCGGCGGCTTGTCGCCGTGAAGTAAGAGCCAGCCGTCGCGTTCGCATTGCTCGACGGTCGTGCCGAGAATCGCGGCGCCGCGCGTGCGGCCTTCGTGATTGCCGGCGATGAATGTCAGCGCGGCGTGCGCGCGCAATCCGTCGAGTGCAGCGACGACAACCCGTATCGCACCGTCGCTCATCTGCGAACCATGAATTGCGTCGCCGAGAAAGACGATCTCGCGCGCCTGCATGCGCTGTGCAGCGATCGCAATCGTTGCGGCTATTTCGGCAGTGCTCCAGAGCGGTAGCGCGCCACCGCCACCCATCACGTCTTCGTAGCCGAAATGCGCGTCGGCACAGAGCAGCACGCGCGATTTCGTAAGAAAAGCGCAACCCGAAGCGAGCGCGAGAACGCCCGGCGCAAGCGGAAATTCGACCGCGGCGGCAGCAGGACGCATCACCGGCGCACGTCGAGCAGCATCGGCTGACCCCGTTCATCCACAATCTGCGGGTCACGCGGAACGAGCGCCTCGCGGAAGACCGTCGCCTTCATCAGCGGCGCATCGTCGTCCGGCGTTTCATTCGCGGTACGTGCGAGCAAATCGTATTCATCCTCGGGTGCTTCACCGAGTACGGCAAGCACGCGCTCATGGAGCGCTTCGACCATGCTCGCCCGGTCGTCCATGACGACCGAGTCGCCGAAACTAGATGTCACAATACCGAAGGTAAACGGCGTTGCCGCCGCCGGGTGAATCACCCGGATGTCCGGCTCGATTTCCTCAAGGTAACGCAGCGCCGCGGGCGCGTCGAGCAACTCCCGCGTCACGACGCGCAGTGTTTCGCGAATGAGCGGAAAGTCGCGATCGGCTTCAAAGAGCCGGTCGAAGATTTTTCGCGCGTTCCAGTTGGCCGCACCGCGCCGTATCGTGCGGCCGCCGGCGCGCCGTAAGACGAGCAATCCCGTGTTTGCGACGTAACGAAAATGTTGTCGCAGCAAATGCGAGGCACGTAACCCATCCAGCAAATCTTCGTCGAAACCATCGACACCGAGTAGTGCTGCCCACCCGGCGTCGGGAATCGTGCGATGCGGCGGCAACGAGACGAGAAACCCGTTGTCATCCGTCGTAAGGCGCGTATTGTATTTGTAGCGCTTGGAGATGCGCGCACCGACGATACGCGCGAGCGTTTCGTTGACGCGCCGACCCGCGCACGTGTGAAAGACGCCGGTCTGTTGCGCGTCCATCCGGTACATCTCGATGACGGGGCGACGGTCGTCGGGCAAGGCGGAAAGCGCGATCTGCTGCGCGATATAGCGCACGACATGCGCGGCTTCGACGCCGTCGAGCGCGTAGCGTTTGCGCAAGTACGCAAGCGCCGCCTGCGGCCCGGATTGCAGCCCGGCGGCAACGCCGCGGCGCAGCACGCCGATCTCGCGTGCAAGCGCGAGTGGCACGCCTTTCATATGCGACGACCACTGCGGCACATTGGGACGCCCGGCGAACGCTTCCACCCGCAAGCCGTGATTCGTTACTTCTTTGACGCGCAGCGACCGGCCGTCGAGCAAAAAGACATCGCCTTCTTTGAGCCCGGCGGCGAAATTTTCGTCGAGCCGTCCGATGCGGTGGCCACCCGTACTGCTGACGCCGATCGTTTGCTCGTCGGGAATCGTTCCGACATTTTCAAAAAACGCCGCGGACGGCTCGCGGCCAAGACCGTAGATCGCATCGCTATCGCTGCCGATGCGCCGAACGTGTGCTTCGTCGGGGCCCACGCCGCCGCCCGAGAGATACGCGATACAGCTGCGGAGGTCGTGTTCGCTGAGCGCACGATAGGGATACGCGCGGCGCGCCATCGCCAAGGCATCGGCAATCGGCAAACGCCGGTCGTAGGTGACGTTGCCGACAAGCCATTGCGCGAGCACGTCGAGCGGGCTGTCGGGCACGGCAAGTTCCTCGATAACGCCGTCGGCGATGCAGCGTCGCGTTGCCGCAGCTTCAATGATGTCGTCGCGATCCTGTGCGATCACGATGCCGCTAGCGACGGCGTCGGGACGGTGTCCTGCCCGACCGATGCGCTGCAAGGTCGCCGTCATACCACGCGCGCCTCCGAGAATCAGCACGCGATCGATGAAACCGATGTCGACGCCGAGTTCGAGAGACGTCGAACACACCACGGTCCGTAGCGTACCGTCGCGCAACTGCGCTTCGGTCCGGTGGCGCACGTTTTTTTCCAGTGCCGAGTGATGAACGCCGATGCGGCGGTCGCGCGCGGGTTTCGCATTCGAAACCTGCAGCACGTCGATTTCACTCGGCGGTTCGCCTGCCGCTTCCATCTCGTGCGCGACGCGCTCGGCTTGACTGCGCACGTTGGTGAAGACGAGCGTCGTGCGCACGTCTTTCGTAAGATCGTAGGCGGCGCGCGCGGCGACCGGCAAGGTCGCCATCGCTCCGGCAAACGGTGAGACGATACCGACGGTGATTGCACGCAAACCGCGGCAATCGACGATCGCACAGTCGCAATCGGTTCCGGCAACGTACGCCGCCACGCGTTCGAGCGGCGCAACCGTGGCCGAAAGGCCGACCCGCCGCAGCGGTCGCGGCACAATCAGTTCGAGCGATTCGATCAACAGCGCCAATTGCGCGCCGCGCTTATTTCCGGCTAGCGCGTGAACCTCGTCGATGATGACGGTTTCGACGGCGCCGAGCGTCTTGCGGTACGATTCCATCGCAAGCATTAGCGCGAGCGACTCCGGGGTCGTGATGAGCACGTGCGGCGGGCGCGCGAGCATCAGCCGGCGTTCCTCGACCGGCGTATCGCCGGTGCGCACGCCCGTCCGGACGAACTGCTCGCGGATCCGGCCGCGCCGCAGCTTCGCGCGCTCGCTATTCGGCCGCTCGAGCAGACCCATCTCGCGCAGCGGCCGGCGCAGGTTGTGCTCGACGTCGTAGCCCAGGGCCCGCAGCGGCGAAATATACAGACAAAACGGCCGCGCAAAGAGCGTATCGTCGTCCCGGCGCTGGGCCAGGGCCGACATCACCGGCAGAAAGGCCGCAAGGGTCTTTCCGGTGCCGGTGGGCGAGCAGATGAGCGCGCTTCGTCCGGCCAGGGCGATCGGGAGAGCTTGGGCCTGAGGCGGGGTCGGCACGCTGAGATGCACGTCGCACCAAGCCGCGACGGTCGGGTGAAGCGTCCGAAAAACGTCATTCACGAACGAGGCCGCTTCGCGTACGCGCGGGCCTAGCTCCTGTCAGAAAACGAACAAATGTTCGCCTTCAGCTTTCGGTCGTGACGTTCGTTCCTAAGCCTAAGGTTGAGAACAGCCGGTTGACGAGGTCTTCCGAGAGGTTCTGCGTGTCCTTGAGGACATCGAGGTTTACCGAATTGCCCACGCCTGCCGTGGCGACATCTGCGGCGCCGGTAACGCCACTTAAACCATCCATAATGGTATTATCAGGCAGCGCCCCCCGTCAACGCAAGGGGTTACCGGTCACATTTGTCCCTTTTTCTCCTCTTTTTGATGCAGGCCGTACCTAGCGCAACTCGAAACATGGCGGCCGCAGGCCGGTACATGCGGCTGGAGGACTCACACCCACTATGGCGCTCTTCATCCGACTCACGATCATGGTTGCACTCGGCATCGTCGCACTCGTTGCGCTCGTCTTTTTGATCAAGGCGGTATTCGTTGCGGCGATCATTGCGGCGCTCGTCGTCGGCGGCGCATTCGCCGTCAATTACTTCCGGCGACGGATGGACAAAAGCGAAATCCAACTCATTGCGCGCGATCCCGCGCGCCGCATGTAAACTTCGCCACTTGGCGCCTCGGTCTGACGTAAATAAGGCCTTCCCTAGTTTTCGCTAGTTTTCGCTCATTGCGCCAAGATCGCCGGTCTCGAATTCGCCGACTGCATATGAAAGCGTGAGCTTGTTGCCGTTCTTCTCGAAAATCAGCGCGCCGTCGGTGCTCCAGTCGACCGCATCGTACTCATCGAGATTCAGCGCGAGTTCCCAGGCGACGTCGCCTTCTTCGCCCATTGCGATCTGCTCGAGCGACCAGCCCGCAAGGGTCATCGGATTACCGTTGATCGTCCCGGCCGTAAAAGCCATACGCGTCGGCAATCCCACAAGCGCGATCTCCGCGGTCACTTCGGTCGCGTGGACGACCATCTCCGTCAGGCGATACTGAAGATCCGCCGATAGCTCGATTGCCATACGGGCGTGTTGCGTGATCTCATTTCAACTGCCTTCAATGCGCTATTGCGGTCACGGTAGGATGAACGTTGCGCCGCCGAAGCTTCGCTCCGTATCGTCTAAGCTAACGAACGTGCCCGATGCGGTGAGGCCATCCCCGGCCGGCTTGGCTAAGGCGTGGTATACGAACGGTGAACTCGGGTTGTCCGCAACGGCTAAGACCAAGAGCAAAGCCGTCGGGCTAATGAGCCCGGTCAACGGATACGTCGATGTCGCGGCCGGTTCCGTCGCCGACCTGAGCGTGAGCGTGCCGGTGACGAACCCATCCTCGACCGCTCGCTCGAGGATCATCGTGCCGGTATCATTCGAACCGTCCGCCGGCTGGAAAGCAGCCGTCGTCCATGTTCGCTGCGCTAGCTGAGAGTGCATGGAAGCTCCGTTTCGCCCGGTACGAATGTCTGTGCAAGCAAGCACATATTACTGACGATAGTACGCGCTAGTGATGAAGAATCCATGAAATAGGCATGTTCGTGCAGCGCGTCACAGTTGGATGCACCGAAGGGCTCAAGCCGGTTTGGCCCGCTAGCGCGAAGCCGATGCGGTGAGGCGCGGTTTTGCGCGCAAGTATTGATTGGGCCAATCGATATCGACGCCGAGTTTGAATGCCGCGTGCATCGGCCAATACGGATCGCGCAAGAGTTCACGCGCGAGCAACACGAGATCGGCTTGGCCGGTTGCGATAATTGCTTGCGCTTGGTCGGCTTCCGTAATTAAACCAACCGCGCTCGTTGGAATGTTTGCCTCGGCACGGATGCGCTCGGCAAACGGAACTTGATAACCAGGCCCGAGCGGAATCTTTGCGTCCGGTGACGTTCCACCCGACGAGACGTCAACCAAGTCAACGCCATGTGCGCCCAACAGCTTCGCAAGTTCAACGCTTTGATCGGCATCCCAGCCGCCGTCGACCCAGTCGGTCGCTGAGATACGCACGAGCAATGGATATTTCTCCGGCCACGCAGCACGAACGGCATCGACGACTTCGAGCATGAAACGCGCGCGATTTCCGAACGATCCGCCGTAGCGATCGGTGCGCTTGTTGCTGATCGGCGAAAGAAACTCGTGCATGAGATAGCCGTGCGCACCGTGCAGCTCGACGACGCGGCAACCGGCGGCTTCGCTGCGCTTGGTCGCGTCGGCGAATGCGCGCACGATGGCGGCGATTCCGGCTTCGTCGAGTGCTTCGGGTACGATACTCGTTGAAGCAAACGGCACGGCACTCGGCGCCCAAATCGGGCGCCAGCCGCCATCGGCAATGTCAAGCGGCGTGCCCCCGAGCCACGGCGGCGTATTGCTTGCCTTGCGCCCAGCGTGCGCGAGTTGCGTTCCGAAGACCGCGCCATGCTCTTCGCAGAAGCGGCCGATGCGGGCGAGCTGCTCGACGTGCGCATCGGAATAGATGCCGAGGTCGACCGGCGAGATTCGCCCGTCAGCCGTAACGGCGATTGCCTCGGTCAGCACGAGTCCGGCGCCGCCGATGGCACGGCTCCCGAGATGCACGAGGTGCCAGTCGTTCGCGAAACCGTCGACGCTGGAATACTCGCACATCGGCGAAACGACGACGCGGTTGCGCAGGCGCACGTCCCGCAGCGTGTAGGGATCGAACAACTCGGCCATGCGTGTTTGGACCGAAGAAGCGTCTGCGCAGTTGCGGCGAAGGCGCGGCAAATGGATATCGAGCAACGCATCGCCGCCTTGGGCATCACCTTACCCGAGACGCCCCAGCCCCTCGCCAACTACGTTACGGCCGTGCAAACCGGCAAGCTCGTCTTCGTCTCGGGCCACACCTCGACCAAACCCGGTCGTGCGGTCACGGGCAAGCTCGGAGCGGGTGTCACCATCGAAGCCGGCTACGCCGCCGCAAAATCCGTCGCGATCGACATCATCGCGACGCTCAAGGCGCATGTGGGCGATCTCGATCGCGTCACGCGTGTCGTGAAGCTCACCGGCATGATCGGCGGAACGGCTGATTTTACGGACCAGCCCAAGGTGATGAACGGCGCATCGGACCTGTTCGTCGAGGTGTTCGGCGAACGCGGAAAACATGCGCGCGCTGCCGTCGGAATGGCATCCCTGCCCGGCGACGCGGCCGTTGAAATTGAAGGAATCTTCGAGGTCAGCTAATCCTTCGGAAGCGTTCCGTGATACATCGCTTTGTCGATGTAATCGATGCGATCGGTCGCATAGACGGTAGCACCGTCGTGTGACATTTTCCAAGCGGTAACGCGCACCCGGGTACTCCCGACGAACACGTATACCGGCCAGCGGTAGCAATCGAATTTGCTCGGCACGTATCCTAATCGCGGCGGGTATGCGCAGATCGGGTCGTAGCCGTCAACGCGAATATTTCTGCCCAAACTAAACTCTCGCACGGATCCACTATCCAAACGCAATCGCACAAAGCCCGAGCCGCTCCCGCCACCATAACCGACCAGAACGCCGTCAAAGTGCAACACATGCGCATTCGCCGGACGAACCGGAAAGAAGCCGACGGGAACATACTCGGCCGCTGCAGCGAGCGGGGAAAAGGCTAACGCGAGTAAGATCGCGCGGCTAATGTTTCGCATTTTGAGCCTCCACGTGCGCCTTGATATCTTGGTAGTGCCGCATGACGGAATCGGCATAGTTCATGACCTTACCATCCGGCCACGTTTGCGTCGTACCGGACGCCGGGTGCGGGCCCGTATTATATTCCTGAACCGCTTTGCGCACGTCTCCGTGCTCCCGAACAACATTGTTCCGCAGGACTTCGGCGCCTTTATCGGCGTTCTCAGAAGGATCGAACGGGTGCGCGAGCTTATGCCAGCGCTCGTCAAGCTGCATCAATCCGCGACCGCCGCCGCCTTTTTGAACCGCATTCGCATCACCGTTGATCGCGCCTGGGCCGCCCGATTCTTGCGCAGCGACGGCAGCTACAAGTATGGGATCGACCTGATGTTGCGCAGCGGCGGCTGCCATCTCGCGACCGTAGCGAATACCCTTGAGCGGGCCTGACGTTGCTACATCGGAGCCCGATGCGATGTGGTCGGGACGCGCGGCGCCGTGATGCGGCGCCGCTGCAGGCGCCGGCTTTGTGGTCGGCCCTGTCTCGGCCGGGGATGCAGATCGGTGAAGATCGATTGCATTTGGCATCGTGCTCTAGCGTTCACACCGGAACGCCGGGCGGCAAGCTCTACGCGGGCTTAGCCTCGTAGCCCGTCCGGTCGGGCGTCTTTTGTGAAGCGATCGCTTCCGCTGCTGCGGAAGCATCCGGGTCATTGCACGTACCGGCCGCAGCGATACCGGAGACTTCGGCGACGATTTCGTACATAAAGTGCGTCTTCTCGCGTTGTCGCTTGCTCACGATCGCGCCGGCGTATTCATCCTGCACGCACTGATGATCGCACGCTCGCCACATCGCCGGACTCGCTTTGCCCGCATCGAAGCGGTGATCGGCGAACGCATTGACGATCGCATCCGCCTTGGTCGTGCCGGCGGCGTGCAGACGATCGATGAGCTGCGTCGTGCAGAGATATCCGAAGTAGTGCCGCGCCGTGATTGGCTCGCTCAGGTGCGGTTGGAGCATGCGCGCGAATTTCATCGAACTGTCCGATAGCAGCGGCGACCACGGGATTGCAAACGTCGATCCGATCAGTTGCTCGGTCGGAAACGACTTCCAGTAATAGTCTTCCATGTTCGTGCCGGCGAGGTGCATCTTCTTGTGCAACCCGAAGTCGACGAACTGCTGGGCGATCTTGGCCGCATCGAAACCGCCTTGACACAACACGAGTACTTCGGCGTCGCTGTTGCGCATTTTGGTAAGCGTCGACGAATAGTCTTCGGTGCCGAGTTTGAGAATGTCGGCGCCGGATTCAGTTCCCCCGGCACGCTTGAGTAGCGCGCTCAAGCGCGCATAACCGTCTTTACCGTACGCAAAGTCGTCGACGACAAAGAACCACTTCTTGCCGAACGACAGAATGCGCTGCGACAAGGCATGAATTTGCATCTGAACGTTCGGCGAAAATCGGTAAAGTACGCGCGTTGCTTTGTCGCCCGTGATATTCGTATCTTGCGCCCCGATCGCCAGCACGAAGATCCCCGTTTGCTGCGCGACCGGTCCGACGGCTAACGCAACGGCCGACGATGTGCCCAGCATCAATACATCCACGTTTTCTTGCGAAATGAGGCGGCGCGCCTCGGTGACGCCAACTGCCGGGCGCGAATTATCGTCGGCTGCAACGAGTTCGTAGCGCGTCGCTCCGCGGCGGTTCGCCGCCTTGAGCGCGATTTCGACTCCCACCCGATGGTGCAATCCGATATCAGCCAGCGCACCACTGAACGAATCGATGAAACCGATCTTGATCGTTGACGCTGCGGACGACCGGCGCGGAAACGTCGCGGCGGCAGCGGCCGTCACGGCACCGCCAAGGAACGCGGAACGATGCATCACCATTGACGAACTCCCTTCAAGCGGAACTACGCAAGCGTCCGCAACACATCGAGGGCCGCGGCGACATGCTTGACCGGATTGAACTGCGAATTGAAGGCCGAGCGTACGACGCCCGCCCGGTCGATGACGAATGTTACCCGTCCCGGCAGTAGGCCGAGCGTTTTGGGGATACCGTACGTTTTGCGAATTGCACCGCCCGGGTCGCTGGCAAGTGGAAACGGCAGACGATATTTCGCCGCAAAACTTTCGTGCGACGCAGCGCCGTCCGAGCTAATCCCGAGCACTTGCGCACCGTTGTCGGCAAATGCGCCGAACGCGTCCCGGAACGAGCAGACTTCGGTCGTACAGCCCGGCGTGTAATCCTTGGGATAGAAAAAGAGCACGAGCGGGCCGCGCGCGAGCGCATCCGCTAAACGCAGGCGGGTGCCGTCCGACGTTTCTACGTCGAAATCCGGCGCGTGATCGCCAATACCAATCATGCGAATTGCTTGAAGAACGCCTCGACGTCGACCTGCGCGATTCCGGCGCGCATGGCGTCCGCCCGCGCTGTTCCGATATCGGGTTGCGGCCGCACGACGAGCGCTTCGCCCCAGGCGCCGCCGGCAGGGGTCAACGTGACCGCCCCGGCGGCGGCCGGCGTTATGATCGTACCGTAGGGCGGAATGTCCGCACCGGCGCCGGCGGCTTCGGTGTGAAGCGGCGTAGCGAGCGCCGTGACCGTCAGCGGCAAACCATTCGTAACAAACCGGCCGCCGGCCGCCGGCACGCGAACGTGTTCGACCAAAAACCGCTTATCGCCGATCAGAAACGTTCGGCGTACGCTGCCGTCGTCAAAGCCGAGCTGCCGTATCGCCGCCGGAAACGTCGCACGAAAGTCGAGCACGTCGGCGGCCTTTGCGACGTGCAGTTCGCGCGGTTTGCCGTCGGCTCCAACGCGGTTCCAGTCGAAGATGCGATAGGTGAGGTCACTCGCCTGCTGCGTTTCGAAAAGCACGACGCCCGCGCCGATGGCGTGCAGCGTCCCCGCCGGCAGATAGTACGCTTCTCCCGGCTTGACGGGAACGCGGCGTAAGATTTCGCCGAGCGAACCGTCGGCGACACGCCGCTCGTATTCCGCACGATTCGTATCGTGCGTCCAACCAAGCACGAGTTCGGCACCCGGTTGCGCCTCGAGAATATACCAGCATTCGGTTTTCCCGTTCGGCTGGTGCTCGACGCGCTGCGCATACGCGTCGTCGGGGTGCACTTGTACCGACAGCGCTTGACGCGCGTCGATAAACTTCGTCAATACCGGAAACATCCGCGCGGCGTCGATCGGGCCCATGAGATCGGGACCCAGGCGCGCTCGCAAATCACCGAGCGTCGCTCCAATGAACAGCCCGTTCTCGACGGCATTCGCATCCCAGCATTCCCACGACTCACCGATCGCGGCGCGCGGATCGGCATGCTTGCCGTAGCGTGTCGCCAGCGCGTCACCGCCCCAAATCGCGGGCGTTTCCTTCGGCACGAGCACGTAGGGGTAGAAACGATCGGTGGAAATCACGTTCGACACCTTCGACGCATCGCGCTTTCGGCCTTAGGAGAGACTCTCTTTGCCGATCCCACCGTGAAGCTGCTCGTCCATCTGCTCTTTGCACCGGTCGTGACCGCATGCGCAGCGGACGTTCGCCTGATCGCGGCCCTCGGGCGAATCGCAGTAGGGAGCGCACACCGGCTGCGTAATCGCAACCTCGCATAAGCACGCGAGGTTATCACACTTCTTCATGTCGCTGGCCATCGGTTCTCGTTTACCCCGTGGCGGGCGCGCCAAACGAAGGGGCCCTCGTTCGACGTCGAAGGCCATGCGCAGCATGATCTTCCAACCCGAGTTCGAGTCGATCGAAGCCCCCGAGCGCGAGGCCCTGCAATTCGGGCGGCTCACCGTGCTCGTCGACCGACTGCGCGACGCGAACCCGCTCTATCGCGAGCGCCTGGCCGGCGTTGCAACCCCGCAGTCGCTGGCCGAACTTCCGTCGTTGCCGTTCACCCGCAAATCCGACCTGCGCAATGCGTATCCGCTCGGGATGCTCGCCGTGCCGAAAGAAACGCTCGCGCGCATTCATGCATCGACCGGAACGACCGGCAATCCGACGATCGGCGCGTATACGCGGCACGACGTGAAAATTTTCGGCGAAGTCAACGCGCGCAGCCTGATGCTCGGCGGTATCAAACCACACGACATGTTTCAGGTTGCCTGGGGCTACGGACTTTTCACCGGCGGCCTGGGCATGCACGGTGGCGCTGAAGCGCTCGGCGCGTGTGTCGTTCCGGCGTCGAGCGGCAACAGCGCGCGCCAAATGCAGTTGCTCGAGACGTTGCCCGTCGTCGGCATCGGGGCAACGCCGAGCTACGTGCTGCTACTGGCGGAACGCTTTCGCGCCGAACGGCGTAAGCCGCTCGCGCTGAAATTCGCGATTTGCGGCGCCGAAGCGTGGACCAAAGAAATGCGCGACGAACTCGAAGAGCAACTCGGCGTCACTGCAACCAACATTTACGGGTTGACGGAAATCATCGGCCCGGGCGTGGCAAATGAATGCTTGCACAAGAACGGACTCCACGTGCAAGACGATCACTTTCTGCCGGAAATCCTCGATCCGCAAACGCAAGCGCCGCTGCCCGACGGCCAGCGCGGTGAACTGGTGTTGACGACGCTCACGCGCGAGGCGATGCCGGTGTTGCGGTACCGCACGGGCGACCTCACCGCGATGTGGCGCGAAGCGTGTCCCTGCGGTCGCACGACCGCGCGTATCGATTGGCTGACCGGCCGCGTCGATGACATGCTGACGATCCGCGGTGTCAACGTCTTCCCGACCGCCGTTGAAGAGGTACTGCTCGGCTTTGCGGAGCTTTCTGCAAACTACCGCATCTACGTGGACCGGCCCACGGGCGGCCTCGATACGATGCGCGTCGAGGTCGAACACCATCCCGATGCGGCGATCGGCGACCTCTACGCGCTCGACAAGGCCGTCAACGCACGGCTGGCCGAATTGCTGCTCATCTCCCTGGACACGCGTATCCTGGCGCCCGGCACGATCGAACGGATCGAAGTCGGCAAGGCCAAACGTGTCTACGACAATCGAAAGCTGACACTGACATGATAACGACCGATCCCAGCATCCTCATCGAAACGCACGACGCAGTCACCGTCCTGCGCCTCAACCGGCCCAAACGGCTCAACGCGCTCAACAGCACGCTGATGCGCGAACTGATCGCGGCACTGCAAGCGTGCGATCGCGACGGTGTAACGCGGGCCGCGATCGTCACGGGCGACGAACGCGCGTTCGCTGCGGGCGCCGACATCACCGAGTTTTCGACGCCCGAAGGACCGATGCTCGATGTCTGGGATGGTTTGCGTGAAATCGGCATACCGGTCATCGCCGCTGTGCGCGGCTTTGCGCTCGGTGGCGGACTTGAACTGGCGATGGCGTGCGATATGATGGTCGTCGCGGAAGATGCGCGCTTAGGTCAGCCGGAAATCAATCTCGGCCTGATCCCGGGTGCGGGCGGTACGCAGCGCCTGACGCGCGCCGTGGGCAAGACGATCGCGATGGAGATCATCCTACTCGGCCGGGAAATGACCGGCGTCGAAGCCCATGCACGCGGACTCGCCAACGCCTGCGTCCCGGCCGAACGCGTGCTGCCGAAGGCGATGGATTTTGCGCGCGACATCGCGCGGCGCGCGCCCGTTGCGATGCGTGAAGGGAAGCGTAACATTCTCGCAGCGTTCGAGACATCGCTTCGTGACGGATTGATCGAGGAACGCCGCACGTTCAACGCACTTTTGCAAACGACCGATGGACGCGAGGGCATCGCGGCATTTACTGAAAAACGCAAACCCAACTGGAGTGGAAAATGAGTGAACGAGTCGACCATCGTCTCGAGGTCGCCGGAGCCGTCGCGACGATTACCATCGATCGGCCCGCCGCCTACAACGCCGTGACGGCTGCGCTTTTGAAGTCCTTAGCCGCGACGCTCAAAGAGGTCGAGCGCGACTCTGCCGTACGCGCGATCGTCCTCACGGGAGCCGGCAAGGCGTTTTGCGCCGGCCAGGCGCTCGATGACGACAATACGCTCAAGGCGGGCCAGCGGCCCGATTTTTTTGCCGCAGTAACCAACGGTTTCAATCCGGTCATCCACAAATTGTTGACGATCGAGAAACCCGTCGTCGCAGCCGTGAACGGCGTTGCCGCCGGGGCGGGAATGGGCATGGCACTGGCGTGTGACTTCCGGTTTGTCGCAGAAGCGGCGTCATTCACCACCGCCTTCGCAAAGATCGGGCTCGTTCCCGACAGTGGCGTGTCGTTCTTGCTGCCGCACATCGTCGGCTACGCGCGCGCGATGGAACTCTGCATGCTCTCGGATAAGATCGACGCCGAGCAAGCGCAAGCAATCGGCCTCGTCACGAAGCGTACGCCGACAGAGACAGTCCTAACCGAAGCGCAGGCCTTCGCCGCGCAACTCGCAAACGGCCCACGCTCGCTCGGCCTCATCAAACGCCAACTCGTCCGCAACGGCCTCGGCGGCGTCGCCGATGCGCTTGCGTATGAAGCCGAAATGCAAAGCGTCGCCGGCGAAACCGCCGATTTCGTCGAAGGCGTCGAAGCGTTCCGCAATAAGCGCGCACCCGCATTCAGCGGCCGATGAACGCAACGACGATGCTTCGTTTACCCCCGCCGTTTGCTCGCTCTCACAGCGTTTTGTGAACAAGATGATTTAGCATAGCATCAGTCCCTTTCTCCAAGAGGGTGTTCTGATGAGAATCTCCCACCTCGCGCTGCCGATCATTGCGGCGATGGTCCTTACCGGCGCATCCGGATCGGCCCAGACGCCGAGCGCTTCTAGTACAAGTGATAATGGCGCGCCCTATACATTAAGTGACGGGTCCGTCGCGCGAACATACGATCATTGCGGTGACGCCGATTTGTGCGCGACGATCGATTATCCCAGCGGCGAGCGGCTATCGTTCTTCTCAGAAGGCGCCGCGCTCGACCAGCCGTATATCCTTCACGTTGTGCATACGAATGCCAAAGGCACCGTGTTCGAATACTCGCGCCGGATCGACCAGTGGCACCACGAGCGGCTCACGCTCGATCACGGAAACGTCCATCTCGATATCGATGCGATTAACGACGGCACGCTTCACTTCACGTTCTCGTCCGCGAAGCCCAGCTAAGTCGTTCGGAGGCGCGTCAAGCGCTGCAGCGAATTCTCGCGCGTGGGTAAGGAGAGGGCGATGTATCGTTTTCTTGCGGCAATGCTGCTCGCGTCGGCGCTGGTGGGTTGTGCGTCAGGTGGTCAAACAGAGATGGTTTGTCCCGACCTGATAACGTCGACAAGCGGTTTCCTTGTGTCGCCGCCGGTCGGTGCGATCAACGTTCCGGACAACCTTTCCGGCATCACCGTTCAAGGTGCCCTCGTCGGAGCGTCTCAGGCGCTCGTAACGCTTACTCCCACCGGCGGCGGAGCCGTTCTCACGATCGTTGACTCACCGCTCTTCCCGATACCTCAGCCGGGCCCGGGGCAATACAATCTCGCGATTCCGCCGCTCGCAGCGCATACAACCTATACGGTCACGATATCGCTTGAGGAACTCCCGGCGGGATGTCCGGGCAACAGCTCAGCGTCGTTCGGTTCGTTCACGACGCAGTAGTCGCGCAGCACTACGATCCTACATCGACATGGAGCCGTGACCGTGATCGTCGTTGCGGTCGACGGCCCAGATCGACTTTTGGTCGCGCTCGTTGGGCCAGACGTGGACCATCCAGCCAAAAACCTGCGGTGACCAACGGCCGTTGGCCGCGTCGCAGGCGGCTTTGGTGTTGATCGCTCCGCCGAAGCCGAAGCGGCCGCCGGGATCGGTACGTGTTCCGGCCGGTGGGAAACATAAATCAACGTGCCGGTGCCATTGCGCGATGCTCAGCGGCACCATCGCATCGAGCTTATCTTCGGGAACGTGGGCTGCGGTCGTATACATCACGCCGACGAGCGTCAGGGTCTTACCGTGACGCTCGAAGATCATCGACGTCGGATGGTCGGGGTTGAATACTCCGAGCTGCGCAGCGGCCGCATACTGATAATTCGTGTAGTGTTCGATCGGTAAGGCAACCCCGGGAGCGAACTTGGTAAATCCGGCCGCTTCGACGCTCGCAACATCGGGCCAGCGTTTCATGACGGCACGCGCTGCGACCACAATTGCATCGGCACGCGCGCGATCGCCCTGCTGGTTTGGCCGCAGGGCCGTCATCGCCATATGACGACTCACGGCGGCTGACATCGCGCCCATGCTGGGCATGTCGTCGCGCGCACGCGCCGGTTGTCGGCTGGTGCTCAGCACGGTCAGGAGGGCAAGAATAGCGAGGGCAGCGGACAAGCGGCGCATGGGACCAGCATACATCATTGCGAGGCGGTGTGAATTAAATGCGCTCAAAAATCGTGGCGATACCCTGGCCCATGCCGATACACATCGTCGCGAGGCCGTAGCGACCGCCGCGGCGCTTAAGCTCGTGGAGGAGGGTCGTGCTGATGCGTGCGCCGCTACATCCGAGGGGATGCCCCAGCGCAATTGCGCCGCCGTTGACGTTGACTTTGGCCGGGTCGATCTTCAGCTCGCGAACGCACGCGACGCTTTGGGCGGCAAACGCTTCATTAAGTTCGACGAGATCGAGGTCGCTCACCGTGAGCTTCGCGCGTGCAAGCGCACGTTGCGTTGCGCCGATTGGACCAATGCCCATGACGCTCGGATCGACGCCAAACACGGCACTTGTCACGACGCGAGCCAATGGCTGCCAACCGTTTTTCTCCGCTGTCGCGGCACTGCACATCAACAGCGCACACGCGCCGTCGTTGAGCGGCGATGAATTCCCGGCGGTAACCGTGCCGTCGGCGATAAAAGCGGGTTTAAGTTTGGCTAGTGACTCGCGGGTGACGTCGGGGCGCGGCGGTTCATCAA